>Ga0065711_1008925_pt1 | contig 12026 bp, 5 predicted proteins | sample Hoacrofraction12_FD_59098 | JGI IMG/M metagenome (GOLD analysis project Ga0065711, IMG submission 59098) | Hoatzin crop microbial communities from Cojedes, Venezuela - Epithelial fraction 12 v2 (version 2) | ecosystem: Host-associated > Birds > Digestive system > Esophagus > Crop | place... | reverse complement strand
ATCNNANACAAATACTTTGAATGTGATCCTCCTTTGTGGGGTGGTGATTTCTATTGGAAAAATGAGAGCTCTCGTACATTGTGGAATCTCATATCCCACACAGGTTTGTAAAACCTTACCCCACAAAAAAAAGAGGAGAGAAGTTTTGGTTTCTTACAGTTCACTGCAGCTAGGAAGGTTGGTATTTTGCTGTTATCCAGGACTAAGTTATATGTTATTACAAGGTTTCAGTTTCCAGTTGAGATAGGGTGGTTGTGTTTCCTTTGTCTTTGCTGGAATTATTCCCATGGGAAATGAAAGACTTCCTGTGCTTATAGGAGGATGCCATAATAAAATCCAGTTACAGGAGTCTCCTTGAAGTACTTCGGGCCACAGGATTATTCTGAGCACTCTATATGTGGTCTGGGATACCAAAGATGCCGCATTAAAATAGCGGTTTCAAGCCTGCTTCCTGCTACTGATGCTAGCCATGTCCTCAGTGTCAGCTTTTTTCCCCCCCTGTTCTGGTACCAAGGAGGCATGCGTCCTAGCAGCTGGAACCAACATTTACATACAGATGTTAATATTCCTTCAGAGTTGGTGTCACAAAGATGTTTTGCGTGAAGTTTTGTCTTGTAACTGAGTAGAGCTTCAGTGTTTTGACAGAGCTCAGGAGTAATTCTGTATTCTCAGAGGGTACATGTATAGGGAGCTTTGTTGTGGAAGAGATTTTTAAGAGTTCACTTAGACCTAAATATTATTAGGCATGTCAGCGTGTTTGATATTACTGCTTTTCTGAAGCCTTGGGTTCGTGCCCATTGGGCAGCATCCCGGTGTGGGCCCTGAAGCCCCCACTGACAGGAATTTTGCTCTTAAAGGAGATTTTTCTGGCTTTTTCCTCATCGCTGTGTGAGCTGCTGTCTTGATCGTGATTGCACTAGACAGCAAATCTGACTGAGTATTTGCTCATATTGATAGCCTGTTTTGGTGTTGTAATTGTTACTTGTTTTTGTCCAGGGGACACTGGGGGAAGGGGAGAGAATTGTGGACTTTAGTGAATGGCTAAGCCTTACGGTTCCTTCGCTGGAGAGGTACAATTTCGCACAAACTAGTAACTTCTGTTTCAGTATTCTGACATGTTTGAGGCTCCCTATTATGAAGCGGGCTTTTTTTGACAAAATGAAATAAATACCTGGATCAGCTGCTCTTGCACAGAAAGATAATATCTATAGAAACAGAATTGTTTTGCCTCTTAGCTCTGCAACAGCAGGAAACAGTTCCTGTAAAATAAGTCATGTTTTGTGCATAGACAGAAATTAATTAGCGAGTCTTCAACTGAGAATTTAAAAATTACATAACAGTCTTGGCTTATTAGCACTTCATAAGTTATCCTAAATTCTCGATGCAGTCTAGTTTTAGAGCTCTGCTAACAGTTTCTCCCCACACTGCTGATAGAACAAATCTAATCTGTTTCCTCGTAAATCCAGAGTTGAAAGTTTTTAGTGTGATGGCAGATCTTCAACTAACAGCCAGCTATTTTAAAGAGCCTGGATCTTATTACTGCAAAGATTAATGATGACCTCTGATGGATGCCTCTGAACCAAGCTGCTTTGTATCCAGAGAACTGGGCAGAAATCCTGTCACTAACATGATACACTTTCCTCCATCAAACAATAGCAGAAAGATATTTTCTCTGTAAATACCTTTATTTGTATTCTACAACAGAGCCTAAACAACGACTCTTTCAAGCTGAAATCCTTGCATTCCTTAAGCTTATGAACTGTTCCATACTGAGACAAGTCTGTTCAGTATACTGGGACATGTCTATTCAACATTTGGAGGCTTTTGTCTGATTCTGTGCTACTCATAGTAGTCGGATCTTTTCTGTCTGTTTGGGTTTGGGGTTTTTTGAGCATTTGTCTCACAAGATAGCAACAGAAGTAGTTTTAGTTCTGGATGCATTTAGGACTAAGAAGGTTCCTTTCTCACATGTTCACTAGTTTAGAATAAGAGAAATTAGCATCCTGTTCTGGATTTGAGAATGCGTAGTGAAAAGTTGACACATCAAAATTCAAAATATAACCCAGAAGTTTAACTTAATCATTAGAGAATTATCTAGTCTGTGTGCTTCCATATCACAGTTCCAGGACTCCTTTCTCTGCCCTGCTTCCCCACAAAAAAGCATTTAATATTGGGCAGAAAGTTGTCTGGTTATTAAAAATAGTGGCCATTTGAGCAAGATGGCAAGGATGTAAGAGTTCATGCTTAACTTCACTGATTTTATCTGAGAAGTATGTCATCTTTCATGTCTTGAGGCAATCTGTTATTCCCTTCTTCTTTCATTTGCATCTAAAGGATGACAGAAATGTCGTGTTGACAATGGAGCCTGAGTTTTGGGGCATGGATTTTCAGGGGATGAGGAGTATTTATTTATTTATTTAAGTAAATAATAAAATAGATGATGTTAGAGTTGATGTGCCTAAAATCAAAATCTAGACTGTGGACAGTTTGTTTTACAGATATAAGAAAGTTCTTGTACAACATTTGTACCATTCTTAAATATATATGGCCGCTTTACAATAATACTTGCATTATTTGGACTGCAGAGTGTAATTGAATGAACACCAACTTAAAAGCTTGCTTATCCTTAAGGAAAAAGGGCTGCTTGCACTGTGGTTGTTTCATGCATTCATCATTGCGTGAATAGTCAGGTTCTGGGTAACCCTCATGTTCAGCAGAGATGGTCTAGAAAGGGAAAATATGTCTGCTTTGGGAAGCCGTTTGGACTGGTCTATCTACTTTCTGTCTCTTAAGTTTTGCACCTAGTACCTGTGAATTCAGAATCGCTGTGGTGGTGGAAGGCTTTGTCTATGACAACTTGTATCCCATTCTTTACTTCCTAAACCATATCTTCAAGATGTGGTGGTGCTCAGTCACTGATCCATTTGCAGAAGGATGAAATTATGTTTTATTTATAGGGAAACAAAGTACGTCTTCCTGATAAACTGTATCCTGATTTGCTTGTTCCAGGAGTGAGAAAATGGAGTCAAAAGCAAACCCAATCTTTGCAGTATTTCCTGCTTTATGCAAGGATAATAATATTCAAGAATAACTGCCATTATGTCCTTGGAAGAGCTCATTTGATTTGTTATTTATACTTAGAAGTAAACTTGCTGCTCTTGTACAAATCAGCTTGCTTCTGCATCATGAAATGACTTCTGTAAAGCTTTGTAAGCATTAACAAAGCATTAGTTCATACCAGATAGGGCTCCACTAGGCAAACCTGAGAACTAATAAAAGGGCAAACTTACAGTTCGACATAAGGAAAGCAAATTATTTATAGGAAACCCAGATCTTTCTCTCTTAAGGCTGCTTGTGATATTTACCAAAGAGACTTGAGTACAACTTTTTCTGGTACCCATGACGACATAATGGAAACTCAAAAGTTCTTGACACCTGTAGTTAAACTCCCAATTAGTCTTGTGATTTTACATCAGTGAAGAACTTATTGTCTGTAGACTTACAACATGGTATTGAAATGTATAAGGACACACTTTTGAGCCCATAGTTACATACTACCTGTGATTTCTGAACACCTAGTGGAGAACCTAGAGGACTGTTTTATGGAGCTGTGATGAACACTGGGTGTCAGAAATTATAGTCTCATACAAAGCAAGCATTTCTCTAGGCACCTGCTCTTCCCTAGGATTGCTGCTCGGCACCATCCGCGGAAGTGAGACTGCCTGACGTTTTGATCTGGTGTGTTTCGTCAGCTGTTCATTTGAAATTCTTTCTGCAATAATTACAGAAAACTGGGAGACTGCTAATACCAACATCTTACAGATTTCTGAGGCTGCAGCAGGGAACTTCAGATCCTCAGAACATCAGTGAGAGCCCCATATGTTGTAGCTTTGGAGACTGTAGGATCCTTGCAGTCTCAGATTCTGGATGGGTCCACTCCAGTGGAGTCCAGGTACTCAGCTGGAGAGTTAGGAACAAAGACATATTAGGAGCTGACATTTCAGGTTTTTTCACTTGTGTGGAGCAGCATCCTTAGGGCTGCTAACATGAGAAGCCCTGTGTTGCACAGCCCCCTGTCAGATGAGCAAGGAAAAGTATTGAATGTGCCACAGAAGCACTTCCCTTGTAACAAATGGACTTTTTTTTTTCATACTTTAAGTGTTCTGCAAGAAAACTCTCAGCCTAGGGTTTAAACGTTAAATTTTAATCTGAGATGGTGGACGGATAACACAGCTGACAACATCTTCTATCCAGGCATCACTTGGACAATCTCAGTTACATAGTGTGTATCTTCCTAAGAAAATTGTGCTTTTCTTCAGCTAAAAAAAGACAAAAGGGTTTGAACACTTCAGAACTTTTCTGTTGTTGTTTGCAGCATTAGCCAAGAGTGTAGAAGATGAACTGATTTGAGCTTAGGGACTCCATAAGATGATGTCAAATAGTATTTAGGCTCAGTCTTATTTTGAGATGAGGCATCTATTCTACGTATGCTGTCCTTCAGATATATAAAAAGGCTGGTGTTACAGGCTATTTCATGGTAAAAACATGCGGCTGAATGTCTTTGGAACAGATCATATTCTCTCTCGCTCTCTACTAGTTTCTGATCATCTGAGATTTTAGAGGTGGTGTGAACTATTCTTTGTAGCCATGACTTATTTTTCAAATGAGCTTCTATAAAAAAAACAAGGTTTTAGAAAGAGGTATCATATCTTGTGAGACCAGTTTTTCTAACTGGAAAAAAATACACATGCAGAAGTTTGTAAAAGCCCTTCTTAAAATTTGGCCTCTTTCTGTAAAATTCTCCATTTGATGCTGATTTGATAGTTTCCATTCTTTCCTTTGGAGTTAATACTGTATCACCATCATGACAGTACATCAATAGCAAACAAAAGACAAGGGAGAATGTGGGGCCACTACGAGGTGGATGCCCTGGTGATGGAGGATGCAGAGAAGGCAGAGTTACTGAATGCCTTCTTTGCTTCAGTCTTCCCTGCTAAGGCTGGCCCTCAGGCATCCCAGTCACTGGAGGTAAGAGAGAAAGCCTGCAGAAAGGAAGACCTTCCCTTGGTCGAGGAGGATCGGGTGAGAGATGGCTTAAGCAAACTGGACGCCCACAAATCCATGGGCCCCAATGGAATGCACCTATGAGTGCTGAGGGAGCTGGCGGGTGTCATTGCTGAGCCACTCTCCATCGTCTTTGAGAGGTCCTGGAGAACAGGAGAAGTGCCTGAGGAGTGCAAGAAAGCCGGTGTCACTCCAGTCTTCAAAAAGGTCAAGAAGGAAGACCCAGGGAACTACAGACTGGTGAGCCTCACCTCCATCCCTGGAAAGGTGATGGAGCAGCTCATTCTGGCTGTCATCTCTAAGCACGTGGAGGAAAAGAAGGTTATCAGGAGTAGTCAGCATGGATTCACCAAGGGGAAATCATGTTTGACCAATCTCATAGCCTTCTAAGGTGTCATGACTGGCTGGGTGGATGAGGGGAGAGCGGTGGATGTTGACTTCAGCAAGGCTTCTGACACTGTCTCCTGTAACATCCACATAGGGGAGCTCAGAGGGCTGTGATCAGCAGCGCTGAGTCTAGTTGGAGGCCTGGAGCTAGTGGTGTTCCCCAGGGGTCAGTACTGGTTCCAGTCTTGTTCAACTTCTTCATCAACGACCTGGATGAAGGGACAGAGTGTACCCTCAGCAAGTTTGCTCATGACACAAAACTAGGAGGAGTGGTTGATACACCAGAAGGCTCTGCTGCTATTCAGTGAGACCTGGACAGGCTGGAGAGTTGGGCAGAGAGGAACCTGATGGAGTTCAACGAGGGCAAGTGCAGGGTCCTGCACCTGGGGAGGAACAACCCCATGCACCAATACAGGCTTGGGGCAGACCTGCTGGGGAGCAGCTCTGTGGAGAGGGACCTGGCAGTGCTGGTGGATGACAAGTTGACCATGAGCCAGCAGTGTGCCCTGGCTGCCAAGAAGGCCAATGGTATCCTGGGGTGCATTAGGAGGAGTGTGGGCAGCAGGTTGAGGGAGGTTCTCCTTCCCCTCTACACTGCCCTAGTGAGGCCCCATCTGGAATACTCTGTCCAGTTCTGGGCTCCCCACTTCAAGAAAGATGAGGAGCTACTGGAGAGAGTCAAGCGGAGGGCTACGAAGGTGATTGGGGGACTGGAGCATCTCTCCTACAAGGAGAGGCTGAGGGAGCTGGGCTTGTTTAGCCTGAAAAAGAGAAGTCTGAGAGGGGACCTAATAAATGCTTATAAATATCTGAAGGGTGGGTGTAAGGAGGATGGGGCCAAACTCTTTTCAGTGGTGCTCAGCGACAGAACAAGGGGCAATGGGCACAAACTGAAGCACAAGAAGTTCCATCTGATCATGAGGAAGAATTTCTTCCCTCTGAGGGTGACAGAGCACTGGAACAGGCTGCCCAGGGAGGTTGTGGAGTCTCCTTCTCTGGAGATATTCAAAGCCCACCTGGATAAGGTCCTGTGCAGCCTGCTGTAGGTGACCCTGCTTCGGCAGGGAGGGTTGGACTAGATGATCCCCAGAGGTCCCTTCCAACCCCTGCCATTCTGTGAATCTGCGATTCTATGATGATTGGTTATTTTGCTGTAAGACATGACAGGTGATTCTGAAAAAGATGAGCATAACATCCTAACAACACAGGGATGTGTTAGTTATAAGAACGGTTGTTCATTTTTGTAATAAACCTTAAATGTATTTTCTGCAATTTCAGATTGGCTCTTTCTCAACGCTTGTGATTTTGTTTTGCATCATTGAATAACTTCTGTGGTTTTATTTTGTACTTTGGCAGTCGCATACATTGTAGTTGGTTGCAATAACTTATAAGCAACTTTTTTTGACTGTTAATAATTAGAAGCTTGCACAATAAATGGTACTGTACTGTTATGTCTAGTAAGTGTAAAAAGTAAATCTTATTTGGAATTACTCTTTAAATTTAGATTGGCATTACAAATCCTGTAGATCAACAGAAACTCCTAGATGCTATTAAAGAGCTACGAGTGGAAGAAATAAAGATTGGAGACCTCGCTGAAGTGATGAAGCTGGAATTGAGGTATTAACTGTATATCTAAGGAAATGGAAGTGATATATGAACTATTTAAGGTGACAGTATTGTGTTCTGTAGCTCAAAGGTAAAATTCTCTTACACCTTATCCCATGCATAACATTCATGGGTACACCAGTTAGTAGATTATGAGGGCTGGTGGTAGGTGAGCTTTGTACAAAGAAAGTTGGAAGCCTAGATTCCTGTTATAGGAGTCTGTTTATGGGTTATATTGCCATTATATGCTATTACTTCAGCCATCTTTTTGAGTGGTGAATGCTTGCTCTGTACCTCAGACAGGGTTTGATGGCCTTGCTTTGCAGGGTTTTCACTTAATTGTGTTCGTATAATAAACTCTGAAATTGGCTTCTGAGGCTCCAGTATTACCTCATTCTTTAGTTTCTCTGATAGGCTTCAGTGAGAAAATTCTGTTGTTTCTCCATGGAAATGAGGTCTTGCCCTCCTTGATCCTCATTCTTCAAGAGTGTCATGGACCCTTACAAACCCTACATGATATGGTCTCTGTAATTCTCCATTGTGTCTGTAGACAAGACAGGCTCTGTTAGTCTTGTAATCAGATTTGTCTGATTTGTAAGATGCAATAAAAAGATGTGTGGGAGGAAGAGATACACGTGATTTCTATGTAGGGCTTTCATTTTCAACTGATTAATTTCTTGTACGCATTTATCTTAAATCATAAATGTGACTTCTGTGTAGCTTCAGGATTTTTTTCCTTGTTTTCCACTGGAAGCAGTTTTAACTGGCTTCTAAAATACCTTATTTTTTATATTACAAATTAAGAACTTCATAAGATACTTTCATTATCATAGATTGTAGGTATCTACAGAAATAGGTTTATAAGGAAGCTATTTTTTAAGAAAGTGTTACTCCTTCAAAGTTCCGTTCCAGCTCGGTATTTTTCCTATTATTGGTTCTTTCTCACAGCCTTAAGTATCAGCTCTGCAATACCTCTCATATTTCTAGTATAGTCTTGTGCAGTGCCGTGAAAGCCAGGCCTGAGCTGAGAAGAACATCCCTCAGCAACCTTGTTAAGCTTCGTCAGTCCCCTAAGCACTTGGTAGAGCACTTCCCGCATCCAGCACAAAAAGAAGAATGAATGCTATAGTAAATGCTAAAGTGTCTTCAGATTTCTTAAACTTCTTATCCTTTATTTTGTGGTGTATCATTTTTTTTCCAGCAGAGACACCTAGACTTGAATTTAGATTCTGTGCTCGTGTCTTTCCTCTTTTTACTTCCCAGAACTATAGAAGAATTGCCTCGAAAGTAAGATTAGTTTGGTATTTTAATTTACAAGTTTTAGAAATGGACTTGGGCAGAAAACTGTGGCTTGCCTTTCAGAGGCTTTAGTCAGCTGAACTGTGTTTATTTAACTTAGAGAAGACTGGTTTGGAGATACTGCTTCTTCTCTGTACCATAGTTGCATCACCAGGAAGTTAGGTTCTCTGTGCTTGTTTCTTTCTTCGCAGTCCCACCAGCATTTGCATAGCATTGCATTGCCTTATTTGCAGTGATCTGGCTGGAAAAAACTCCTCCTTGCATTCAGTCTACTCATTAAATAATTTTCTACTATCTAGAAAAGTAAGGGTTCAGTTCTTCTTCAAAGTGTGTGTATTTCCTTCTTGACTAATGACTTGACAGCTTTGCTGCTGCTCTGTTAGATATTTCTTCCCTCTCCATAATTTCAGGGAGCGCTGCCTGCATTATTTGGGTACTGTAAGGCTGCACGCTTTGTTTGTCATGTTGTTCATTCGACCGAAGAATGTGCTCGGGTTCAAGTTCATTCTGTACGTGTCACCGTCCTTTGGCAGCAGCTGAGTCGCACCAGCACTGTGGTTTAGCAGTTATGGCATGATGTGGTCCTGCTGTAGCGTTGTCTTTTGTGCCTTGGTTACATGAATCTGTCTAGTATGTACTCCGCTCCCGTCTAGTCATTCTCACGTGTACTGATTGCTCCTGGTGCTGGCACTGTGCCTGTGTCTGTATCATTGCTCTGTTTGTACAGTAGAGGCTTTGCAGCCTGCTTGAGGTAAGTTTTTCTAGCATCATGCCGAGTTTGAGCTGTGGGATGTGGGAGGACATGAAAGGCATTTGAGCAAGCTCTGGAAAGACTGAGGTGGGCTGGGAGAACAGGGTGTTCTTGTCCTGGTACAGGACCTTTATGCTACTTCTAGGCTGTGCGGAGCTTTCTCCATCAGAGCAATACCTTTGTATTTCCAGAATAGAGTCCAGGTGCAAACTAGTACGTGTCCTGTAAAATTAAAGAACTAAAGTTCCAGCGCACAAGAGAGTACAAACCATTATGATATGGATACACCCTAAATACTCTGATGGCACCTGAGCTGTTCCTATTAAAATAGAGGCTTTGCTGCTGGGCTGAGGTAGGAGGCCAGGCGTCTGGGTGCCTACCTGTCCAAGTGAGGCACCTTTGGAAAAGGATGTTGACTCTTCAGCAAGGGATAATTAGCTGCAGTTGAAGAGGACTTTGCCTGGTTTAAGTTTCATGCATTTTTGTGCTAGAAATGTGTGCTTTGTTCAGATTGATCTGTAGTGATGTTTAGTATATACATTCAAGCAGAACAGCTTAAGAATTTGAATAAAGGGAATAAATGGAAAAATACAAAAAGTTCACAGTTCGCTGCATGTGTGGCCAAATACAACAAAAACCCCACATGATGTCCACTACAGTCTCGCACACCAGTGACACATGGAATTCCTAGTACAGTATGGTTTTAGATCATATGTAATTCTCAAAACCAGAAAATAATTGATTGAAGATTGAAGTACACAAAATATGACAGCATTTCACTTATGGCAAGCACTGCATACTTTTTCTAGAAAATGGCTTGACATGTATTCTAGGAATCTGACCTTGAGACTAAAATCGTAGGCTATGTTTACATGCTATTATTTAAAGATTTTACTTCCCACTTGTTCAAAGTCATTCTGTGAGAAGGAAAATCAGTCATTAAGTCATAGAAAAACTAACATAGTAGAAAATGTTGAACTGATTGATTATAAACTCACGGAGTGTCTAGCACTGTTTAGCCACCAGTGTTTTGACAGGCGTTAATTCTTTTAAAAAGTGATTATTTTTTGAAAACTTTATTTCCATTTGCAAATATAAGAACATGTCACTGCAACAGATATAAAATTATATGAAATTTTTTTTAAGAACTATTATTTGTATAATAAAGAAGTATGAGAAGTATAAAAGTTTTCCTTTTTTTTTTCTCTGCATTTCATGCCTATGACATACTTTATTTTTGGAGAGAATCCTCCCAGATTTCCTAAAAATAATTTCCTTTGTGCTAAAACACAGAAGGTGCCATAACTGATCCTAGCCAACTAACAAGTTCTCTTTCTAAGTAGAAGGAAATTGTCATGAATATGTCTTGACTGTAGTAATGTGGGAGAGACTTTGAGACTATCTCCAGATGTGATTATTTTGTTTAATGTTTGGGGTTTTTACCGTATTTAGTTCAGTTACATTGTTCTGAAATAAATAATAATTTATTTTACCAAAGCAAGCTAATAGGCTTTCTTACCTCCCCATCTTCGTAAAAAACATAAACAATCCTGGGTTTTAACCTCTAGCGTCCTTACTGATGCTTCTGTGTATTTCTGTTTAAAGTGTTAAAGTCGTAGCAGTTAAGCAGTTGTTGCAAATCACAGGTGTCCTGAGCAAAGGTGGAAGCTTTGCTCACTAATGATCTTGTGCCAGATCTGTGGGCAAAGTTCAGTCTCTCTTTAGATAATTGTACCACACTGGCATGTAGCTTGGTTTAGCTGTTTGGCAAACTTCATGTTATACCTTTTTACCTTTATCAGAAGCAGCAGCAAGTGAGGTGGTGTGAGTGTGTTGCATATAGATGTAGTAGCAGATTGTCCTAGTGAAAAGAGGAACGCTGGGGTCTGAAAGAATTTTTTCAGTCTCTTGTTTTGGCCTTGCTTATTATTCACCTGAAAGGCTAATAGCTAGTGGAAATTTTTCTACTGGAGATACAGGCACTTCTCAAGGTTTGAGTTTCAAGTTTCAAGGTTTGAGAGCTCATTCTGTAAAAACAAATGGATGATGATCTTGCTTGCCCCCTTTTCCTCTGTCTGGTCAATGGCATCAACTTGACCAGCAGCATGACTTACAACAAGCACTCTCTGAGACTTACAGTAAAATAAATTGAGTCAGTGTCACATGGAAGCTGTAGAAACTTAGCATTGAAATTAGTCTGTTAATTTTTTCTATCCTTTTCTCTCCACTCTTTGGAGATACGGATCAAACTAATTTTCAGAGTTGTCTTCCTGCTTGTATTCAGTCACTAAGTGTAATTTTTCTTCAAAGTAGATAACGTCAGATATTTTAGGCTTTGAGGAATGTATTTCCAGATCCAGGGGCCAAGTCGGTATCCCTGGATTCTTCTTTCTTCCACTGTGCTGGAGACTGACTGACTCTAACCTACTCATTTCAGTCCTAGCTCCAAAGTACAAACCAGATACTTTTTTCCCCACATCTTCCTCAAAAATGCGAGCTGCAGGTCAGGAATATTGGTACATCAGCATAAAATTGACTATAAATTCTGTTTCTGGTGTTGCAAGACTGTTATGTGTATGCGCACATGCCCAGGAAAACAGTGTTGCAGTTGTTATGCATAGTATGTTACAAAATTCCTCATGCAACAGGTAATTAAATGTTTTCATTGATAATACAAGATTGATGAGAGTTAGAAACGGAAGTGGAGGTTAGTAGAATGTTTCCAAAAACCTTTTTGGTGACGCTTTTTCAGCTTTCAATATGTCTTACTTGCTGAATATTCCAGGTAACTTAATGATTTGTTGTCCTTCCAAAAGGAGGGGGGGAACAAACAAAAAAAGAACTTGCTAAGATGTTAAATGTAGTATTTAACTGCCCTGTGTTAAAATGACACTGGATTTTTTTTTTTTTTTTTTTTTTT
>Ga0065711_1048034_pt1 | contig 12027 bp, 7 predicted proteins | sample Hoacrofraction12_FD_59098 | JGI IMG/M metagenome (GOLD analysis project Ga0065711, IMG submission 59098) | Hoatzin crop microbial communities from Cojedes, Venezuela - Epithelial fraction 12 v2 (version 2) | ecosystem: Host-associated > Birds > Digestive system > Esophagus > Crop | place... | reverse complement strand
TCCCCTCATCTACCCAGCCAGTGATTCCATCGTAGAAAGCTGTCAGGTTGGTCAAGCATGATTTCCCCTTGGTGAATCCATGCTGACTACTCCTGATAACCTTCTTTTCCTCCACTTGTTTACTGAAGACCTCCAGAATGTGCTGCTCCAACACCTTTCCAGGGATGGAGGTGAGGCTGACCGGCCTGTAGTTCCCTGGGTACTCCTTCTTGCCCTTTTGAATGAGTGAAGTGACACTGGCTTTTCTCCAGTCTTCGGGCACCTCTCCTGTCCTCAACGACCTTTCAGATATGATGGAGAGCAGCTCAACAATGACATCCGCCAGCTCCCTCAGAACTCATGGGTGCATTCCATTGGGGCCCATGGATTTGTGGGCATCCAGATTGCTTAAGTGATCTCTCACACAGCCCTCCTCGACCAAGGGAAAGTCATCCTTTCTGCAGGCTTCTTCTCTTACCTCCGGGACCTGGGATTCCTGAGGGCCTGCCTTGGCACTGAAGACTGAAGCAAAGAAGGCATTCAGTAGCTCTGCCTTCTCTGCATCCTCCATCACCAGGACACCAACCTCGTTCAGTAGTGGCCCCACATTATCCCTAGTCTTCCATATACTGCTAATGATACAACATTCCTGTACTCCTCCCAAGTGGCCTGTCACTCTTTCCACATTCCATAGACCTTTCTCTTCCACCTGAGCTCCGCTAGAAGCTTCTTGCTCATCCATGCGGGTCTCCTGCCTCCTTTGCTAGATTTCTTGCTCAGGGGAATGCACCGATCTTGAGCACGGATAAAGTGATGTTTAAACAGCGACCAGCTCTCTTGGCCCCCTCTGCCTGCGAGAGCCCTGACCCACAGGATTTCTCCAAGTAGCTTCTTGAAGAGGCCAAATTTAGCTCTCCTGAAGTCCAAGGATTTGATCCTACTTACCGTCCTGCCTCCTCCACACAGGATTCTCAAGTTCATGATTTCATGGTCACTGCAGCCAAGTCTACCTCCAACCTTCACATTCTCAACTAGTCCCTCTTTCTTTGTTAGTACAAAGTCCAGCAGAGCACCTCTGTTTGTTTGGTCCTCCACCACTTGCATCAGAAAGTTATCATAGATGCTCTATAGGAATCTCCAGGACTGCATGTGCCTGGCTCTATGATCTTTTCAGCTAATGTCAGGGTGTTTGAAGTCCTCCACAAGAACCAGGGCCTGTGACTGTGAGACTGGTTTCAGCTGCTTGTAGAAGGTCTCATCTACTTCCTCCTCCTGGTCAGGTTGCCTGTAGTACACACCCACAATAACATCACCCATACGAAGCTGTGCCTTAATTCTAACCCGTAAGCTCTCAACTTGTTCATCTGCCCCTGGGCAAAGCTCAATACATTCCAGTTGCTTCCTCACATACAGAGCAACTCCACCACCTTGCTTTTTTGGCCTGTCTTTCCTAAAGAGTCTGTACCCATCCATGACAGCATTCTAGGCATGTGAGCTGTCCCACCACTTTTCTGTGATGGTGACCAGGTCATAGCTCTCCTGCTACACAATGGCTTCCAGCTCCTCCTGTTTATTGCCCATGCTACGTACATGGGTGTCAATGCACTTCAACTGGGCTGTTGATCTCATCCCTGACACTGGCATGCCACTCCTGGGCTCATCTCTAGTGAGCTGGGCTATGTCCCCTTCCCTCTTCGAACCTAGTTTAAAGCCCTCTCTATGAGCCCTGCCAGCTCGTGGATAAGAATCCTATTTCCCCTTTGAGACAGCTGGACTCCTTCTGTCTCCAGCAGGCCTGGTGCCACATAAACCTCCTCATGATCAAAGAAACAAAAATTCCACCGAAGGCACCAGTCCCTGAGCCAGCTGTTAATCAGGTGAGTATTCCTGCCCCTTTCAGTGCTGTTCCCTGCCACTGATGGGATTAAGGAGAACTCCACCTGTGTCCCTGATCCCTCAACCAGTCGCCCCAGTGCCCTGAAGTCCCTTTTGATGGCCTTGGGACTTCTCTGTGCAATGTCTCACCGCCAACCTGCATTACCAACAGCGGGTAACAATCAGAGGGCTACACCAGACCAGGGAGTTTCCTATCAACATCCCTAACTCGGGCCCCAGGAAGTCAGCAGAATTCACTGTGGGATGGGTCCAGTTGGCATATCAGGCCCTCTGTTCCCCTCAGAAGGGAATCACCCATGACAATTACCCTCCTTTTTTTCTTAGCTGAAGAAGTCATAATAAGTGGGGCTGACTGACTCGTCCTAGGCAACCCCCTGGATGGAGGTTCACCTTCACCCACATCCTCTGTGGCCGGTCCCTCACATTCCAGAGCCCCATATCTGTTGCTCAAGGGCAACTGGAGAGGTGAGGGAGGCCAGGAGGGGATTCGCCTGCCGCCCCAAGCAGGGACCCATTTCCATTCGTCTCTGTCTCTTAGGTCTTCATTGATAGTAATTATGGAAATACTTCATTTCTAGTCAGTTCATAAGAAGAGAAAGAACAATGCTAAATGTCAGAGTTTCCAAGAATGAGGGAGAGCAGCGGTAACTCTGTTTTGCTTAATAGTTCAGTGATCAGAGCATTAGTGCTGGATAGGTTCAATCCCACCTCTGTCTGAAGGCATTCAGATGCCTCTGTCCCAAGAGACCACAAAGGTATTCAAAGGGGAGCAGTCTTTCGGACCACACTATAGCTTTTCTCTCCTTGTATATAAATAATTAAATGCTCATTATATTGAGTACCCAGCCACCACCACTGAGACTCATTTCATAGAATCATAGAGTGGTAGAATCATGGAATCATAGGTTGAGAAAGACCTCTAAGATCTTCAGGTCCAACGGTCTACCCAACACCACCATGCCTACTAACCATATTCACAAATGCCACATCTACACACTTTTTTAAACACCTCCAAGGGTGGTGACTCAACCTCCTCCCTGGGCAGCCTGTTCCAATGTCTGACCACTTTTTCCGTGAAGAAATTTTTCCGAATATTTAATCTAAACCTCCCCTGATGCAACTTGAGGCCAATGCCTCTCATCCTATTGCTAGTTACTTGGGAGAAGAGACCAACACCTGCCTCACTATAACCTGCTTTCAGGTAGTTGTAGACATCAACAAAGTCTTGCCTCAGCCTCCTCTTCTCCAGACTAAACAGCCCCAGCTACCTCAGCCGATCCTCATAAGGCTTGTTCTCTAGACCTTTCACCAGCCTTGTTGCCCTTCTCTGGACATGCTCCAGCAATTCAATGTCTTTCTTGTAGTGAGGGGCCCAAAACTCAACACAGTACTGCAGGCAGGACCTGCCTTTCATGAACCCAAGCTGGTTCATCTTTCCAGCTCTGCAACTATTGATTTATTTTGTACAAAGGTGGACGGTGTCCAGCCACAGAGGCAGAGGGACCCCTACCCAGAATACAACGCAATGCCACAGTTCAGGCACGCATACAAGTAAACAAGTTGTAAGCTTAGATTGAGCTTCAAGGCAGAGATGGGGTGAAAAATCCACTCTTGAGGCTTCCAAGGCCCCACTAGAGAGGTCACACCTGACAACCTACCTTCAGCCACAACCCAACTCTGAGCAGCACACTGGGAAAGATGACTTTCAGAGGTCCCTATGATCCCTAGACCCTTACAGGTCTCCTGTATCCTTAAACCTATTTGGAAGTGCCCGGCTGACCAGGAGTTCTGAAAGATTCCTCTGCTGTTACTTATCTCCATATTTTATCTTAAATATTTTCTGAATAACTTCCCTGGGCTATTTTGCCACCTTTCTGGGTTAGAATTCAGTGGGTCTAAACCCTCCTTTTCAAAGGCAAAGCAGCTCTCATCATTTTTTCTGAATTAGTATTTAGCATCAAGTTATCTATTAATGTTGTAACACATTATATTCTTGGTGTCCTTAACACAAATGTAACAGATTTGATCCTTGTTTGATATACACATGGAAATTCCATCAAAGTCACATTCACACCGTGTGAGAACCTGATATACAGTAATAAAATTTTGTGTTTGACATCAGTCATCCCTACCATCCACGTCAAGTTGCTCAGAGAATCAAGAGTATAACGCTGATAAATAACTATTCTTTCAAAAACTTATTTTTGCATTAAAAAAAGGAACTTTAGACAGGATTTATGATTTGATTTCAAAGGCAGACATGGAGAAATTTATTGCTAGAAGATGAAATTGTAATATCAGAGGTGAGCCAGTCGACTACAGCTCAGTGGCTACTATGCTTTCTTTTTTATTTTAATGTAAATGATGCTTTTTCCTCATTATGTATGAATCAGATCATTCAAAATAACCACTTTTCTGAACTGCTGTTAATTTTTAAAATCAATATTGGGCTTATTTTTATACTTTCAGTAATTTTGAGTTAAAGACACATCACTGCCATCCACAGATTTCTGATTAATCTAGAATGTTGAATCCCGGATGAAGGTGCAATCTAAACCCCTTCCCACCCAATATTTAACATAGACTTCTGAAGTGATATTTTCAAAGATGATTGCACACCTCACCACGGGGGAGAATGAGGGATTTCACATGATTTTTCTTTTTCTTTACCTCTTTGTTTTTTTTCCAGTGAAAATAAGAGAACTTCAGAAATTGAAAAAGGTTGGTTGTGCAGAATGAAGAATAATTTCTTTTTCAGTACCTTTGTACACCGTACATTCAATGACTGCTACCTCTTGATTAAGAACACATTCAGCCATGTGGTAGTGGTAAAATTTCATGTGATTGAGTGAACTGTTGAAGTGGAAACAGTTGGATTTGGACAAGAGTCTCACTAATTTTTTTTAAATTGATTATCGCAAAAATGTATTTCCTCAGTCACTCAGTATCTGTTCCTGAAAGGCAAGGTCCAGTAGTCTGGCATTTTCAAGATATAACTGGGAGTTGCTTTGCATTGAAATCTCCTGCAAATGAAGAAAACATTGTCAGAGCAACAGCCAAAAGGAAATAGCTTTGAGGAAAAGATCCTCTTCATCAGCAAGTAAAAGACAAATGACGGCCTCTAACAAAGCTGTTGAAAACTTGTCAAAATAGCTGAAGTCAGTGGTACTATTCTATCATGGTATGTTTGTAAAAAGATTGGGAGGATGATAAGGAGAAGGATGTACATTTTCTGAAACACCCAACCCTGCAAGGAACTACAGCTGCAAAGCAGCAAGTCAAAACTCTGTAGCTCTTCTGATTGCAAATTTGGAGCTGCAGAAGCATTTCCACATTGTCCAAAATCGGGTCTGACACAAATGATAGAACTCAATACAATCCCAACACTCAGAGTATGATCTCCTTTGTCCTTTTTTATCCTGAGGTTGGAGAAAAGGTTCAAACGCTTTGAAAACTCTGGCTTTAAATACCATGAGATTTGACTCTTTGTAAAACTCTAACTCCTCACTATGAGCACTGGAATAAAACAGTAGTAACAAAAGTGAATCAAGTATTTGCTAATATCTCAGTAAGCTTTGGATTTAGTATGAGCAATAGGTAAAAACTGATGCAGTATTTATTTGAACTGAATTGCTGCAAACTCTCACACACTTAATTTACCCTGGTTATGAAACACACCTGGTGCAGATCAGAAGGCAGAGACACAGGCTTTGTGTGTCTGTATGTTTCTTTGTGAACAGATATACATCTGTCTGTTCAACCCATATGTTTGTATAATAGAGACCACCATATTTTTCTATCCTAAAAGAACTGCATGTTATTAAAAAATGTTACAAAAGCACACTCTTTGAAGAAATACGTAGGCCTAAAAATTATCCGTAGCAAGCCAGGAAAATGCCTGAAAAAGCAGACAGTAAGATTTGAACACCGAGTTATTTTACATTTTACAAATTCTAGCATTGCAATATTTGCAGCATGAAACCCACAACACTGCATCAAGAATTGTTTATCATTTTAAATATGTATCTGCAGGCTCTAGTACATTTTAAATTAATATTCCCAACCACCACTTGCAAAAGCAAGTAATACATATCATCGGCAATCACACATCAAATCAAGTTAAATGTTTGACACTGCATTCTCTACAATGTAAGGAAATCATTTTGATGCTAACAAATGCACACAAAAACTTCCCTTACTCAGAAATGTAAATCAGGTTATATTTTCTCTAAATACATGGCAATAATGTATGGGGTGAATCCAGTTCTATTTTTTCCTTTAGAAGTTTAATATTTTATTTTAGTAGAAGAGGGTAGCACAGCTAACTCATCCCCTTCTGACAACCAGTTTCTTTGTCTAATTTCCATTCATTTCTTTGGCAGCTAAAACACCTTGAAATTACCTTCTCCAGCACAGAAGGATTTTTTTTTTTCCCCCTAGCTCTGGCTGTCAGAGTGATTAGAATTTTAATTAGTAAAGCAGTGAGGAGGGAGGAAAATCATGGAGAAAAGAACATGAAAGATTCACTAGAGCAGGGAAGACAAAGAGCTGTCGAAGGCAGCCACTCAGCTTGCTTGTTACAGCAGCAATTGCAGGGCTGTGTTCAAGTCTATAGCACTAACACAGCATCATCTTTTAGACCTCTGACAATGCCAGGCTTCTGGGTCATTAGAAAACATTTTTTATCAGTTGTCACTCAGAGCAAGACAAGGTTTTTAAACCACTCCAACTAGGAGCTGCTCCACTGCTGGGCTCGTTCTGGCCCTTTGATCTGCTCTGCAGGACTCTGAGCTCAGAACTCAAGCCGTGAAGACAAGATTGTCAGTGATACAGACTGCTACCATCCAACAATTCTGCCAATTAATATTGTAATTATGTATCAGCATCTGGGCTTTTTATAAAACAAAGGAAGCCTCTAAATGCCAAAGGGCTGATGGGGGAGAGAAACAGCAGAAATCTGTGAACAATGCTGTATATTTTAATTTGGAACAAGAAAATGTATTTTAAAAGCAGAAACATCAGGACTGGTCATTCGGCTGTCTGTGAGCTGCATGGGCATCTTGCCTTGACTTTGTGGCATTGATGCCACAGCTCAGTACAGGAGGTAGCAGGGGTAGCCTCTTACAGGATGAGGAGTCTAGCATTGGGTGTGCACATGGCTGCATTGTGCCCAGGCCCTGGTGAGCCACAGATGCCACTTAATCACCTGGGAAGCCTTCCCAGGCTATCCCCACACTCTCCTCACTCACCTCCAAAGTTTCTGCCCATCACTCGCCAGTGCAGAGCAATGGGCCCAGCTGCTGGAGGACACCTCCACCTCTTGGGGCTCTTCTCATCACTAGGTCTCTCAGCCCCATTCCCCACTGTTATTGCTATCACTGTTGTCACTTGTATTATATGAGTGCATTCAGTTGACAAGTAAGATCGGCAACACACTGTGCATGGCAAGGTACATGCACACACTAAATGCAGGGATGAATATGTGCTATTATCTATTCAACAGCAGGAGAGCTCAGGAACTGAGGTGCTGAGTGGCAGAATGGGAAATTTAATCCCATTCCAGTGCCTGAACAACAAATTTATTCTTTCTAAACTCATATCCTCTCAACCTAGTCCTTGTACTGAAAGATATTTTAATCAGCTGGGAGCAAAATCATTTTCTGTCTCTACAGGGTCTGATTCTGAATTCCTCACTCACATGACTGGTTTCCTTCCAGTGAATCCAAGCTTTCAGCAGATAATAACAGGGTAATAACCAGAGCAGATTTAAAACATTTTAAAAGAGGATTATCAATCTGTGCCATTGATCTCTCAAAACAACTGTGTGTGTGCTCCTGTTTCCCCAGTTATTGCAAAGGTTAGTCATTCACAGAATATTCACTAGGAACTGCTAGGAATTTCTGAATGCTTTTTTGACAGGTGTTTTAATCCTGTTCCACAATCAGCCTTAGCTATTATTCTCCATAGAAGAAATGACAAGAATTACAACAGCTAACTTCTTGCAGAGGATCATTGTCTAGTCTCTAGCAAATGCCCTACCAGGGGAAAAAATTGGCTTGCTTACCTTTTGTCAGTAACATAGCACATGGCATATTTGTAATTTACAGAAATCAATCCACAGAGAATTTTTAGTTTTAAGTAATTTTAACTCAGTGCAAGATCTAAATAAAAGTGGTGAAGAGTTAATTAGTAAAGCAATTTAACAATACAGATAAGCCCCAAAAATGAGAATCGAAGCACTGATCTTAACTATAGAGCTGTAAATACTGGTAAGAAGCCAATAATTACAACTAAACTTAATTGCCAGCTGTTTTAAAGCACAGCATTGAAACCATCATTGAAATTCCAACCTTCCAGTCCTGGCTGCTAAAATAACAAACAAGAAACAGAAAACTAAAATCCAGACCTTTAAAAATAGCTCACCATTTTTTCCTTTAATTGGTTGCCTGCTCTGAAATCATCTATGTTTTATGATATGTTTAGTGACAAGGAAGATTTTGCACAGTGCTCTTTCCATTATGATGAACTCATTCTAAAATATCACTATGAAAACCATATGTTTATGGAAACTCTAAGGGAGCTAAAGTTTGAACCCTGCCTCCAGCTGAGAGCACCCAGTGGACAAAAGAAGAAGAAAGAGATAATAGAAGGCACAATAAATCACCTTTTTCTCTCACCAGTGGGCAAATTCACCGATACGCTGGGTGATTATGTGTTCCCATGGATGCAACATGTGTAGGAGAATAAGAAATACACCTACTCTTTCCAGTCTTGAACTGAAGCTATCATCTCTGAGGCATCATCACATACCTATTGTCCCGCTAGACCTAAATCCTTCTTTTGGGATTAAGCAGGAGTAGGAATCTTACTAGAAAAAGCAAGTGGAGCTTATTCCTGCAGGGGTGTACCTGGTCTGTATTTTTACAATGTAATGGTATTTAGAGTTCCAAAAATAAGCGGGAATTTGATTTACGTACTTTCAGGTGATCCATTACTACAGTAATTTGAACTGTACATTGCCTTGAAAGCTCATTCCATACTGTCTTGCAGAAAGCCTTAAACTGGGAAGTTAGTAAAAAAAAATCCTGACTTATTGCTTAAAATGCTCAACTGAACTGCAATACAAGGCACTCCAGTGATCCAACAGCTTCTGGTAAGAGGTCATAATAATGCCTCTGTATACAGTCAGCATATTCAGAGACTTAGTAATCACACTGACTTCAATTCCAATCCTCTCCTAGTTCATCAGTCACCCAGTTATCTCACAGAAAGGATACCATCACAAGGCAAATGAACATTAACAAGGTACAAACCAGTCCCAGTTAATGCTGTAAACAACAACAAATAGTACTGAGGCATTCTATTCAGAAACATCTTTTCACAACTGTCCTGGGTTTGCCCAGGACAGCGTTAATTCTCACCAGAAGCCAGGAGGGGACACAGCCGGGTGGGCTGACCCAACCTGGCCAAACAGAGCAGAGTATTCCATATCATGTGCCTTCATGCTGGATTCTGGTTGGGGGGAGCTGGGCAACGGGAAGGGATTTGCGGCTCGGAAGTGCGCATGGCGGCGGATGAGAGCGGCTGTCTGCGTTCTGCTGTTCGTGTTGTGTATTCTCCTTATCGGTACTGCTGTTGTTACTGTTCACATTATTTGCTGTTCTGTTAAACTGCCCTCATCCCAACCCAAGAGGTTTTGCCTTTTTCTTTCCATTCTCCTCCTCACCCCCGTGTGCAACAAAGCGACTGCGTGGCCCTTTGTTGCCAGCCACGGCCAAACTGCAGCCTTTAATCTGGTGCCCAGCACGGGGTGGGGATAACAGCAGGGATGAGCAGAGTGTGTTAAAACAACTTTGTTATAATTTGTTACAATTTGTTATATGCATTTATTGTGTTAGTTAAATAGTCCTCAGTTAGAAATGTTGCTGTGTTTGATCAAGTTGCTATGGTATGTAAAACCTTACATGCTGTATGTGTTCACTTCAGAGTTGTTCATTACTTCTGGGAAAAGGATCAGGATTATGATTTTGCTACACTGTATCATATCAACTTCTGATATGATAACATCATTGGGCATGAAGTTAGACTTGTATCTGCATGCGGCATTGTGGTCATTTCCATACCTCGGGTGCTATCTCTCTGAATTTACTAATAATCACATCCACTCTATGGGGAAAACTGGAGGGGATACTTTCCCCACTGTTTCACCCCTCCTCTCTTCTTCAGCCTGCTCCTAACAGTTTTTGAGAAATTTGACTATCTGTGGGATGTTCAGCCCAGCATGTTTCTGCTGTTCTGTCTCAGGAATGGGTTTCAAGACTTATTTAGGGTTAAACAAATAGTTAAAAACATCACAAAGACACCTGCCCCAGGGCTGGATAGCTATGAGTGTCTGGGTGTGTGGGATAGCATGGGCATGTATCTAGTTCAGTGGGCAGCCCGGTGTTTTTGAAACTCACCCCTCAACAAGTACAGAATCCTGTAAAATATCTTCAAAAAGTGTGCTGCCACCCTGGGAACCATGCTAGGGTCTGGCCCATGCCTACTGAGCCCTGTTCAACACTATTCAGTGCTCTAAGGGGGAAGGGGAGGAAAAGGAAGTGGCAGGCACAGCGACTGGTGCTGCGCCCCCAGTTGGCCCTGCAGCCCCTCCAGTCCAGCAGGCAGTCATAGCGCCCCCAACCAGCACCACGGCTGCTGCTGCCACAGGGGCTGCCCCAGCTTCCCCAGTGGGCATGGCGGCTGATCCAGCCCCAGAAGCAGGCACCATGGCTGAGCCCAAAAACCAAACCATACAAGTATCAGTCGCCCCTGTACAGAAAAAGAAATACGCAAAGAAATCAGCTCGCCCTGGGAGGGCTGACAATGAGCCAGGGCCATCACAAGAGCAGGAGAAGGAGGCAGAAGCAGAGATCATCAGCCGGTCCCTGTCCCTGAGCAAGTTGCGAGATACACGGAAAGATTTCAGCCACCACCCTGGCAAGCACATAATCACCTGGCTGCTGCGGTGCTGGGATAACGGGGCCAGCATCTTGGAATTAGAGGGAAAGGAAGCCAAGCAGCTGGGATCCCTGGCCAGGGAAGGGGGCATTGACAAGGCCATTGGAAAAAAGACACCAGCCATTAGCCTCAGGAGGTGACTTCTGTGAGGAGTGAGGGAAAGGTACCCCTTCAGTGAGGATGTTGTGTGTTACCCAGGCAAGTGGACCAACATGGAGAGGAGTATCCAGTACCTGAGGGAATTAGCTGTGCAGGAGCTGGTTTACTATGACCCGGACAATGCGCTGTTATCCACAGAGCCAGATGAAGTCCAGTGCACACGACCCATGTGGAGGAAGTTTGTGCACAGCGCACCATCCTCATATGCCAACTCACTGGCAGTAATATACTGGAAAGGTGAAGAGGCACCCACAGTGGAAGAAGTGGCCGTCTGACTCTGGCAATATGAAGAAAGCCTCTCTTCCTCCCTCGTCTCAGCCATAGAGAAACTGGTCCAGCAAATCAAAGAGAATATGTCCTACTCCCCACCTGTACGGGCCAGTGTCTCAGCTATTAGGGGCAAGTGTTTCTCTGCTCAAGAGAGAGGATACAAATGCTACACACCACAGGGCACCCTGTGGTTCTACCTGCATGACCATGGAGAGGACATGAAGAAGTGGGATGGAAAACCTACCTCAGCCCTAGAGGCACGAGTGCATGAGCTGCAAGGTAAAACAATCACAAAAGGGGATTCTTCTAGGAAAAATGCTGCTCCAGTTTCCAGCGGTCAGCTCTCCAAAAAAGGTAGACAGTTTGATCTTGATTCCGATCCTCTTGAAGCGATCTCCAAGTCATTTTTACAGCAAGTGAGCAGCATATTCTCTGACGAGGATTAGAGGGGCCCTGCCTCCAGCCAGGTGGAGGAAAGGGACAGCTGTGTTTATTGGACAGTGTGGATTCGGTGGCCTGGCACGTCAGAGCCACAAGAATATAAAGCTCTAGTGGACAATGGTGCACAGTGTACTTTAATGCCATCAGAGTTCAAAGGGTCAGAGTCCATTTGCATTTCTGGAGTGACAGGGGGTCCCAAGAGCTGAGTGTATTGGAGGCTGAAGTGAGCCTCACTGGGCAGGACTGGCAGAAGCACCCCATTGTAACTGGCCCTGAGGCTCC
>Ga0065711_1048027_pt1 | contig 12027 bp, 4 predicted proteins | sample Hoacrofraction12_FD_59098 | JGI IMG/M metagenome (GOLD analysis project Ga0065711, IMG submission 59098) | Hoatzin crop microbial communities from Cojedes, Venezuela - Epithelial fraction 12 v2 (version 2) | ecosystem: Host-associated > Birds > Digestive system > Esophagus > Crop | place... | reverse complement strand
GCGTTTCCCTTTGTAGAACTGCATGAGGTTCCTGGTGGCCCATTGCCCAGCCTGTCCAGGTCCTTCTGGGCAGCAGCAAGGACCCTCTGGTGTATCAGACACTCCACCCAGGTTTGTGTCATCTGCAAACCTGCCAAGAGTTTAACAGAATTTGCCCCAGTATCAACCCCTGGGGTACACCACTAGTGTCTGGGCTCCAGGTGCGTTTCATGCTGCTGAGCACAACGTGTTGAGCCTGGCAGTTCGATCAGTTTTCATTCCATCTCGCTGTCCGTGTATCTAGCCTGCACTTGAATCATTTTTTCTGTGGGCACGTTATAGGATACAGTGTTGAAAGCCTCACTGAAGTAAAGATAAGCAACATCCACAGTTTCCCACTCATCCACTGGTTATCTGTACCAGTCATCTCATTGTAGGAGGAAGGCTAGCAGGTTGGTCAAGCGTGATTTTCCCATCATAAATCCATGGTACCTACTCCCAGCCATCGTCTTATCTTTAATATGTTTGGAAATGGTTTCCAGGATAATTTGCTCCATCGGCCTTCCCACAGATCAAGATGACGCCGATTGGCTTGTAGGTCCCCGGATTCTCCTTCTTGAAGACAGGAGTGACGCTTGCTTTCTTCCTCTCCTTGGGAACCTCTCCTGGTTTCCATGACCTTGCCAGGACCTTTCAGAGATGGAGGATGGTCTTGCCACACCATCAGCCAGTTCCTGTTCTTTGAGTTTAATCGGGGATAGTTTCTGATTCTAGGCAAGCAGAAGGAGAAGGACTGTTGATATTTTCTGTGGCTGAAAAAGGCCAAGTAAGGGAGGAGAAAAAAGGAGGTTTGTGCTGATTTATGTGAAAGCTGCTTGGATACATAATTCAAGGAAGAAAATGAATGTTGAATTATGAGTGCAGTGTTTTACTGAATTGGCACATATTGCAAAGCAGTAAATAGTTGTTGATGATTTCTTTATAGAGTGCTGTTGATCAAGTTTAACATAAATGATTGAAGAAATACCTAGGCAATGTAATTTTAACATCTTTTTTGGAGTGGTGAGGAACCCTTTAGAAGCTGTTTTGTTTGGCATAGGTTTTGAAAGTCTTCTGTGAGGATTCCACTGCTTTTGAATCTGGTGCCTTACGTAAAGCTCTGCCTAGATTTCTGTTACAGCAACACCAAACAGCAGTGAAAGTGAAGAGCAGCAGCTGTGCTGGTGTCGTAACGAGTTTCCTCTACAGCAAAGTTGTGATTAGTTACTGTTTCTGCTTAGGCCATAGTATCTTGGGCTGTGAGGTTTTTTCCCAATAATTCACACTTATTATAGCAATGCCATGTAAGAACTAGCTTTTGATATCTCTAGGCATACTTAAAAAAAACAACAACCCAAACCACAGACTGTTTGATTACTTCCTGATCATATTTAAGATGGAATCTGAACAAAATGTCTCCCCCTGCTCAGCACGGCAGAAGGGCAATGTGCAGCGCCCGGAGAGATGAACGTGCTGAGACCCAGCGAGTGAAGCAGGTTCTAGCCAAGGTAGTATGAGGACTATGTTTAAAGTTTTAGAAGGCAATGCCTCTCCTTGCAAATCGTGCTGCATTTACTTGCTCAACACGTGTGTTTCAGGACAGATTTGCTGAGAGATGGGGAAATGAGCAATCTCTGGGTTGTTTGAAGTTCTTCAGTTTTCGGTAGTATGCTGTGAGTTAAAGTTTGGGGGACAGTGCTGAGGGTGACTCACGCAGTGCGGGGTATTAAATCTACTGTGGAACAGACTATTCAAAACTATGAGAACTTTAGGTAGGTAATAGGAGGATTTGCACTTAATCTGATCCATGACCCCTGTACTGATTTCTGTATTCTAGTATTAGTCTCTGTGCTTGTATGTGTAGCCTGAATCACAAAATGGTTGTCAAGTTGCTTTCCAACTAGATGAAGGTGACATTTTAAGTTAATCTAGAGGAGGCCATTGAATCACAGACCACGGTTCACTGTGGTTATGCTTATGTTATTCTGTTAAATAGATACGGATCATTTTGCTGATGCTGTATGCTCATCACTACAGAGTTAATTTTTTTTTATAACTGAGGAAATACAGTATGGATTGCCATGTGGAATTACATATTATAGCAGTATCATAGAAATCCGCTTCTACTTTGATTACTTTGCTGTGGAAAAATTTTATTACTAGTCTATGTATCATGTAGTGAAAACTTTAGTAGTGAAAGCTCAAAAATGGGACTGGCCATCTTACTGTTCTTAAAAACCAAAAAAGAATTAGAGGAGAGATGGTAGCAGTTGTCTTTATTCCATGCAAGTGCAGAACATAGGCAAAACAGTGGATGATGGAGCTGGCTGCTTCTGCAGCAATATGTTAACCATTTTCTTTGGCTGCATTTAAGCTGAATGGCATCCGGGGCAGCGGCTGTCTGTCAAATTATTGCAGGCACAATGATGCTTGTCTGAGTGGCCTCCATGCTTAGCTTGAATCAAGCAGTTTGATCCAGCTCTTTTCAGTCTGGCCTTTGCCCTATGATTGAATACTGAGCTTTAACCAAACAATTGTATATACTACCCGTGTTTCAAAGTGTGAGAGGGTGGTCAGGGCAGAACATAAGGTAGAGTTTTCAGACTGGCTAAAAACAGTAATATCCTTTCTTTGCTCTAATGTAAACTTCTCATGTAACTTTGTTATAAATGACAGCATTAAGGCTTCTTAAAATAGCAATTATGGAATATAACGAGGAGGTGAAATCGAACTTTGAACTTGTAAAGTGTAGTCCTAAAAAGATACACATCACTAACCAGATTGCTAGAGCAGACTCACTTCCCTGTTACTGTTGTGCATACTCATACCAGAAAAAGTTACATTGAACAGATACATAAAAGTTTTTGCCAGCCCATTGAGTTAATGTTTGGGGATTTTTTTGTTTTATTTTTTTGTAAAGACTTCACATCTTGTTCAATCAACTTTTGAGCAATTTATACAATTTCAGTGCTTTTCATTAAAAAAGAAAATCTGGATTGTGCTGTGTGAAAGGCAGTGGAGGACTGTGAGAAAAAGGAGTCCCATTTAGGAGAGAAGTGATGGGGGGTGTTGAGAAGCCCGTGCTCATGGACAGGCCAGTGCAGATGGATTCCACAGAAGGGTAGGGATCCTCCTGCTTGTTGAGTAATCCAGTTCGTAAGCTCAGGCCTGGCTAAGCAAAAGACTCCCAACCTTTGTTCCAGCCCTGATATACTTCTCATTTACCACTGAGTGAGAGTGTCTCCAGGAGCAGTTAGCCCACGGCGGCTGATACGGCTGGGTGTATGCGTAATCGAATACGTCAAATTGCTTGCCTGTTGGCAAGCACGCAAGTCCCAGGTAACTCTTCAGAGTTTAACTCTGCTGCAGCCTCGTGGTGAGGAGGAGCGTCCTGCATTTGAGGAAATAAGTGCAGCTCTGTATCAGTACAGGATTTTGTCAACACAAATCAGCTTTGCTCACAGTTGCGTGATGAGATAAGAAGCAGCACTATTGCATCAGTTTATATTTATTTTTGAGAGGCAGAAATTGGAAGCTAGATCAATTTTTTTTTTTATTTTTGTTTGGGATAGTACTCATTAACTAGGTGGGAAAGAAGATCTCAAAGTAACCCAGATTGTTAACACTACATTTAAAACCTCAGAACTTGTTAAAATTATCTGTACTGAGTTCATCCTGAGCCCGTTAACCTTCAGTATGCATTCGCATGCAACAAATTCTTAAGTAACTTGTAAATTAAATAAACTCTTGGCCCAACAAAATTACCCATTTGTACAGCAGAAATCTATTAGTCATTGTGTGTTTATGCTGGAGTTAGCTTGAACTGTAGCCAAACATATCATTTTGTCTCCAACTCCGGATTCCAGCTCTGAATTACTAATAGTTTGTGGCTTTGAAACGTTGCCAGATGTTAGCACTTACAAAAGGAGCTCCTGTCAGTGTAAATTAAAACAGAAGATTCTCCTCTTGTCTGCCATCTAAGTTCAAAGTTTTGTTTTCTAAGAACAAGGCAGTGGTGTTTTCTTCTTCTTAAGAATTTAAAGCAGCTAAGCATGTGTGCCGGTACACAAATACACACGCACATTAGGTAGCTAATGCATAGACTGTATAAGCTGTGGTAGCTAATGAATGTATTAAATAATTACTCACAAGAACACCTAGGAGGAAGGTGTACCGTAAGGTGACAGATCTGTCCTTACACAAATGATCATGAAATAACAAACAAAGCAGGGTGACTAATTGCAAAACAGCAAACCTTCAGAGGAAAATAAAAGAGCTCTCGAACAAAACTGAGGGCGTTTTTACACTTGTGTAGGCTTACTAACCTAACTGAAGAGAACTACACTGAGTTTGCGTAGAACAGCAACACAAAGGCGTGCCTGTGAAATAAAAATATTTGGGTCCCTCACAGATTTTAATTCCTTTATTACTACATCTTCATATTAGTTCCAAACAACTTGTGGTATTTTCCTAAATAGGAAGTACGCTCACAGAGATTTAATTTGGCAATTATTTACCCTTGTGGTGCAAACTTAAGGAGATAAGGAGGTATTTGATATTCCATTTACTGTAAAACACAAATGGTGGTGTCTTATCACACCTGGCTGTTACTCTGAGCTGATAAATAACAGTATCTTGACAATCGGTCCTATCTGAAAATTTTGGGTTCTTTTAATCTTTTTGGTGGAAAAGTTTTAATTGTTGGGGAAGGGGATGGGAACATGTAGGATGCTTACGGAAGTTCTGTCAAAGCCATCCATCTGAACCCAATTAAAATTCAGCTTATTTTCAGAATATATCTCTTCTAGAGCAGTGAGGTTAGAGCTGCTTGAGTTAGTGGGCAACTGCAACTTGTAAGCCAATAAATACATTGACAGTAGAAAACTCAGGTAGTTACTCTTCAGGATTGTATTGTACTTTGGTGCATTGAACATACCAAGGTGAACATATCTCTGGTCTCACACACACTTGATATTTACTGGTATTTGTAGCCCTTATGAACTATGCTTGTTACAGTCTAAACAGAGTTTCACTACTGCATAGGTTCAGCTGCTAATAGAAGTTGTTCATCCACGTGGATGGTGGAAGGGTGGAGGTCCTTCGGGGGAAGACTCAAATGATGTGACACTCTTCCATAAACAGCTTGAGCTGGCTTTTAGAAGACTGCAAATCAACACCTAATGCGTTGCCGTTCCAGCGTCGAAGAGCTACTGCTTTTAACTTACTTTCCTAAATATTGAATATTATCATAACTTAATTATCGTCTGCTGTATTATCTGCATTTTCCAGGTTGACTCACTTCACTTCTTGACATTTTATTCATGTTGTCTTACTGCTTGTCCTTTCCCTAGTGTGACGATGGATCCACTTACTGAAAGAAGAAATAAATTATTTTTACCTGTTAATTTTTCTTTGAAGAAGTGTGCTTCCTAATCCAGGCTTCCCTGGAAGACTTACAAAGTAAGAAGGATATGACTTTAAAATCCCCAGCTGTTGGGTTGGTGTTTTTTTTTGTTTTGTTTTGTTTTTATTAACCTAAACTACAGTTTCTCTCTTCCATGTAAACTTTCCTTTTGGAGTGTTTCTTTTTGGAGAAAAGATTCCCAAGACTCCACCAGCTGCTTTCTCTTGGACAGCCCCAGACAGACTATTTTGACCCTGCTTTGGTTTCTCAGTAAAACATAAGAACGCTTACCTATTTGTGATTAACAGAATTGGACATGCTGCTTCAGCGAAAAGAAAGTAGCTGCATCATTTCTTTTATTAAATGGCTGTGTCTTGTCTTTGGTTGCATCAGTTATCTCTAGGAAGAAACCCCCACCCCCCCCTTTTTTTTAGAGCTATGTTATGGTACACTTTTAGCAAAGTAAGTTTTTGAGCGTAAGCAACTGTTGAAATACTGTTTTACAGGTTACATGTCTTGCCTGTGACAATAAGTCAAATACCATAGAACCTTTCTGGGACCTGTCCCTGGAGTTTCCTGAGAGGTATCACTGCAACGGCAAGGAGATGTCGTCTCAGTATCCGTGTCTGCTGACAGAAATGCTGGCCAAGTTTACAGAAACTGAAGCTTTGGAAGGAAAGATATATGCATGTGATCAGTGCAACAGTGAGTAAAGGCAGTATGTACTCATGCATATGTTCTCTGTGTAAAATGTAAAGTAAACTGACTGTGAAAGCATGGAAGGAAAATACTAGAAGTCCTAAAAGTATGTTGCAAAGAAAGTCCTGGCGTGGTCACCTGACAGCTATTACTGACCATCTAGAACATGGAGTTGTTCAAAGGATGTTGTAAAGTGTGATGCTTCTCTTAGATGGTCTGGTCACACACTAACGGGGATTCCGATACTCCCAGCTGAAGAACCCATCAGCTTTTTAAATTAAGGTGACTGAGTGACCGCAAGTATTTTATCCTTGCGGCATAAAACAATCCTTGCAAAATGGCTCTCAGAGTGTATCCTTTTTAAGGAGGCACATGCCGTAGCTATTTAGGTCCACACAAATTTGGTGGATAAATCTTAGACTGAAATACAAGGCTGTTATCGAGATTTGTATTGTGTAACTGTGTGTTTGGCCTCAGCAAAACGAAGGAAGTTTTCTTCTAAACCAGTTATACTCACAGAAGCTCAGAAGCAGCTTATGGTGTGTCGACTACCTCAGGTTCTCAGATTACACCTTAAACGGTTTAGGTAAGTAGCACCACAACAGTGTTCCAAACTGACCAATTCCATCCTGCTCTTCCATTGTTTGGGATCGATGTTTCTCAGCATCAGTTTCATTTCCCTTTGCTAGTACAATGAGAAATAGTTATTAGAAACTTCTTTTTCTCGTTTAATTCAAACATCAGTAAGATATGCTGTAAGTAGAGAACTGACCTTTTGGATTCCAACTACTTGCTACTTTAATACCAAAATTACTTCATCCTTCTTTTCAGTCGAAACCTACTAACCTCGCTGTGAACTCTGTTGGTAAAAATTAATCTTTTGTTATCTTCAGGTAGAGTAAATGCTTACATTCACTAATGTACAAACCGAGATTATACTTAGTGGAAGTCACACGTAACCTTCGTCTAACCGAGCACGTTAACGCATTAGCCTGAGAGTAAGGAAGTGGAGACTGCATCTCTGTGAACTCTCAGTCCACGCATTAGTATAGAGCCTGTCCCGAACACAAAGGAAAATGAAAATGAGATAGAAGAATAGATGAGAAATACCAGTGAGATACAACATGTGGGAAGTACTTCCCACACACTGTTACACAGATCTTAAGATGGGTATTTCAGAAGATGAGAATAGTAGGTATTGTAGACACATTTTTAAAAGCCTTGAAATAAAGAAGTGAAAGAGGAAGGCTAGAAAAAAAAAGTGTGCAAATTAGCATTTATTTTGTGCACAAAGACAGTAGCGAGGGTAACACTCGTTATGTTAAAACATCATTTAGAATGCTGTGCTCTTCCTTTGACAGAACGTAAGTTTTCATTTGCCTTAACTTCCCAGGTGGTCCGGACGCAATCATCGTGAGAAGATTGGCGTCCATGTTCATTTTGATCAAACGCTGAACATGGAGCCTTATTGCTGCAGAGAGTCCCTCAAGTCCCTCCGACCCGACTGCTTTATCTACGACTTGTCTGCTGTGGTCATGCATCACGGGAAGGGCTTTGGCTCGGGGCACTACACTGCCTACTGCTACAATTCAGAGGGAGGTAGGAACTGGCTGTGGAATGGGGAGCGGGGGAGAGGGGTGTTTGTAATGCTGAGCGGAGAAGCTGGCTGTCTGCTCGCAGATGCAGAAGGGAGTCGCTGGTAGCTGACCTGCCTGGAATGAGAACTGCAGTTCTGCAGACCGAAACAGTCGTATTGGCTCGTTAAACGTGCTCTGGCTATGAACTCTCATAAATCTACGGGAGCTAAGCTGGGCTTTTAAAACATAGGGGCAAATGTACTGGAGAAGCTGAAACAGTATACTATTTCTACACAACTTGTTAAATGAGACTCACTAATTAATTATTAAATACAATGCAGTTGCCTCAGATCAGTGTCCTGATGATATTTTTTTGGTGCATTTCTTCCCTGCAGGATTTTGGGTACACTGCAATGATTCGAAACTCAACATGTGCACTATGGACGAAGTATGCAAGGCTCAAGCTTACATTTTGTTCTACAGCCACCGACTTACTCAGGCAAATGGACATGGCAAAACAGCATGTCCCAGCACAGCTGACAGTCAGCAGCACACAGAATTAGCTGACTGTTCCATGGACAACAGTAGCAGCTAATCCAAAGCCAGTCACCTGTGTGTATGGTAAAAGTTTGAATTGTCATAACTATATATATTTTTAACTGAAATTAAAGTACAGTATTGTACTTTTTTACTTTGAAACTGTGTACAATGTTTATATACTTTTGTATTAGTTAAAGTACTCTTTACAATTGTTAGTAAAAGTTTTTATTGACAGTAACTAAGTACCTAGAATTTCAATGCAGCTATTTTTTTAAGAAAAAGATTGCTATTTGCATTTAACTCTTACCTCAGGCTGTTTTTTAAGCTGGTTTTGTATTTTGATAATCTTTTTGAATTGGTTTAGAAGTATGACTTTCAATGGGCAACTGATGTTTCTCTGGTTAATTTTCTATATATGCTTGTGTACGTTCTATAGTATAGTTCTAATGATATCATGATTCTTACTGTCTGCAGGAATTACTACTAGGTCTTAGAATATTAACATTCACCAGCAAGGAACGTTTCACATGTCCAATAGTAACTGAGCTTTTCACAGGAAACTTTCTGTATGTTCTTCATGACTGAAGTGAAATTATTCTGCAACCTTCAAGGGAGCCACGCTAAAGATAGGTTGATAGAATTTCTTAAAATCTGAAACTGAGGAAATAGAGCATGTACTTATTTTCATGTAAGTATGCGAGAGGAGCATTTAATAACACAAGACTGTATCTTTACCAAGACTTCCATGTTCTACCCTTAACAAGTCTGACAACTTAAAGCTCAAGTGCCAAATTCAAAGTGCTGACTTTGACAACCAGGGGCTTTTTATTCCAAAAATGTAAAGCTTTCTTAAAAAAACCCAAACAACAAAACCACCCTCACCCACCCGCTGTCATTGCCACAAGAACATTAGCACCCCCTTTCTTGCATGGGATGAGCTTTCTTTAAATTGGAGCAAGCGTTGGCTAGCTCAGTAATCTCTAATGCAACCCACTGAAAAGAAGCTGTACAATTTGTCTGAAAGCATTTTTCAGTCTTGACTGGTTTCATTAGCTACAACTGCTGTACCTTCTCCACGGTCCTACCACTAGCATTAACAGAACTGTGCATTGAGGAGAGTCTAACAAGCAGGAATTATCAGTCGCTCTCCACATACAGTAGTTAATGCCAAGTAAATTTTAATTGTGAAGTTATTTTGCATAAATCCTATGCAAGTTGTTACCTCATCTTCTGCAGAGTTTATACCTCAATAAAATGCCTTGATGTGGACAGAAAACCATGTGTGTACTGGAATTGGTTCCTACATTATCCTTACAATCTTTATTTAAAAACTGTTTTGAAATGGTCTAACATGGGTTTAGGCATTAACTGTAAGGCTGCTTTGGCCAGTTGTCACTGATTGAACAGCTGGTTTTATTCATGACTTCTATCACTTCTATGTACGCGCTCGCTAGAATACAGCATCTTTCAGAAACATAGTGGCCTCAGATCTCAGACTTTCTTTGCTTGTGTTTATTCTAATTAAGTGTGCAAAAGCAGTTTGGTCCTTTTTTTAAAGCCAAGGGCCACCTGCTGAAGTGAGATGATCCCACAAATCTACTTGTTATGGCTGGGCAGTCTTTCAAATACTTTCCTTCTCTGCTGCCCTTTCTGGTGAGGACATGAATGTATTCTAAGCACTTCTTTCTACTTACAGGGAGTGCAGGGGAGTAGAAACGAAGGGGAAAGAGTTGTGCTAATTGCCTTGCAGAATTCTGATCCTTTTTCTTCCCCGAAGAGCATCTCAACCAGATACACAGGGGTCCTAAAAGACTCGAGCGTTAATGGAAGAGTCTATCTCGGGCCTTGTAGAGAGAGGTGGGTGGAGGAGGGGGAGTTCCTTAGCCTCAGTCATCAGTATTAAGCATATAGTCAAGTCCCATAGAAAGAATCTTATCCTGCCCTCTCTTTTCTAGAAGGATTGCCTAGGCTGTGTTTATGCCTGTTCCCCTGCATTTCCTTTTACTGCAGCAAGCCTTACCTAAGTCTCACAGCTTTCTCTAAAAGACATTGTCCTGGCTTCAGCTGGGATAGAGTTAATTTTCTTCCCAGAAGCTGCTGTGTTTTGGATTTAGTTGAGAAGAATGTTGATAATACAGTGATGTTTTGGTTGTTGCTAAGAAATCAAGGACTTTTTCAGTTTCCCATGTTTGGCTAATGAGCAGGTATGCCTATTAAACTGTCTTTATCTCAAGCCCTGAGTTCTCTCACTCTTGTGATTCTCCCCCATCCCACCGGGCGGGGGAGAGAGCGAGCAGCTGCGTGGGCCCGAGCTGGTGGCTGGGGTTAAAGCACAACAGACATCGCTAGCTTAGCAAAAACACATTCTGCGTTCTTCCCACTGGTGCGCTCTGGGGTAGAACAAGAGAAGGGAAGGAGAAAGGACGCACTCAAACACAGAGTTACAGCCTTAACCCAAGCAGCAGGAAGGACAGAGATGATTTAGTGCAGTCCAGCAGCATAAGGATGAGCTAATTCAGGTGTGCTTCGCAACAGCTTCTGCTTTGGTTCGTGATGCTGGTTCATTAGTAGCTCTGTACACCTTTAAATTAGAGTAAGGGTTAAGCACAGCATGAGTCTATGTGTTTATATGCTGCTTTAGTTCACACCAGTTAGAGCTCTGCTTTAAATACTTACTAGAGCCAAGCAAGTGGCAGGGTTCAGGACCAGTGACAAAACCAGCAGGAATACCACAGCCGAGGCAGAAGCCTACATCATGCTGTAGGCCTTAGAAACCAGGCAGCTGCTTGCTCAAAGGCCAGCCACCCATTCGAGCAGCAGCTGTTCCTGGGGTTGGGGTTCCACAACTCAGTGCAGGAGGTCTGCAGAGCTGTAGAGCTAAGGGCTCAGCACTTACAGCAGCAGCAGGGGTACAGTTAGGTGGAGTGGTCTGTTACAACAGAATAGACCCAGGGAAACCCACCTGATGGTTCCAGAGCTCCCTCCTTTATCTGCAGGGAACTGGTCCGGTAGCGAAGCTCCTTGCATGAAAGACTAATGCGAAAGCATCTCAAGAAGCCACAACCCTTGTCTCCTCTCCAGCTTCATTTTAATCTACATGCAGAGAAACAGGTTCAGGTTGAAGGTTCAGCTTCGTTGCTACCTTGCTAAGAGCTGTCTCCAGCCCAGACACCTGCTGCCTGGTTACCTGGAGCTCCATACTGCCCTTGCTCAATTTCCTCTCATTGCTCAAGCAGTCAGTGCTTGTAGAACTCAGTAAAGTAATTGTGCAGCAATTACTGTTAACGAAAGGTTCAGGACCCCCTCACACACACGGTAGCACTCCGTAAGCAGTAATTTGGCAGCAAGCCACAGAGTGAACATATACACAGACCATTGCCCAAGACAGAAACATTTCCAGTAATTAACAGTTTTACATGCATGTTTGAGATCACTTCCTGACTCCCCTCCTCAGTCCTTCAGCAGAGAGCCTGGATTTTTTTTTCCCAGCTACACCAGGGAAGTGGTACTGTGCCATAACCGTCACCTACCAGTCTCCATTTAAGGAGAGGGCACAGAACTGTTGACAGTGGAAGGGGCCGCTGGAGAGTGTGGAGTCTTGACTCCGCTCAGACCCGGGTCAGCTCGAACAGGGTTGCTCAGGGCGGCGTGCAGTCAGGTTTTAAATAGCACCAAGGATGGAGACACTACAACCTCTCCAAGCAGCCTGTGTCAGTGCTAGACCATCCTCGGAGTAAACAGAGTTTCTTCTGTCTGAACAGAACCTCCTGTGTTTCAGTTTGTGCCCGT
>Ga0065711_1048026_pt1 | contig 12027 bp, 7 predicted proteins | sample Hoacrofraction12_FD_59098 | JGI IMG/M metagenome (GOLD analysis project Ga0065711, IMG submission 59098) | Hoatzin crop microbial communities from Cojedes, Venezuela - Epithelial fraction 12 v2 (version 2) | ecosystem: Host-associated > Birds > Digestive system > Esophagus > Crop | place... | reverse complement strand
GGGGGGGGAGGGGGGAGGCTGCAACGCACCGCCGGTTGCCGGGGGGTCCGTGTGCCCTGCCAGGTGTAAGGTTTGCTGACCCGTCTGGTGTGGTGGCTGCTGGCACTGCAGGCTGTGCTGTGTCGGAGGGACTGCACAGCTTTACGCTGGAATTCTCTCTGCTGCTAATTAACGGGATTGCCATCTTTATCAAAGCGTGTTCGACACTGATTGGCATAATGACGTCCTTTGTGGCAACGTGGGCACATTCCTAACATACGACCTCCTTGAGGTCCACTTTACCACCTTCCTTGACCTTTATTACATTGATAACTCAAATGTCCTTGCTGTCCACAGGTATAAGACCTTCTTGATTCTAAGGGCTTCATCACGGCTGCAAAAGCTCCCGCTAACATTGTAGCTTATTGTTCCAAAGTTCCTACACGATTAGCTGCTTCTACCATTTCTAATAAGGTGGCATTTTGTGGTAGGGTGATCAATATCTTTTTACAATCGGCGTTTGCATTTTTTAAGGCAAATTTTATTAATAATGATTCTCTGGTTTCTGGATGTTCAATTTGCTTTTCTACCACATCGCACAGCCTGTCTATAAAAGTCATATAAGGTTCAGAAACCCCTTGTTTGATAGAGGTAAATGACATTGGTTTTTTGCCGGCTTCAGGTAAGGTTAAAAATGCCCGTAAAACCATCCGAGCTGACTCTCTTAAAACCTCCGGCAATATTCTGAATTGCAATTCAGGGTCTGCAAATTGTCCTGCACCAGCATAATGATTCACGCCAACTCCTAACAAGGGATTTCCTTGTCCCAGGTTCTCCATTGCCTTTATTTCACAATACTCAACAAATTTGTCTTTCCATAATAGCTTTTGTGTTGGTGTTAAAATCAATGAAGCCAATTGCTGACAATCATATGGAGCAAATAATTGTCCACACAGCACATTCTCCAATAACGCCTGTGAGAATGGACATTGTAATCCATTTTGCACAACAGCCTTCCTTACTTCCTTTATCAATTGCCAGTCAAAAGCTTGATATTGAGGCAGCTGGTTTGGTCTAAAAGTAACTGGAAACTTCACATCTATCTTCTCTCCATTCTTTAAGCCATCCATTCTTATTTTTCTCCATCTCTTCCTAATAGACTCCCTCTTCTTGCGTCCCGTTTTTCCAGCCCTTTGAATTGATTCCTATTCACTGCTGCTATCACTATCCATTTTTCGTAAAAAGCGCTTAATATGTTTCTTTCTCAATCTTAATGATTTGCTACTTTGTCCTGAAATCACAGTCTCACCTTCAGATTCTTTACCAGATTGCAACTCCTTGTGGTCATCATCGCTATTATCTGTCTGAGTGCCTGTTGACACAACGCTTCTCACAGATATCTGTGTAGGCGGATCATCATAAACAACCCCTGGCAAGCATTCCTCAGATGGTACTTTTGCATCAACAAAATTTTTCTGAATGGCGCTGGCTACTTTTTTCTCCTCTCGCGCATCTTTTAACGCTTCATAAACTAAAGGCCAGGTTGTTAAAACACGACTCACATTCTCATCTCCCCTTGAAGCATGTTCAAAAAGTAATTCTCCTGCTTCCTTCTAAGTTAAAACATCAAAAACACACGGTGATTCTGCGGGTACTCCTTTACTTCTGAGACAGGCTAACAACAGCTCTAAAGTCCGTTCTTCATATTTAATCCCTCTGTTCCTTAAAATTTGCTTAAACATCTTAACAGTCCCTTTCTCCTCAGCTGACATACTCACTCCCATTGCTTTTCTCAGCTGCTCACCTGATCCTGATTACGGTGTTAGTGGAAAAGGTGACTGTATCGCCCCAGGGTCTAGGTCCGCTCGGTCCATCTGGCAAGATGATCGTTCAGTGAGACGTCTCCTCCAGACGCTGCTACTCTGGAGTGCGCTTTATCAATCCATTAATCCATCCCTGGGTCCTGGATAGCGTCCTGAACTCATCCTGGATCACGTTGGGGTTACCATTTGAGTAGACTGATGACACGGACTCCGATATCCAAATCGAAGACCCTTTATTTATCAGAAAGCTGCGTTTTATACCCTTACAAAGCTGTCCACGCACTCCAGCCCAAATGCTTATTGGTTAACATACATTGTTCACATGCCTATCCTAAACATTCAATTGGCTAGCTTAACTGTGTAACTTCACTTGCTCCAGGCGTTCTGCCAAAGTCCTTTGTTGCAAGTGATAAAGTCCTTATTTTAGTCTTGTTCAGAAACTCTCAAGGACATCATGACCTTCGTTAATATAGTATGTTTCCACATATTTGCATGTGCTAAATCATAGAACTGTAAACTAATATTACATATAAAAGGATTGTCTGAAAGTACTTACAGTTCAGCCTAAGTGGTGAGTTAGGTAACAGGAGAAAATTAGATAAGCCCTTTACTGCCTCCAGCTATGGCAGTTAGTTATATTACTGGTGTGGCATTTTCATAAATACTCTCTATAATAACAACTTCCAGATAGAGCAAGTGAAATAGTGGAAAGAAAATTTGTTCTTCATTTACTAGACAAAATAAATAGACAGGTAGAACATCATTTCCATAATACTTTCAATCGCATTCAATCCAAAGTGAGCATGTAATACTGAAGTCTCATACAGTTGAATTTATATAATGGTCTACTTAATTCTGTCAAACATAAATCTTCTACAGTGTTCAACTGTTACTTCCCTATCTCAGACAATACCATTCTTTCTGACCTGACCACCTTTTTAATCTCTTAGAGCCTTTTAACAAGACAATTCTCTCTCCCTTCCATGACTCTCAAAATTTCAGTAGAATTACAAAAACTAGTGAATTAAATTGCATTAGTGTACTCAAAGTATGTTGAGAACTGTCATTGTACTTTTTCAAGGCTTGCAGTTTATCATAGAAGGTGAGGAGAAAGTGGTCTCAAAGCAATGACTCTGATAATACATTTCCTACCTACCTACTCCGCAGAAGACAAAGACAGTTGTGTTCATGCTCTTAAGGGATCTGTATGAGCCTGCTTCTTGATCAGCACAGGACACAAGCATATGTGTTATTCCAGACTCTCCAAGTTGTGTGCAATATCTCCAGGCAGTCAAGAACATTGTTTTTTCCATTGCTGAATAACAGTAGCACAAACATTAAATCTAGAATTTAAAATTTCTCTGCATGTCTCAAAACATAAATCTGTATTTTTTGTAAGTTCTGGAGATGGGAAGAAAAGGAAATGACAGTGGAGGTTATGCACATGAAAAATGTCAAATATCCATGCTGTTAATTTTCACCTTGCTTCATTCCAAAAAAAATTAGTACTGCATCCTTGATTTGAGTTTTAGACATCAGATTTATCCAACACTGTTAATAACAAGTTAACAAAGGAAGAACTGGAAGCATTGCTGGTATACTTATTTCAAAATTATTTTCCATATAATCAAATATTAAAAAAGAAAGAAATTCAGTGCATGCAGAAGTATTGTGCCAAGAATCACATTAGAAATGTGGGCAGGATTTCTGGATAGTTTCATTCTTTCACAGGCTTAGCCATGATCTTAACTTAAACTCACTGGGAGAAGTGAAATGTTTCTGACTGCAAGTCTAAATGTTTTTGCAGTAAAGGCTATAATATCAAATTAAAGTGAGAGTTTATTTCCTGAACTCAGTATTTATAGGATCAGCTTGTGTAACATTAACTTCTGTCTGTGTTAAAAATTTTATCCTCACACGAGTGGGTTACACTAGGTATTGCTTTATTCACAACTCGGAGTTGGGCCACTCACTGAGTTGCTTATAGACTCATGAAAATTCTAGACTTGATGTAATTGGTTTAATAAATGTATATAAACTGGTCTAACGAGTTGAGCTTTGCCACCCACAGTGGTGATGGCCCAACTCTGAGTTGTGAATAAAGCAAAACCTAGTGTAACCCACTCGTGTGAGGATAAAATTTTTAACAGTCTGTCTATTAAATCAAACATGTTTCCTTTTGAGTCACTGTCCAAATTTCCCAGAACACTAGGGACAGGAAAAACTGATTTCCTCTCCATCTAAATCCAGTATGAAATTAAAATGTAACTGTGACTTATGTCCAAATCTGAGAAGTGGGCCATGCTCTGAGGTCCTGTAGTTATATTGTGATGTTTTGGAAAAAAATTTCCGTGTTATCATCTATAAGCAGGGAATCTTAGACTACATAGTTAGCTTCTATCTAGCTGACAGAAAGCCTAAACATACTATGAATGTCTTTATTTCTCTTGAGCTCAGAGCTCCTGACCTCAGCTGTACAAGTATATCTGTCCACTAGGATATAAAATATGTAGTCTGCTTCTTAAAGGTGATGTTTAAATCAGGATGGCTCCCTTTTTAAGGTACAGATTGCATTGATTGACTTTTACGTAGAAGTCTGAGGCTAAAGCACTCATCCAGAAAATGAGATAACTGGCTTCAACTTTCATGCTGCTTTGAAGGGATTCAGATTCATGCAGCTCATTTCCTCGGAAATTGCATAAACCATTAAAAGGGGAAAGGTTTGCCATTTGCTTTGAAGCTGCTCTCAATGCTGCCAATATGAGATTTACAAGAGCAAGAGAAAAAACAAGCAACAAAAGCTTAACCCTACAATTTCACTTTTAAGACAGCAGTCATAAGCTTGGGATACTACTCTCATGGCTACTTTTGTGTTACACACTGGATGGTCATTTGAGAAATCAGAAAGACCATTGAGAATACTGTAGCAGCAAAATGTCTTTTCCAAATTACATGGCCACGAGGTTACAGTTTCAAGTTTGTACATGCTGGGTTTTTTTTCTGTGGTAATACTGCTCGTTTCCTTGTTGCACAGTGATCCATTTTCAAGATTATAGAGATCATCCATTTCTGATCCTTTCTTAACTTTGCCCTTCTTTCTTATTATTTTTTAGTATCTTAGCTGTTATGTCAAGCTTCTAGGAAATATTTAGCTACCATCTCTTGCTAAAAAAGTGGGTGACAACATGACCTCCCTTGTTTTTATATGGAAATAGCTGCAGATGGTTATTTAGGGATGACAAAAATGAGTGAATGTGGACAAGATTCAGGTATCTATCATGCTGCTTGTGAATCAAGTCTTCTTTATAAGCAGCATGAATAGGCACTTTTACACCACAGTTTGTCTCATTCTGCAGCTCATTTTTAAATTAGCCAACACCAGAAAGACTGCATCAAGAGTGCTGTTTCCAGCTCTGTGTTCCCCAGTACGAGAAGAGACATGGGCATACAGGGACAAATACAAGGGAGGGCCCTGAATATGATAAGAGTGTTGGAACACCTGACATACCTGGAGAAGCTAAATGAGCTGGGACTGTTCAGCCTGGAGAAGAGAAAGCTCATGTGGGATCTTACCCAAGTGTACAAATAGCTGTGAGGAGGTAGGTGGGAATGGGAGGGGATGAAGAAGATGGAGCCAGACTTTCCTCAGTGGTGCCCAGTGACAGATAAGAAGCAACGGGCACAAACTGAAACACACGAAATTCTGCCTGCATGTAAGAAAAAACTTTTACTGAGAGACTGGTCAAACAGAGGAACAGGTTTCCCAGAGTTGTTATGAAGTCTTTTTCCTTGGAAATATTTAAAACCTGAATGGACATGGTCCAAAATGACCTGCTCTAGCTGACCCTGCTTTAGCAGGAGGGTTGAACTGGAAGGTCTTCAGAAGTGCCTTCCAACCTCAACCATCCTGTGATTCCATGATTTTCTGTTATTTGAAGTGTCTATTATTCTCTACTGAATCTCATATACTTGAGGGTCGCTAGTTCAGAAATAGATTAACACCACAAAATTACATTGTATCATACCTAACCACTTTTTTGGACAGTATTACTGTCCCTCTTTTGGGTAAATCAGTTTGGGCATTCTTAGCAGAGTGCAGGGACCTGCAAGCAAGTAACATATACACAATTTACAAATACACAGCAGTCATTCATTGGCTACCACACACAAAAGACAGCAAAAATTTTATGAGCTGTCAGGCTGAGGACCAGTATGCTCACCACCTCAACAAGGTGCCTTTGTTGGCTGGCAGGTGACAGCCAGGAGGGGATGGGGTGGCCCCCATGGCTCTGTGCAGTAGTCCTCAGTGTTGTCTTACTGCCATCTTCCCCAACTTCGTAAACACTGTAGATGCCAATGGCCCAGCCTGACCTGGTGATCCCTGACCAGTCCCGAATGGGACTGACCCTGCTGCCTGTCTTTTAGACAGGCTTTTGTCTTTTAGACTTCTATACCTTTTCTTCCGACATTTTTCCTCATGAATACCTGAGCTACTAAGGGTCTCGTGTCACCAGTCTCTCCAGCGATTGTTTCTGTATCTTCCTCATCTCCATGAACACTGTCTACCTCTCTTTCTCAGCAGCCCAAGCCCCAGTTACAGCAGAGCTGAATGAGAGCTGAGCCTTGTGGCTCTGGTGCACAGGCAGCTAAATCTTGGCATAGGGGAACTTACGGTGGGGCCTACAGAGCAAAAAAGGGTTATGACTGGGTGTAAGATTTTGTCTTAATTTTGTTGATAGAGTCCACACACCTCTCTGCATCATCTGAATCACAGTGATGATTCAGCAGGAAAAAGGTGTCTGCATGCCCAGATTGGGATTTTATTGAGAAATACTGGCTACCCTTGCCCGAGACATTCAAGGCCAAAAGCTAGGCTCTGATTAAAATTTGGGTTAAGAGCTACATCAAGAAGACATTTGTTCTTAATTGCTTTCTGAGACTTGAACATCTAAAGTCTGTTCAGGTCTCATCAGATTTCTCAATCTCACCTGAAGCATCTAAATCAGGACATCAGCAGAGTCCATGTGCTGAAATCCAGGACTATGTTGCATGTAACTCTGCTAGTAACCACCTAATCTTTGGACAGCTGACCCACATTTTATTCTGAAAGTTCCCTTAGCAGTCTGTGCATGTGAGAGGTACTAAACTTTGTCCAGTGAAAAGGTCAGCTCCTTTCACTGTTCCATCTGTAAAGAAGTGTGACTTTGTCTCCTAATGATCTCTGAGTAATACATTGTCTTTAGACACTGAGGTTCAGCTAGGTCTGAAAAAGCAGTTATTTGTTTAGAACACAGTTGTTACAGTTAGTGTCCATCTTTAGCACATCGCCAATTTGTTGCAGTTACACAGCAATAAATTCTCCATTAGTTTGTCACACTACAACAATATGTATTTTATCTGGTTCAAAGACACAACTTACATAGAAAGCTAAGAAATATTTTTAGTCTAAATAAAGTCTTAAAAGTCTAATCATGCATTATTACTAGTCCAGTCATGATGACACTAATCCTTAAAGTTCAAATCATCAGTAAAGTAACTCTTCTATAAAACAAAACTCAGGTGTTGCTATCGAAGTTTATTCTCTTCTCTCAGCATCATTTTTAACAGCAGTTGGAGACAGGATACTGAATGAGATTGGCTCTTCCTCTGACAGAGTAAGACAGAGTTTGTATGCAGTATTTTTTTTCCCAGTGTTTCTAGGCTGTGTCCTGCTCATCATAAGAGTTGTTATGAGACAGTCACCTACATAACACATTCTCAGTTTTCGTGTTTTGTCTGAAAGTCAGACACCTGCAAGCATTGTTACATCAAAGCTGTATTTACCTAAAATTTCAAAAGACCAGCACAATAATAGATGTATTCTGACCAACTGTGAATATACAAACAAAATAGCTATTTATTTTTTCATTAATTTCCATAAGACATTCAAATGGTTTCAATTTCACACCAAAATGGAAGGGAGAAGTTATAAAGTAAGCATGAAATAAGGTGGGATAAAATAGCAAATGCACATGTGAAGTGAGTGTGAGTAAAAAAAGTTTTGACAGATTTTGATAACTACCTTAAGGGAGTGTTTATTACAACTGTGTGTCTAGAAGTTAGCGGTAAAAATGTTGCTATTCAACTTTCAGGTGCTCAGCTGAATATTCTTTATTCATTTTATATACAGAGCTCTTAGCAGTGATACCAGTGGGCATTTTACACACAGCATAAAGCATATGATGCAGAGATTCACATTGTACATAAAACATCTACTATGTGTGGCAGAAAAAGAAAACCCAGGTGTCCTAGGCCTGCACACATAAAAAGCAAAATGTGCTTATTTGTATGCCAACTTCTAAACAGACTGTTTTCCAAGCTGACAGTTACTACCTTAGAGAGCTGATGGGGATCCAGACCTAGGAGGTAACTAAACAGAAACGTCTATGATGAAGGTCTTAGTATTAAAAATTTCCAGTAAGAACATCTCTGAAGTAAAGAAGTACTCCCTTCATGTTCCTGAGAGGTCTGTCAATTTAGACGTATTTTTATTTTCCTTCCACTTCCCCTTCATTTCTTCTTTTCCTTTTTCTCTGTTCCTTCTCCTATTCCACCCTCATTGTCTCTTGAGCAAAAAGTTTCCTTGATTTATTTTTTTGTTTTTTGTTTTTTTCTTTTTTATAAATACAGGTAAGTAGCTTTAATGGAAGAAAAAAAAAACTTGGCTTGCACAGAGGATACTTTATCTTTTTTTTTAACCAAAAAAGAATATAAAAATGTTTTTTAAAGGAAACAGTCAAATATGTACTCTTATAAGAAACAGCATTTTCATTTTTTAGAAATATTTATCTCATTTTACCAGTCTTACATTCCAGAAGAGTCTAAGTTTATGTGAGCATTGTTATGATATTATATTGTTAAATATATTTATAGAACTGAGGAAAGAACTTTATAATTTATATTAGTAGTATTGAGATTAAAAAAATGGAGTAGATGTAAATATCAAGCTTAAGCTTGTAACAAAAGTTCTGTCATTCAAAGCAGATATCTGCCATATTTGCATATGATTTTCCATACTTTCTTTTCCTGATTTATTTATTTTCAAAGGCAGAAGGACATTTTTGGCTTATTTTACTCTACTGAAAAACTGAAAAGGAGTGTATAATGGTCAAAATTATTTCTAGCCCTTTATGATCTTGAAGATCTTCTGAGAAATCTATAAGTAACTTTTGCAATTTTTTTTCCACCCATTCAATTACAATAACTTATTTCACAATACTGCTTTTCTACACATCTTCTTCAGTATAATGTGTTAGAAAAATCTGCATAACTTAACTATTCTAGTGTGATGTATTAATACCTTTCAGCATTTTTTCTGTTATTTAAAGCATAGTGAATATTTACAAGTCTAATAACACCTAAAGGTAAATCAGCAATTGCAAGTTTAACAGCTGCTAAGTGCAAACTTATACAAGACACAATTACTGGAGTTCAAAGTCTTCTCTTCTTGCTTTCAGTGAATTATAAGTTATTCAGTGTCTTTCTCGTGACATGCTGTTATTCATGCTAGTCGTGTTGAGAAGGTAATGCTCTTTTGTTCACACAATTTTCATTTGGCTTTTCGGTCTGACTTTACGCCAGTCTCCTTTGAAGTCAAAGGAACATTTCTACTAAAATTAATTGTCATTGGATTAAGACTTCTGTGAGGAAAAATCAGGCAGAATAGTACAAAGAAAATTATACTGCTATTGATGGGTTTTTTATTAGTGTTTAATAAACTCATACTGCAGCAAAGATTAGCTAAATGCACACAATCACTTCTTTCTTTGAAATAATTCTCTAGTATTAGGCTAAGTAATCATCTTAATTACATGTTGATCACTGGGTGTATTCTGTCTTCATGACTTTCAGATTTCAAAGGTTATTTTTGTAAAGCACAATAAGAATCAATCTTTAATACCCTGAGTTCAATTCTGTTAATTTACTAAATCAAATCGCCAGATAAAATGTACAAAGCACCTTGATATTCCCGTGCAAATTAAAACATTAATCTCCATTCATTGTGATAAAAATGTTGCCACATTTCCCTCACTGCAGAGGCATCAGAAAACAGAAGGTGATTCACATTTCATGTAGGCTATATGTACATTTTTCCCTGTCATTACAGAGAGATCCCAGAACATCTGGAGTTCTGATTCAGGTTCTCCAAATAAGGGATGCATCTACACAACCTGAATGAAGCTGTGGGTGTTAGCTTCAAAACTGGGACTGAAACGAGCAAAAGACTCAATATGATAAAAATTTGTGGAAACTAGTCAAGGCTGAAACATTTGCTAAAAATGGTTAACAACAGTTATACCTGGAGAAGAGGGATAGCTGTGAGACAGGATGTACAGACGGTACCAGGAAATCCCAATGTGGTAGGGGATCCATAGGTGGAGACATACTAGGCATTTTAGAGGGAGTAAAGAAGTCTCCTGGAAGGGACACCAGAAGAGAAGGTGATGGAAATACTGGCAGAAATTGAAAGATTAGGGAAATCATATAATTTAGTATGTTAAGTCTCCCACCAATTCTCCTATGACAAGGTTAGCAGTTAAGAGGCGATGGGAAGAGAAGAAGAACTGTGCATTATCTGCTTTGTGAATCCTCTAACATGTCTTCCAAAACATGTTGGAAGAAACAGACAGCCACATACAAGACAGTAGCTGACTATTAGTCTATAGCATTTAAGACAAGATGATCCTATGCATACCTATAGCAACTACTATTTTACATTCAAATACAAATTTTGGCTGTTTATTATAAAGAAAACACATAGCAAGCAATCACAACATTGATACAGAGCTGCTTAAAAATATAAGCTTATACATTCAATAAAATGAGAAAATGAAAATGCAGTTAATTAGATCCTTAAAATCACCACAACCTGCTGTAAAGGAATATTTTCCAATTAAGATGGATAACTAAGGTAATTTTTGCTATTTGTTACCTTTCATAAGAAGCACAAAAAAGTCCAAAATCCATTATGCGCTCTGTATACTTTTTGAAATTGCTGTTGTTTAATCTTCAACTGTTTTTGTTTTTTTTTTAGCTACTCCTGTAGCCTTCCTGCTACCAAAACATTGCCATGAAAACCCAATACAATTTCTCTACAGATTTTATTTTGTTTTTCTTTCAAAATTCTGCAGTTGGAACCTACGCAACAGACCACTTGTTCTCTTTCAGTAGTTTTGGCCACACAGACTTTCATTATGCATTTCTAAGAACTCTCATTTTCACATAGGAATGGAACAAACCAGACAACTATTTCTCAGTGTTTCTCCAATGTTTTTGTAAGTTCTACATAAATTATTCCCTGAAGGACTTTATGATGCTTTCTGTTTAGTCCACAAACAATTCCTCCTTGGCAGTGTATTTAAATTTGCATTTGTTTTACTTCAATTGTATTTTATTATGATTGTCACTTGTAATTTGTGAATTAGTTGTATGAACTTTCGGTGTTTTTCCAGATTCACATACCAAGATTAAGCAACTTAACATTTACAAGTACAGAAGTACAGTTAAAAAATATTTGTATTGCTAAGGATACCTTTAACCTGACGTTCTGCTTCATGCTTAGAGTAAATCTTCATTTGCATTATATTTTATGATAATACTCCTGTGTTCTCTTGGAATTCTCATTGCATACATCGGAAGGCTGTGCTGTCATTCAGTGAGACCTGGACAGGATGGAGAGTTGGATGCAGAGGAACGTGATTCAATAAGGTTCAAAAAGGGCTAGTGCAGGGTCCTGCACCTGGGGAGGAACAACCCCGTACACCAGTACAGGCTTAGGGCAGACCTGCTGGAGAGCACCTCTGCAGAGAGGGACCTGGGTGTCCTGGTGGATGACAGGTTAACCATGTGCCAGCAGAGTGGCCTTGTTGCCAAGAAGGCCAATGGTCTCCTGGGGTGCACTAAGAAGAGTGTGGCCAGTAGGTCGAGAGAGGTTCTCCTTCCCCTCTACTCTGCCCTAGTGAGGCCCATCTGGAGTACTGTGTCCAGTTCTGGGTTCCCCAGTTCAAGCAAGATGAGTGAAGGAAGGGGTTAAAAGGGATTTTAATAGAAGTGGCATTACCTAATAGTTGCTGTGTATCTAAAAAACTGATAGTGCTTATCTATTGTCTAAATTAACTGAAGCAGAGAGTCTTGCATCTCCATACAAAGGGGTTAGTTCCTGATAGGGGCTGGGAGTCGCCTAGAA
>Ga0065711_1048032_pt1 | contig 12028 bp, 3 predicted proteins | sample Hoacrofraction12_FD_59098 | JGI IMG/M metagenome (GOLD analysis project Ga0065711, IMG submission 59098) | Hoatzin crop microbial communities from Cojedes, Venezuela - Epithelial fraction 12 v2 (version 2) | ecosystem: Host-associated > Birds > Digestive system > Esophagus > Crop | place... | reverse complement strand
GCGTCCCCGGCGGAGCCCGGCCCGAGGGAAGGCTTCCCGCGGCGCCAGGGCGTCGGGCCCGGGATGGCGGCGGCGAGCGCGGCTCTGCTGGCGGCCCCTCCTGCTGAGGCCCGCCGCTTAGAGCAGGGCGAGCTCACGGAGATCTGTTTTCCCGAGAATTCTCGGACTCCGCGCTCAGATTTTCCTCATTTCGTGCGGGTGGTGCCTCTTCCACGGCTGCCGATGGGCAGTGGAAGCAACGGCCTCATGCCTGGCACGCAGGACGAGTGCCGGCCGAAGGCCTCGGGGGTGGTGTGGGCTGCGCGTCGGGTGCGGGGAGAGCGGCAGCCGCCCACGTAGAACACTTTGCTTTGAGGGATGGACTATAGCCACACACATACACAAATTGTGGCCAAAGTAGTGGTTTTGGAGGGGTTGGATTTCGTTTTGTATTGTTTTCTCAAAAAAACCAGTTTTTTCCTGGCGTACTGTTTGCAGTGAATTTTTCTACTCGCATCCCTGCAATCCGCAGAGAATGACCCCCCCAGTCCAATACTAAACTAAAACTGCACGTCAGGGTGGGTCTGCACCTGAATCCCGGTAAGACAGCCTCTTTAGTTAGATTGACATACTGTCAGCTGGTCATCGGTGAAATGAGAAGCTACCAAGCACAAACTTCAGCGCAAACTGAGCCACGAAGATATTCACTCATAAAGAGATACTGAACAAAAGCCACATAACAAATTAAAAAACGAGCCTGACGTGAAGCAACATGCTAATATGCTCCCTGCTTTATTTATCAGGAGATTTTGCCCAGTTTAAGAGCACAGCCCTGGCTCCAAGGCACTGAGGAATATTTTTACAACACTATATGTTTGTCCCTGAGCCTGTACTCGTGATTGTGGCAGGTGTATAGTACTGTGTGTCATTCCTGGGAGTAGCCCTCTTCTGCAGGACTGGTCCTAATATTCTGCTGTTCATGTCATCACCTATACTGTATCGCTCTGCGTTTTTCCGGTACTCTGGGTTTTTTCCCCCAGATGCCAAAACCAGAAGAAATACAAGGACATTGTCATATCACCTACAAAATCCACTGCTTTGCTTTGGTGTGATGTATCAATGTGACAATACTCCCCACAACAACTAGCTTGTATTATATAAACATTATAAATGTCCCAAGGTACACACATGCTTTTTGCTCTGAGGCCTGCACATTAGCAGCCTGGAATTTCAAAGAGTCACCAGAGTTTAACGTGGCCAGAAACAGTACCTCACCGCCTCACCTCCTGCCTTCAGCGTACTTGCATTTTTAGCCTCAGTTTTAAGGCAATGAGGGCTTTGCAGAGAAGAAGGGGTTCCCTGCTTCCATCAGTAATTAATTCTTGAACTAGCTTGCCAGTTTAATCGTGTGGGGAAGATGGCTAGAAAGCTTCTAAGTTTCACAAACATCAGTGGCGAGAGAGAGGAGAGGAGCCTGCATTAGTTTCCCCACTGAAGGAAAAGGGGGGGAACTCAGGGACGCGGGAGAACTGAAAGTGGCACTTTTCAGTCATCATGTCACCATACGCTTCGTGTGACAGCCACCAGGCAACCTGCGCACCCGAGGCTTGGGAACAGCCGCTGGGCATTGTCGCTCCCTGCCGAGCGGGACCGTGCTAGCCTGTGTGAGGGGTGGGGAGCTGGAGTAAAAGGGCACAAATCCATACGAAACCAAGTTTTATTTGTCCTGCTCTTCCCAGGGCACAGGATTTTAAAATACATTCAGACCAATAATCAAGAGCTTTTGTCGTTTCTCTTGATGGGGCCAAAAGCAAGGGGGGAATAAAAAGGAGGGAAGGAAGTGCAAAAATCCAAAGGTGACGTCTTCACTATAATCAACAATAGTTTAAAATACTGAATGCATTCAGGAAATAGTAGGAGTTGCACACAAACCTGAAAACGTTTTTTGGGGAAAGGGGTTTGTTTTGTGTTTTTCACATGGAAAATGTGCTTCCGTCGCTATTAAAAAAATTACAGACTAATTTCTGATGCTGCCTCAGGAACAGCTTCTCATTGCCTGCACATCCAGAGAAATTCTGCCAGCACGTTCACCTGAAACATTGCGTCACGCCCCGTAGATACCAGCTGGGAACTAAGTACGTATACCATAACTTCATCGTAAACTTTACCTAACAGGAGCTTATTATATAACACAAAATACTCAGGAAGACAGCTTCAGTGCAATTCTCACTAAGCAAGATGGTCTCGAGTGTGAATGTTGCACTCTCAGGACTGTCAAGGGATCCTGGCTGGAAACTTGAATCCCAAACTAGTTTTGATTTTCACAGGAGAAGGAGACCTGGATCTTCCTTCTCTGACAGTTCTGAGGTATGCTTAGCAGATACAGCATGTGCCCAAAATACATTTTCTGGCCCAGCTGATGATCTTACCAAAACTAATTACTAAATGAACTATATCTTGTGCATTTTCTTCCAGATGAATAAAAACACCTTTGTGGTAAAAAAACAGTTGCCATCAAGTAGGGGAATGTTTTTAGCTGATCTCCTGAAGTCACTTCTTTTTTTAAAAACCAGAACCCTGCACCAAATGCCTTTCTTAACTTTAATAATCCATGCATTTTTTTATTGTAAAAATCCATGCATTGCAATTTAGGAGGGCCTATCCCATCACTACGACTTTTTTTTTACTGCAAGTATATGTAGAAAAGACCTGCCATAGATTTTCCATCGTATTTCTAGTTTCCTCTTAGCAATTTCCAGAGCAATTTATGTATATCGATCGCTATGGATAGTTCCCACACTATTTTCGTATATTGTGTATGTCAAATAGTTGTTTTCACTTCCTTATTGAACCAAGACTGGTTTTCCACACCAAAACAGTCCTTTTTCTTGATGACACAACACATCTTTCTAATTTTACAATAAATTTATTCTAGAGATCTTATTTCCATTCACATTTTTATATAAAAATGTTTCCTCGCAATCAATTTTCATCTTTTTTTTTCTTTTTTCTCCTGATTTTGGAAGAGTAGCCCTTTGGAAGCAGCATGCACATGGAGTCAGTGCTAATTGGGAATGTCCTCTGTTTGCACATTGACTGTAATCTGGCAAGGCTGTGATCGCTGATCGCTGCGGAGCTACTGGTTCCCCGCACAGGAAAATTCCAGTTCATTTTCATCCATCTTTTATGGCTGACCAGAATCTTCTAAATAACAAGAGGTATTAAGGTCACTCTGTGTCAGTACAGAAGTTTTTGTGTTTGAAAATTAGCATAATTTGTAAAAACTGACGAGATTTTACTGCTGGCTCTATTTCTAAGGTAAAAGCTGGAGATTTCATGTAATTTCTGCAGGAAACCATAGGTTTTCCATCTGCACATTGCAGATTCTTAGTTGCAGAGTAACTTTTCCTCTGCTCTGGTTATAAAGTAAAGCCAGGGGATCAGTCCATGTGAACACATTAATTAAATTGCATACGTTGGTGGGCAGGTATTGCCTAGAGGGTCATGTTCACAAGACTATAAAGTGGTAAAATGCTGTTAGTGAAAGAGTCGCTGCACATGTACTTGGCACAGAGACTACATGCATTAACCCCCCCATCCGTGCACACAAATGCACATTTTCGCAGGCTCTTTCCTTAATGAAGGCTCAGTAGCAGAAACAGAGCAATTTAACTTGCTCCTTCCAAGTAATCCAGGTAATCTAGTTAGTAGGTCTCCTGGTTCATAAATGTTAATGTGTAACACTACCATTCATCGGAAGATGTTACAAAATAAGAAAAGGGGGTTTTTAATCCCTTCTCTGCACAGTGACAATGCTTCTATTTTTTTTCCTCTATAACAACTATTCAAAAGCACTATAAGAAGCAAAAAGAAATAGCCTCAGCACAAATACTTTGCAAACAACTCAAAAACCAATACGCTTGTCTATAAAGGGGTTGTGTTGTCCTCTTGCAGCTCTACAGAAGAGCAGTGGGACCACAGTATTGATTCTTTAGGGTCCGCTTCAATGCAAATAATAATTAACCATCATAATAAAAGTACATGATGGTAGGGTATAGAGAAGATTTTACTTGGTGGAAGGACAAAAGACAATAGACAGAAGCTGGAACAAGGGAAATTCTGACTAGATACAAGTTTAAAAAAAAAATTCCCGTGAGAGTGGTCACGCCCTGGAGCGCATTGCTCAGAGAGGCTGTGGAGTCTCCTCTCCATCCTTAGAGAGATTCAGAACCCACCAGGACATGGCCCGAAGCAACCTCCTCCAGCTGAACTTGGTTTGAGAAGGAGATTGGACAGGAGACTCCAGGGGTCCATTCCAACCTCTGTGGTTCTATAATATTATTTCTGAGTAATCAATGTTGACTGTTAGCACCAGCTCTCAGATAGCTTGGCACACAAGAATATGTTGTCCTGGGGCAGGAGCATGGATTGCATAACCTTTCTCTGTTCCCTCCAGCACATTTTGTGACTATATTTCTAATACATCGAACCTGTATTCAAACCAGCTGAACAATGCTGAATGCGGGTGGGATCTCTACCAGTTGCAGATATGCAGTAAAGGTGATTCTACGCAAAGAGAAAAAGGAACACCCTGCTTGTTTGTCTTGTTAGACCAAGCAATGGGTTGTTCATATTGCCCAAATTATTGAAGAAACAGAATTATAGAATAGTTGAGCTTGAAAGAGACCTCTGGAGGTCAGCTATTCCACCCTCCCACCCCCCCCCACCCCGGTCCACTTATTAGTGGTTACTCTCCCTTATGCCACTGGTCTCCAATAACAATCATGTCTTTCATAATGATGACAGCAATTGTCAGCTACTATACAAAACCACTGCACATCACATTAAGTCCAGTCATAATCAACTTTCAGTTCCGAACCCTGTCACCCTCAGCTTGCTTTACCATTGTATGACTTTTCCAAGACACATCTTATGGTCTCCCCCTTTGACAAAGCTGTACTTTGACAAGGCTGGTATAAAATACATAGACCAATACTGTAGAAAGCCATGAGCTTGGGCTTTGTCTCAGACACCGGTCTGCTATATGAGCAGGAGAGGTTATCCCTTCCTTGTAGTAGCTTTAGATATAAATTTATGAAAACTATAAATCAGAGCTTATGGACATGATTGGATATTGTATTAAAGGGTTAAGCAGTTTGGAATTACATAACATGAAACGTGCAGAATATGGAGAACCAACATAATGCTGTATATAAGTACACTGCAAGAAGGGTCTTGGAATGGAGAGATTTTGCTCTCAGGCAGAATTTTCACCAGCAGAAAGCCGGATTCTGCTCTCATCCTCCACTGGCAGTGAAAGCATTAGTGGAAATGAACGCTACAGCCATTAAATGATTGCGCAGAGGTCAGCACAGGCACAGCCTTGCCTTTGTGGTTGTGTGCTAGGAAAAAAATTACTAACTCATTGCAGCCCAGATCACACTTGCTGCACATTTAGGCGTAACATAACCCTTCTCATTTGTTCATTATACACAGAATGAGTTTTCATCCTGCTATATGCTTTTTCATGTTGTGTCATGGAACAATAAAATAAAGACTGTTTTGCTCATTGCAGAGACATCCTGATGTGTGCACACTGCTCCAGTCTCTGATTAGTTATCTGGTTGATCTGGAAAGATGTGCAGTGTCAGAAACTCTAATGCAGTTGCTTACTGACTGTAAACAGTTACTTCTTGATTATAAGGAAAACTTTGTCTAATTCACCACATCCTTACAATTAGTTACAAGAAATCCATTTCTTATATGGCCCTTTGAGCCTACCAGTCATAAAAAGCTGCTAGGGCATGTACGGCAAAAGTCAGGATTACAGCTTCTAGTTTATCACATTTACAACTATACAGAAGAAAAAAGCCCTGGTTATTTTTTCACTGACATCTGATATTCTGTTTTGCACATGGATCATGGTCTTTAGTATTAAAAATGGGCATATTTTTAATCAGAATTAGGGCTGATCATTGTGAACTGTTTAGACTGTTGGTCTGTGGTGATCTTCCACTCAAAAGAAAAAGTAAAAGGAGTCCTTTGCATACACAAACCCTCAGCAATTACACTCCAATTGTAGCAGAAGCAAGCATGAAAATACAGTTTTGGTGGCTTAAGTGGAAGGATGCTATTGATTCAAATCACAGAAGATGCTTCAGCACTCAAAGGACTAACTCCAGCTCTGAAATAGGTTGGCAAGACCGTTGCCATGGGCTTCCGTGGGACTTGGGATTTGCTCCTAAATAACTTCTTAGCAGAAGAATCACTGAGAGAAACAGCTGTTCCTTCTTGCTGGCTCACTGCGTGTCCCCCGACGCTGTCAGGGCTGTGACTGATGGCACCCATTTGGTGCCTAGTGCTACCTCGGTAGCTGAGGAGAAGCCTTTTAGGAAGGGAACGTGAGAGCAGACAGGGAGGCAAGCCCTCACACGCCACTGTGGGGTGCTGTGGCAAAGACGCAGCCCTGGAGGAGTCATTACCCTATAAACCTCTGCGTCCTCCAATCTGCTGTGGTCAACCCCTTCCAAGACAGTACAGCCATGAGGCGTACAGTCATACTGCTTAATCCTTCCCCCATGACAGCCAATGTTGCTAAACAAACCCAGATCAGCAGGTTGAGAAGACTCCTGAGTCAGCAGAGCATGAAGCTTGAGCAGCGACACAGCTACCATTGTGATTTTGTGGGACAAGCCGTGTAGCCAGCAGGACCGGTCGCCTCTCAGTTCCCTGCCGTTTTTGCCCTCCTGTTCCACTAATGTTCACCATTTCTTTGTAGCTTTGGTCTATGTGTGCTACCCCTTTCCTCCTCCAGTCTATTTGCATTGCGCCTTCTCTTCTAGTTTTCTTCAAATTTGGCTATTCCTTGCCCACCAATGTTGAACCCCAAGACAGTGCTCCATCCCTTAAAAAATAGCATCATGAGATGGGAAGGGAATATCTTGATGGCACGGCTGGCACATTCTGCCTCATTTCCACATCCTCTTCAGGCCCGTGTTTTTAATCTGTAAACTCTGGGACAGAAACCCGATTTTCTACTGTTACTGAATGCATTTGTTCAGTGTTCAACGCAAGCAGCTGCTGTTCCAAGGCAAACCCCAGTCCCCACCTTAGGTAGCAGGTGGTGAGCATCTGACGGGTTTAGGCCATAAGCACCAACACTCGATGAAAGTATTTAATTCGTGGAAGTGTTACTATTAAACTTTATGTGCAAAGGGTTTAACAGTTATTAAAATATGATTTATTGCAACAGCATGACAAAGCTTTGTGTTGCTAACGAGAATCCAGAAATTCAAAGGAAGACTTGATCACTTAAGCCTCTGCTTTCGACAGGTTGATTGTGTTACAAATATGACATGCGTGAGTTTGACACAGTAGCTGGGCCATCTCTCACTAAGTCGTTCTGGCTAAAGCAGATTTCAGTGGAAAGACATTTGCACGCACCCCTTGTCAGCCTAAGAGTCAGGCGGGGGGCACTGGATGGAGATGTGAGGAAAACTGAAGGACTGAAAGAAACGCAAACCGAAAAGCTATTTTAGCTAGACGGACCAAACCCAACATGTTTGAAGAACCTCATGCCCCATATGGAGACCAGAGGTGAATCTGGTTTGGGATTCAGGTTTTACCACTTGTCCTCGCCCATGACACCGGCCCGGACAGGGCAGTTTTGTCATGAGACACCTGTTAAAAATCAGTACTGCACACAAATCAGCATGAGTGATAATGCAGGGCTGGGTTTAAAATGATGAGTTTCATATCATAGCATGTCCACCATGATTAGTATTTGTAAATGCGTGCAGCATACTAATGCTTTTTGCTTTTAATGTAATGCATCCAGAAAATATAAACACTTTCGATCTCTGACAGGGCTACAGGTGTCACGAAGACATTTCACACTGAATTATTAATGTGGATTGCAGAGTCATAATTTTGCTAGTTGAGGCTTAAATGGCAAACACCTTTTTACAGTTATGAAATCCAAAATATTTCGTATATCCACATGCAGAAGTACAGAGAAGATTTCTGTACTGCATAATAGATGCAACACATCCACATATGTGTGGTTTATAACCATGGAGCTTACAATTTATACCTGTTATCACAAGCTACCAAAAAACATTCCCAGCAGTTCGGGTTTAACACACTGGCAACTTTGTCAAATATTTAATTCTCTCTTTCTTTGAAATAGCTTTGCACACTTAAATATGTACCTAAATATCCAATAATGTTTCTCATCCCACTTCCTGACTGTTCAGCTTGAAAAATTCAGAATCTTTTGTGTCGACTAAAAAATAATATGAAAAAAAATATGATGAGCTACTGTTACCAGTTGAACTTTATTATTTTCAGTATATTGCTCTGAATTGTTTTTTATTTTTTAAGGTACTCACTGGGTCTGTTAGATGATATATTTGACATCTCTCTTCAAATACATAACTAAGGTCTATTTGATGGTCTTGACCAATTTTGCCACTTCTGGTAGCACACTGAGGTGTTGCGAAAAGTGATTTTCATGAGAAATTTTTGCTATACAGAATCTTCCACATGAAAATGTTCATTTCCAAACACAAAAGCTTTCACTTTGAAGACACCTTTACCCTTAGTTTCTGAAGTGCAAATGTGTGGTTGCAAAAACGAAGATCACCTTTGTTAACTTAAAATAATCCTGTTCTTGGTGAGTTATGACAGTCTTTTCTGTGCTTGCAGATGGGTTCCAAGCGATAGCAGACAGTTCGCTACAGTAAAAATACTCACTCTCTCTTCACAAAGAATTTGACATAAGATCTAGCTGTTGATTTTTTTTCTTGAAAGCGTTGGAAACACATTGTAAGAACAGATTACCTCCAGCTTGGAACTAGAAGCTTTAATGAAGTGATCATTTCTGGTCTTTTTAATTTGGGCCTTTTCCAAGGCCTTTTCCTACCTAACCTGCAATTAAAAAATAAACATTTTGGGTCTTGCCTTTGATGGAGTTTCAACTACCTGAAATTCTTCGCTACTAAATTCTGAAAGGCACTGCAGCCATCATTCGTGGCTTTAGAAATGCTGCCTAGGAGTCTTACTTTATGTGTATGACAGTAGTGTATGCTATCAGCAATGATTGGTAAGTTAGTCATGATACACTGACCAGCAGCCAGTTTCACGCAAGTGTAAGCAATCTATTAGGTAAAACTGAACTGGGAGAAGGAAAACACAGAATATTAGTATGCATCTGTAATTCTCTGGCACAGTGAAATAAATCACACCAGAGAAGGGAGAGAGGCACCTGGGCTTGACAAAATTATTACAAGAACAGAAGAGGGAAGACCCTAGGTTCCAAATATTTTAACACCCGTATTTCCCATGGATTTCCTATTTAACCCTTGAACAGCTCTGAAAATGCAGAACTCCATGACTTATGTTTTGTAAATGCATGCAGAAAAGCACGTGGAGGTTTCGAGTTTCTAAATACATGTCAAGTCTTTGGCATATTTTTACTTCATCAAAGAATCTTCGGAAGTATTTCAGAGCAGTCTTTGATAGAGAACCCTCCTGGTTACCCTGCTGTTTTATGCAGAGGAGGTGTCTGAAAGCTGGTGAAGAAAAGCAGTTGTGTAAATGCTAATCTCCACTCAGATTTTGCATCCACCATTACATTTAACCTCAGCTGACTAGATCAGCACAGCGGTTTAAAAAATTACTAATGAGAAGCGGTGGCCTGCCTCACCGGTGAAGCTTCAGACAACTCGTTTACTGCTGGCACAAAGGCTCGGCTCCCATGGGCATTTCAACATAAGGGCAGTGCAGCATCTCAGGCTTCTGCTGCTTAGAGGCAGCGTCATCTCCTAGCAGCCTCACAGGCTCTTCCTTGTAACCCAAGGGCAGAATTAAGGAAGGAGCCACAGAAATTAACTAATTAGGAAGCAATTTAAACTAATACGAAAAAATCACAGACAGAAGTTGGGGAGATCAAGCTTATAGGGACCCAATTTCTGTCCAGATCATCTGCTTGCCTGAAGTCTGTCTGGAAAGAAACTGCTTCCTCCAGTTGGTGTTGTGAACAACGGCGCTGGCAAGTGATAAACCCTGTAAGTTAGTGCTTATAGGGTTATGACACAGTGTCCAAATCCCTAATTCAAAACACAGACTTGAAATCCTGCTGCACAGGGCTGCTATAAACACTGAGTTCACTGGGTCTTCTGCCATAGAGGTTCTCTTAGAGCTTGTAAATCTGGTGGCAGATTACACACATCAGAAAAATATTTAATCTCTGTGGACTGCATTAAACCTGGTGAATCTGACTCCAGAGCATTGTGAGTCCTCAATCTACTTCCCACCCTATGTTCACTATCAAACACATTTTTAACTTTGTACATTATCTGTTTCTGGGCAGAGAAGGACTGTACCATTTATAACAAAAGAGCTGAGTCCCAGGATCACTGCCATCAGTGAGGGCTGTTAGAAGCACTTCCTTGGACTCTGTCTAATGACTTCAGGGTTTGATTCAAGTCTGTGGTTTGTAATAGTCAAGAGCTACATTGCCTAGCCAAAGAGAGGAATAATCACCTCATGTTGAGTCTAAGAAGAAGATACATAATGGAAATGAGATCAAATTACTGCACAATAAAACTTGTGCCAATTGACAGGTTGGGTTTTAGAGTCAGATGTGCTGCAGCAACACTCCAAACCTTCTTACATTTCCAGCTGTACCCTTTAAAAGTTTTCATTTAAATTTTTTATACTTCACTTTATAAAAAATTAAAAGAAAGAGAGTTTTCCCGCAATTAAAAAGTACTCCATGTACTTTTAGAAGGGGCTGCATTTTTGTGAAATGTTGGGAGGTAGCATTCTGTAATTGGAGTTGACACTTAGCAAAGTGAACATGCACAGGATGACCCTGCCAGGGTGTCTCTCATCTCACCTCCGTGCACATGGACACATCCTTCTACAGCATCTGACTGGCAGGCAGCAGCCTCAGCTTGCTGAAATATCCAGGTAGAGCAGGGGAAACAGACAATATTTATAGTACACAGCAAAGAATCAGGGGATTTCTGAAAAGGAAATGAGAAAGGAGCAATTTCTGTCTTCCTTCAGATTCACAGAAAATATTAATAGCATAAGGAAATAAGAGAATTTTGCATAAAAGTAAAAGGCAAGGGAGAAACACAAAGCAAGCTCCCTTTTAAACAACAAAGAGACATCTACCTGCCAACTGTCATGCAAGCCAAAGGAGTTAATGTCAGACCTTGACAGGCAAGTCTAAGAAATTCGTTACGCCGATAGTGCTCAGATTTTTTTTTTTTGTCTTTGCAAGGCCCTTTTAGACAGTAGCAAATGAAGAAATAGATGGAAAGGGAAGCTTTGTAAATAAGACAAAGGGGAGAAATCAAGTCAATCCCATAAAGGTTACGACATTAATATAATGACTATAAATGAAAACCTGTTACCCACAGCAACAGGAAGTTACTTCTGGGATTTCTCTTTGAATGACATACCTGAGACTATCTCAGCTTTTCCATAACTAGCCAAAGCTGTGGACAGATAAATCTCTCTGAGCTGGCAATCTGGGCGTGTTTGCTGTGTGGGTCTGGCAGCAGTGCTCACAGCCTTGTGCTGACAGCACAAAAAGCCCACCATTTCTAAGAATCAGAGATTCTTGAATTAGTAATGAGAAGTTACTGTCACTTTGGGAAAATGTTACCATACAGCTTCACATCAAATTTTTCAGCAGTCAAGTTGTCCGAAGTCACTCAATATACTTCATGTGAGTTCTTCAGTCAAAAGGCTGTGGCCAGGTACTGACAGAAGAGATGATCTATTTCACTTGATTAGATGCAACCAAGGCCTTTTGTGTTCATTTCTACTCTAAGAATTTCTTGATAGCAGCAACTGTGCAGTAGTTAATGTTAATAAAAACATCAATGCATTCCCCTACACCTATTCACAGAATCACAGAATCACAGAATAGTAGGGGTTGGAAGGGACCTCTGTGGGTCATCTAGTCCAACCCTCCTGCCGAAGCAGGGTCACCTACAGCAGGCTGCACAGGACAATAGAACTAACACCATGC
>Ga0065711_1048031_pt1 | contig 12029 bp, 12 predicted proteins | sample Hoacrofraction12_FD_59098 | JGI IMG/M metagenome (GOLD analysis project Ga0065711, IMG submission 59098) | Hoatzin crop microbial communities from Cojedes, Venezuela - Epithelial fraction 12 v2 (version 2) | ecosystem: Host-associated > Birds > Digestive system > Esophagus > Crop | place... | reverse complement strand
CCCTGCAGATATTTCTAAGGTCCCCTCTCAGCCTTCTCTTCTCCAGGCTGAACAAGCCCAGCTCCCTCAGCCTTTCCTCGTAGGAGAGATGCTCCAGTCCCCTCATCATCCTCGTAGCCCTCTGCTGGACTCTCTCCAGTCACTCCTCATCTTTCCTGAACTGGGGAGCCCAGAACTGGACACTGTACTCCAGATGGGGCCTCACCAGGGCAGAGCAGAGGGGAAGGAGAACCTCCCTCGACCTGCTGGCCACACTCCTCTTGATGCACCCCAGGATCCCGTCGGCCTTCTTGGCAGCCAGGACACACTGCTGGCTCATGGTCAACTTTCATTATCTTCAGATTCCACTCAGCCTGCAACAGCTCCTAAATAAATGCAACACTGTACAGATCTTGTTCCTGTATTACTTTTTGTGTTTTAAAATATTTTTCTTCTGTCATCTAGAAAATATTTATACAGAATGATGACATTTTGTGCATCTGAAGAGTCCTTTATGTCAGGTTTACAAAGCCCTACACCAGCTACAATGAATTAAACCCCTCGACACCACACAGGTAAATTCCAGTAACACCCATCCCTAACTCCGATAATCTCAAAGCACTTCTGGAGCCACCAGTGGAATTCTTACTGGACAAATCACACACTTGTCTGCGGAGCCAGGGCCAGAATCCTGGGCCTTCACCTGCCAAGAGTCTCAGCCTTTCAGCCCAAATGAGAGAATGCAGTGCAGCCAGGAGCCGCAGCCCGCGCCGGGCAGAGCTCACCCTCGGTGTCGGGAGCCGCACAGAGCTCACCTGAGCTGGCTGGAACACAGGCACCAGTCTGCAGAGAGCTCACAGACTGGGAAATCAGTGCTCAGAGATTCAATTACCACTCCAAACTGCCTTAATAAATCTATGGATGTAAAAACGAGACAAACTGACAAATGTGCCACCGCCTGTCCCTGATACACACCCCAAGAACCCAAACTGCTCCTCTTGCGTTCACCATTAGCAGTTGTAAGCTCTCCAGCCAAGGAATACAACTGGAGTTCCTATGTTCTGCCCCCTCATGCACAGCACCTATGATACAGAATCCATATTCTGAATTAAACTGCACAAAGCGTCTCCTGTACTCTAGAGAACAGCGATCGCTGCCAGCTGAAGACGACGACAGAAAAACCATCTTTTGCCCCAGTGTACTGCGGCACTTGTTAGCTACCCACCAGAACAGTCCAGTCCAGACAAAGGTCTGTGGAAAGCCAGCTTTATCATCCCTCTGCCCCGGAGCCATCAGGTGGTTTGCACGCTAGGTCTTCCCCGACACGCAGTTCTCTTCTCCTCGTAAATGTGCACAGCCTCTGCGATGTTTAGCTCGACGTTCTGACACTCGAACACTCGCCTACAGCTGTAGGGGCAGGTGCCCCTGGCCATGACACTTACTGAACACTCTTCTGGGGGATGCGGTGACCACATCCCCTCTGCGTGCTCGCAGCCTCTGAGCCCCTTCAGCTACAACGCTTCACAGCTGATTTATTTCAAAAAAGTGATTAATTCTGCTATTGACATCCCCATCATTTCTGCTGTTCTCAGGAGGAGCTAGGATCTTTTAAAAATACAGCCTTTAATAGCCAAATCAAAGCCAAAAACCAGAAGAGATTTTCCCGTCCCGTGCGCAGGAAGAAGTGCCAGGAATCCAATGTTCTCTTCCGCTCCGTACCTGACTTATCACCGGCACTCTGGCCAATTGCATAATTACAACGTGCCTCGATTCCCTCATTTCTGAGTGGCTACAGTTATGCTGTAATAAATCCTTGATCACCCGAGACTGATCCTGTACACAGGACTCTGCCTCGCTGCAGGCACATGGCAACCCGACAGGCACAGGCCGTGCTCCTGGGAGAGCCAAGGTCTCTGACTGGAGCTGGTCATGAATTTTTCAGCAAGTTACACCTCAGTGGCTTGAAAGAGAATCTTTTCATGGGAATGTGCCACTGTTCTGGAAGGCTTCATCAGCAGGACTTGTCTCTGGATGAAACAAAGGGGGAACAGCATTTTTGTTCCCTTGGAGAGCAGCCGAAGAAAACGCGGACTTGGGGCTGTTACCAGGAGTGGGAAACCCAGGTCCAGCGCAGGCACCGGCCGGCCAGGCATCCTGGCACAGGATCCAGATTCCCCACGAACAGTTCTTCCACTCCTTTGTGACAACTTCTTCATTGTGACAACTTCTTCATCGCATTTCCTCCACTCTTTTCTGAAAGCTTCAAAAGGTCTCAGTGCCAGGGAGATAGAGAAGAGCAAACCATTTCCTACCTGGCCCCATGACAGAGGAAGGGCTCCGGTTCCCCTCACCTGTCAGCACTGCAGCGTACACACAGCGAGCAGGTATCACGAGCTGAGCTCACAGCAGTCCAAGGATGTCAGAATCTCCACTCAGTCTCCCTCCAACAAAGAACCAGCCTGCTGGCCACCTCCCAGGGATTCTGAGCAGATTATTAGTTAGTTAATGGCTGGAGAGTGCTTGGAAAAGGTAGAAGGTGAGGTATGGCTGTCATATCCCGTTTTTATCGTGGCTCTCTGACACACATGCCACAGGCAACTTGGATCTGACCTTCTGATGAATCTGTAATGCCGAACTCAATACGAAGCAGCTCCTCCAAGTACAGCACATGAGTTACAACAAGTGAACGATGATCTTGGCCGAGAACCTTTTATGAGAGCTCCAGAGATGGGCACGGGGCCACACGCTCTTGACACGCAAACGCAGCCGTGTGACATCGCTCTGCCCCGTGAGACCGTATGAAGCAGCCCTCCTGCCAAAAGCTACTGCCCACCCAGCAAAGCTGGCAGAAAGGAAGACGTGTCGGTACCAAACCATTCGTATGTGGCATCTGCGGCTTAGCCTGCAGTGCCACAGAGGGGATCTGGGCTAACTTTCCAGCTCTGCAGCGACAACAGCTGAGGCACACAGCCTGGCTCTAAGCACGGTAACTCCTGCCAGTGGGGAGGAGAGGACCACCAGGACTTGGGTCTGCTGGAACTCACCAGCCTTCCCTTCAGCTTCTTCACCCAAACTGGCAACACGGAAGACACCAGCCACGTTCTCCTCAGAAAATGATTTATTACAATCTAGACTTTAATGCCAACATATTTAAAGTGGGCCTAACTCTTCCAGCAGCCAGTATTATGTAATTTGACAAATCCAACTGCACAAAATGGATCAAAGCAAGGGCTGGAATTCACACAAGCATGCTGTTGTCGTTTAACTCGGCAGCCAAGCACCAGACAGCTGCTCGCCGGCAACCAGGCTCGTGCAGCCGCTGGGCTGGGGAGGAGGATGGACAGAAAGTAAAACTCGCGGGTCGAGATAAAGGCAGTTTAATAAGACAACAAAGAAATGAATAATAATAATAAAAGAATATGCAAAAAACGTGATACACGATACAATTTTTCTCACCACCCAACAACCGACTAAGCAGCCTGTCCCCAAGCAGCGACCGTGGAACTCGCAGAACTCGCGGATTTTGCAGAACTCAGATGCCTGTCCCCAGCCAACCCCCAGTACAAACCGAGCATCACACCTACGGTACAGAATATTTCCGCTGGCCAGGCTGGGCTGGCTGCCCGGCTGCGCTCCCTCCCAGCTCCTGCACACCTGCGCAGCAGCCGAGCATGGGGAACTGAGAAAAGGTCCTCGATTTCTTAGCAACAACTAAAAACATCCATGCATTATCAACATTATTCTCCTACTAAATCCAAAACACAGCAGCTACTGGGAAGAAAATTAACTTCATCCCAGCCAAAACCAGGAGACACGTTTACCCTGGGTGTCCACACCACTCGAAGCAGGTGATTTATGAGCGAATCAGTCAAGCCGCTGCCACTGCCCTGACGACCCCAGAACTTCCCCCTCCCAGGGGGACAGCACAGATCACCTGCATTTCTTTGTAAGCCAAGAGCAAAGAAATGCCTACTCCGCAGCCAGAGCCGTGCCTGCAGTTCTCAGAGATGCGCCCACGTTGGCTCTTCCAGCAGGCAGACCAGCCCCGTCCCAGCAGCAGTGCCCTGGCGAGCGGCTGGCCCACGCTCACGTCCGTCGAGCAGCTGGCGGGCAGACGCACTCCGCTCTAGCTGTAGTGTCACCTCGTGTCCCGGACGGGAACACTGCAGTTGTTCTGGTGCCCCAGGACTCACACACCTCTACTCTTTACCTATCTAGCCTTGGTAAAAAAAAAATCTGCTTTGATAACTTGCTGGCAACAGCTGTCCAAAATCCAATGTATGTGCATGTAAGTGCCGTGTGTGCACATCAGAAATTACTATTTATCACCCAGCTATTTCACTAATCCCCTTTTCACCAAACTCTGTGGACAGAGGGTAACGCGCTACTCAAAGGACTCGGCCAGTTGATCCGTGCAGGCAGTGTGCAACACCTCCATTTCTAGGTGTGCAGTCGCCCGCAGTTTCTGATACTGCACCTTCCCCAAGGCCATGGCAAAACACGCGTTTGCGTTGCAGAACATCAAGAGACAGAGAGGCAATAAATTCTCCTCTCCATCCCTCCTTCCAAGAGATAAACGACTTGGCAAGTTGAGTGATAAAGAACCAGTATAATTATATGTCATTAAGCTGCAACTAATACTGGCAGAGAATGGGTAAGGGCCTGCTGGTTAGAAATGCTATCAAGGAAAATCTAAGATGTGGCATTAAGGCACGCACCGAAAACAGGATACATTTCATGCTTCCCCTAGAAATATTCAACTCTATTTCAAGCCACCACCTCTTGTCGGTTTACTTGGCATGAGCACTTTCCACCATAAAGAATTCCTTTTTCCATCAAGGATTTTATGAAGGACACAACGAACAGCATCTACCAATGACACAGAGAGCCTCTACATCCTCTGTTGCAAAACCCGCTCGTCTCAATCTTCATTCCGACAGAAATGCCAGCCTGAGCAGAAAACACTGCCAGACCTCACTGCCCAGCCCATCTGCTCCTCATGCCAGGGCTGCACCTGAATCCGCACCGCTCCTGCATTTACTCCCTGGACTTCCTTGAAACAAAATTCCCGTGCTGAACATCCGGTCCACAAATTTCTTGCCAACCACGACCAAAACTTCATTCATTTGCTTTCAAAGAATACGACGGGACGCAGTAATGCAGCAGCTGCCGCCTGTTTCGGGCGCAGGAAGAAGGCAGTGCTCGGCTCCCATCAGATGCCAGCCCTGGTGGCGTGCCTCTCACCATCCACGTGCAGAGCACATACTTCCACTCCTCCACCAAGCAGGAGTAACTTCAGCTTACCGAGCACATGTTCCTGCACGTTACCTTCAGGGCCTGGCCAAAGCCAACATCTGCAGTATCGAGCACTCACCTGCACGACGGACATGGTTCCTGGTGCTTCTACGGCCCCCTCGGGTCCTGGCCTCCCCCCCAAGATCACCACAGTGGGGGTGGAACAGCGGCTCTGGTATTTGCAATGAGAAAACTGGAAGCTGCTGAAGGATCTGGGACTACATTCCTTCCAGTCTGAAACAGGATTCATATCAGATAATACAAATCTCTCGTGACTTGTGAGCTGAAGAGCGAAGTTTCTCTGCCCCTTCGCCTTGTTCCACTCATTTCTACGACACAGGAGTTTGAGGCAGAAAAACACAAAGCCACCTGTCTTCTGACCCCACACAACATTCACATGTGGCCAGTATGCACCCGGCCACCACGGCAGAGTCTGCGCCACTTCTCTGGGCTTGTACCACTCCCTGCTCGGCAAAGTTGAAAGCCACGGCCTCCATCAGCAGGTGAGCGTTCAGCGATGCAGACGGAACTCGGTTGCGATTACCTGGATAGATCATTACACTCTTTTAGCAATGACCATCAGCACTAACGTGACTTTGGCTGTGGCGCGCTGTAAGAGTGCCTTGATCTGATTCACGCTCAGGGCACTGTATCCGAGAGTGCGACACACCGTCCCCGTCTGACAAGCTGCTACTGCAGACCGTGTAAACATTGCTGAATCACTTCCCAAGGCTTTGCAGAAGGTTTGTTTGCCCTCAAAGAAACGAGTCTCCATTCTTCTACAGGCCGCATGGCCAGCAGAACCCTGCACTGATTTCCCTGTCTACAAGGAAGCTCCTCCAGGGCAGAAGCCCTTTTCGGAGCGACTGGCCTACGCCTGCAGCCAGCTGCAAGCCGCCCGTCCCAAGAACTCTGCTTGAGAAAGGCGATCTTGTGAGAGGGAAAGGACTCTGAAAGGGAGCCACAGGGAGGATGAACGTCTGCTGGAAAGCAGCAGAAATCTTGAGACCACGTTCCTATTTTAAGCGCTTTTTAGGTGTCAGATCAAGGCGAGAACTGATGCAGCTATCAAACACAGCTATTTTATAAACCTCAATTCTGTAAATTAAACGAAAACTTGAGGTCAGACCACCTAACTGGAGGCAGGCTTTTGCCAAAGGCCATTATCTTTCGTCACGACCGGCCTCTGGGAGAGCAGGTGTGTCATGAAACCCCTACTGAGGTAGTTAACGCAGACTTAAGAGAACCCTACCGACAGACTACATTTTGCTGCAAGTAATCTCACCCCTGAGCTCTGACACAGCTTTGAAAATCCATTCAGATGGCAGAAGCTTGACTGCAAAAATTCAACATGTGGCCAGACACACATCCTCTATATGTAGGACTTATCTGGGATGCTGCTTGGAGTTGGTTGGTTGGTTTCCCCTGCTCTCTCAATTCTAACCTGTTTGTATTTCCAGGAATTCAAGCTAAAGGGCAGAGTGGTAAGATTTTTCCAATATCACAGGAAAAAAACACAGGAAAACTGGCTTCCCCCATATTATTAGGCGAGAGCTGCAATTGCATTTTCACTTGTTTCAGCAGACCCATAAAACTCCACTTGTGCTGCATGGGTGTGGGGGGAGACGTCAAGTTTAAGCATTGCCCAAACTGAACAAGAGCATCACTTGTTGGTAACTACTTCCCAGTGAAACGGATCGAAATGGGCAAAACGTATTGAATTGAGCTGAGGAATATCAGCTTTCCGGAAAGGCGACGGCCCGAGCCCAGTGCGGTAATAATTCAGTCCCTACCTTCTGCCTTCAGAGCACGAGGCACCAACACCAATACAGAAAAGCAGCTCCACGGGCTGTGGGATCCCGGGCAGCACAAATCCTGCGCAGTGCCGAGTCTCAGGCAGCGCATGGTGAAGGGAGAGCCCAGAGGGACAGCCTCTAAGATGCGGTTCCAGCATCCGCAGCTGGCCTAAATTTCACTCCATGCCAGGAAGCAGCTCCTTGCTCACAGCCGGCTGCTCGGCGAGCGCTGACACCCACCACGGAGCAAGCGGGCATGCAATATTAATAGCATCCATGAGAAAATTACGAGCCCACATCAAAGCACTGAAAGTTGTTTTCACGACATTTGGCTTTAAAACCAAGTGCAAAGGGAAAGGCATTACACTCGGCTAAGCATGTTTAGAGGACTTTCTTTTTCAGATGCGATTCCGCAGTTTTCAAACACACACACGTATGCAGAATGACCCCGTAAGGACGGGGAAATGCTGCTGTCAGCTATAACTCAGCAAATCACAGGTTGAACGAAGAAATAAAAATCAATGCTGCTCTGAAATTTAGCCCAGTAGAAAAGCCAAAGCTATCGTAACTAATGGCTGGGAAGTTCTGCTGTGACCGTGTTCTCCCTACAACACGGTCATCCCCTTGGAACCTGGGTCCAAAGATTCTGCCGGAATTAAACGGAAGCAAGCCAACAATGCAAATGAAGTGGTACGAACTTCTTTGCTAGAATATTTCTAGTAACAGGCAATGACAAAAGAGCATAATGAATTCATCTAATTTAGAAATCTCCCCTCCTCCATGAAACCGCTCTGACGTTGGACCCAACTGCATGGAGCCCATTCTCATCAGCGGAGGCAGCACAGCTGAAACACGGGTGAAGATGCTGCCAGTAACACAACCTCTGTGAGATGACTCCTGGATTTGGGGACAGAATAAATTAGGGACAAGTACCATAGAATCACTGGGATTTTCCTGCTCTTGCTCTAGCTATGCAAGTACAAAGCATTAGAAATATTATCATGAGGATACAGTGGCTGTTACTGGCGTCCCTTCTGACTAGAAGCAGGACCACTCAGCCACAGCGACATCTCCACAGATGGGCACAGCCCAGTCTGAGCTCCTCCGCCTGCACTCCACGAAATGTGATGCACGTGTCTGTTTTGACAGCTGTAAAGACATGTGAGCGCAGGACTGCACCCATGCCAGCCTGCCCTGCCGGTGTCCGTCATAGTCCTGTCCTGCTGACAGCGATGGGCGTCCACCACGTCCAGCTCGGAGGACACGTGCTCTGTCACCGCAGCGCTCTGCACAGCTGTAAAGTGCGGGGTGATGGTAACAGTGAGGTCTGCATGTGATTCTAGATGGGTTACTTTGATAGCTGTGCCACTTCAGCATCCACCCACAGTGAGGGCCTGACATCTTTTTAAGTAGTTTGTTGAGACACTACAACCAGATGACTCAACTTACGTTATTTGTCTTCATCTGCAACAGACCTCGGAGCTGAACAGTAAAATACGACAGGCTATTTCGTCTCAGAGCAGGTGAAAGACGGAATCAACCACAAACACATCTGCTCTACTTTATCTGCTCAGTTAACTGGTTTCACTTTGAATCAAACCCTGCCTATCTGCTACTTATTATTTGGGCAAAATAGACAGGATCGAAGCCAATCCTATCCCACACACGCGCAGCCTCCCTGACTTCACTGGTGGTCAGGCCAGACAGTTTGAAATTACATCACTGGCATCCTGATGCAGCTTGGATGGCATCACCTCGGGTTACACAGGAACTCGGGACTGGGAGAGACCCGCCAGGTCACCAAGTACAGTCCCCGCTGTCCAGGCAACCACGTCACCTAATCCCTTTACAAACCAATCAAAAATAGTTATGAACCATACTTCATCGGGCACGCCCCAGGCTGGCCATGAATGACAGGCTGCAGTGTCAGCTGACTCGGGAAAAAGTACACAGACACATCCAAGGCAAATCAGAAACTGCAGTAAGCAGGGAGGTAACTCCAGGCTGGTGGCCAGGCAACGGGACAGGCAGCAAGACGGCTGGGTCCTGCTGCCGGCTCCCATGCCGACCTGGGCCACCCACGGTGGCATCGCTCCATCCGTCGGGTTCCTCTGGGCTGAGACCAAGATAATGATGCTGTCCTTCCCTTGCAGATTGCTCTTAGCTCTACAGACAAACAGCAGGATACGAGAACTAACTATTTTTATCCACCCAATCTCCTCAGCAGGTTTTTAAAGCCCATTTTAAAGCCCTCCTTTGCAATTCAGTCTGTAGATAATTTGCTACCCGCATCTCTGCAAAGTTTAACCTGTCAGAGCCTGGCAAAGGTGTAATTTCATCCCCGGGCTCTTCTGACTTGAAACTCTGGAGCTTCTCTTTGTGGATAAAGTATCAAAGCAACAGCTCTGTGAGACAACAGCCCTTTGCATCTCACAACCCATGCATTATTCTCTCTAAACATAGTTTTAACAGGCCAGAATCAAAACTTTTGCTCTCCCCTCGTTTCTCCTCCCCCTGTGCACACTTTAAGAAAGAGCAAACACAGATAAGAGCAGCAGACAGAGACACAGACAGAGAGGATGGTTTATCCCACAGGCAGAGGATTACTGCATCATGATGTAATGACCTTGTTCAGAGAAGAAAAAGGTTACTTACATGACAGCACGAGTTGCAGAAATACCAGCTCCTTCCCAGAACAGGGTAAAACAATGTCCATTTAAAGTTATGCTGAAGAAAACATAAAACACTTGTCCAGTGAACTGGAGAGAGAAAGAGCAAACTTCAGCCCAGCTGGCCTGGATCTGATCTCTCTCCAGACACCACAACGCACTGAACCAAACCAGCAGCAGTGGTGTTCAGCTCAGCATGGGTGGAAAGGAGATGCCATTCTGCCTTCCGTGTGTTTGCATCCCCGAACACCCAAGAGTCTGTCCCCCCCCACCCCCTACAAAGGTGCAGAGCAAAACCAGCCCCTTTCGCGTTCCATTTCAGGGGAAAAATGCTGCAGAGCCAACCATTTTCTCAGCCCCCTCGTGAAGACTTTACATTTGTATTTTCTTTGAATGCTTCCTTCCCCCACAGAACAACTGGAGGGAGGAAGGCCACACGCTGCCTGTATACGAAGCGATCCCGTGAAAGAAGAACTCGAGGCCAAGCTTGTTTTCTCTGTTTCGACAGCATTTAGTGGAGCCTTGGCCATGGCTAAAACTCCAAGGCTGAGTTAATCACATTTATGACTACAGGTTCCTCAAAGGGACTTGTTTCTAATGAATTCTCAAATGCTATGAAAATAATAGGTATGGTATTTACCATCTAAGACACTGTAAAAGAACGCTGATGTTACTGCCCCAGTACAGCATGCTTATTTCACTGCTCCACGTTCATCCCCCACTGATGTTCTTCTGCTGAAGCAAAGCCTATGTTATTAAGGCCAATATTTACCAGCAGATACTACAGTAGTGAAAGTAACAAAGTCCTTCCATGTAAAACTAGGCTTCCAACAGGAAATACAAGGCATTCGGCAAGTCTCTGCCTGCCAAGGGCAACTGCTACATGTCCCGTTTCCAGGACAAGAAAGCCCTCCAGTTACTCCAGATACTGCCAGTGGTGAATGCTGAGCTTGTTGGCTAAGTTTTCCGAGCCCAGTGGAAATCCTACAGCAGACACAGCAAGCTCTGAGTCTGAATTGGCACCAGATGCTTCAAAAAACAAGTGAATTTCATTTTGTTACAGGAATACGAGAAGGCCAAAATGCTTTATTCATCAGCACAGGAACAGTCACTCACCTACGAACACGAATATTGTGCTGAAGTTGATCTAAAATGAGACTCTCTGAAGGAAACCCTGTACTGAGCAACAGTGCCACGCGCCAGCTTGCGGTGCCCTCTACACTCCTATGCAACAAGAAATGTATTTTCTATGGCAGACGAACAGCAACAACAGCCGCCGAGCAGAGAATGTAGTTGGCAGCAAATTCCAGCCTCGCAAGAAGAAGCCCTCAGCATCTCCCCACTGGCTCAAAGACTCCATACAAAGGCCACTCCACATCGTACGTCTACTGCAGTGTTTCTTCTCAATTAACCAGGAAAAAGTGTATTAGCCACACTTCAAAACTGCATTGCAGCTAGAGCTGCCAATTACTTATGGCAAAAAGGGAGGCTGATTCATTTGACTGCATGTGGGCCTTGGCTGGAGTTTTCCCAAAACGCTACAAGAAAAGAAGAAAACCTCAGTGCAGCTCCCCCCCATTCCCACTCCTTCCTCCCCCTCAAATCACCGTCAAGAGGCCCATGCTTGCAAAAACACCATTTCCTGGAGGATTCTTTCTCCAAATCATTCCTTTTCTAAATTCAGACAAAACAGACTGCAACTCCAGTTACGTTTGCATAGGGTACATACGCATATGAGGACAGCCCTACCAAACACGCACCAGTGAAACGCAACGCAAAGTACCTAAAAAGCCTCTAAATCCCCAGTCCCCAGAGAGCCCCTCCACCTTCCATTATAAACCCCGCAGCGTTACGTGGCCACCTGTGTAACGTGTTCATGGCAGGGTGGGGGGGCTTTGTCACAGAATCACAGAATGGTGGGGGTTGGAAGGGACCTCTGTGGGTCACCCAGCCCAACCCCCTGCCCAAGCAGGGTCACCCAGAGCAGGCTGCACAGGACCTTGTCCAGGCAGGTCTTGGATATCTCCAGAGAAGGAGACTCCACAGCCTCCCTGGGCAGCCTTGGCCAGGGCTCCGTCACCCTCAGAGGGAAGAAGTTCTTCCTCATCTTCAGCTGGAGCTTCCTCTGCTTCAGTTTGTGCCCATTGCCCCTTGTCCTGTCACTGGGCACCACCGAAAAGAGTCTGGCCCCATCCTCCTGACACCCACCCTGCAGATATTTATAAGCATTTCTAAGGTCCCCTCGCAGCCTTCTCTTCTCCAGGCTGAACAAGCCCAGCTCCCTCAGCCT
>Ga0065711_1048030_pt1 | contig 12029 bp, 19 predicted proteins | sample Hoacrofraction12_FD_59098 | JGI IMG/M metagenome (GOLD analysis project Ga0065711, IMG submission 59098) | Hoatzin crop microbial communities from Cojedes, Venezuela - Epithelial fraction 12 v2 (version 2) | ecosystem: Host-associated > Birds > Digestive system > Esophagus > Crop | place... | reverse complement strand
GCCCCGGTCCCCCGCGCCCAGCCAGACCCCGCCCCAGCCCCCGGGCCGCAGCCGCCCCGCCGCAGCACCCCGTGGTGCGGGGCTGGGGGTGCCACGGGGCGTGCGGGGGCTGGCACGTTACGGAGGGTGAACGCTCTCCTTGCGGTGGGATTTTTTTCCCTGGCAAAGGCAAGTATTTTATTCTCAGGGGTACAAATTGATGGGTTCATTCCCCTCGCCACCAAATATCAAAACCAATAACGCCGATGGCTGTGTGCTGCGTCCAGCCGGGCCCGCGGTAAGTGTACGAGACGCGCGGCCTCGAACAGCACCGGCTCGTCTCCTCGCGTCCTGCGAGGAGGGGACCTGGGACACGAGGGGGATCCGAGCGGAGCCCGGGGAGCTGCAGAGCCAGCCCAGCTGCGCGGTGAGCTCGCAGGGAGCGGCCAAGCCGGACGGCGCGAGGCCGGCTGCGCTGGGTTGGACTGAGCGAACTGCGGCCTCTTGGGCTCCTCTGCCACGTGTGGGCTGGCTGCTGACGGGGACCGCTTTGTGTTGAGCTTCACGGGGCTCCAACTCCAGCTGGAACAGAGCAGTCGATGAGAATCGCTGTGCATTTGTAAGAGAGAAGCCGGGTCCTCCTCTGTTGGTCCGGTCCCAGCCGCAGGAGCAGCAGCAGAGATGTCCCCGTTTACACCCGCTTGCGCCCTGACGCTCCTCTGCTTCACTTCGTGACTTTGAGCTCGCCCAGATCCCCCCCAGTCCCGGCTCAGCCCCAGCCAACGCCGTCGCACGGTTTCTACAGGGATGTAAAGAACAGCACTGTGTTCCCAAAGAGCTCAGTCACTTCATGGACATACACAGCATAGTACACATATGGACACAAAATATGTTATTTATTGTGAATTTTGCAAAGACACATTTAAGCAACAAAATATACATTTGTGAACCTTTAGTTTTATACATAACAAATACAATCTGCTACCATAGCAATAAATTAAATGTACATTATTTACAACAGACATAGGCCACCAGGAACTACAAAGCACCGCCTCTCTACATAAAAAATAAACTTTGTCAGATACATTTCTTCAAGATTTATTTTCACTCTATAAATTTTCTTCACATTCTAATGATACAAATTCAGCATGTCCCTTTGCAGGGTATACGCAGTGCTACATTCATTAAAACATAACGAAAGCATGCTCTAGGACTGGGGAATGACAGACTCTTTGCCAGCTCTAGTGGAACAGAAGTTGGAGCATCAGCAAAGCAACGTGAGTGCAAGGTGCGATCTGCAGAGGTGCTGAGCTCCGAGTCCACCGGCCGAGTGGTTTTAAAAGCAGTTATCAGCACTAAGCACCTCTCGCAGCCAAGCAAAGACAGCCGAGAAACTTCAGCCCCGCTTAACAAGCCCATTCCTGCCAGCGACGCATCCTGGCCCCTTCACCTGCCATGCCTGAAGACCCTCAAAACTCCGGAAAGAGACTGAGTTTGTGCTTATGACCCCCTCTTTTTGCTCAGAAAAAAAGCACTTCCATGTTGTGCTAAAGTGTAATCCTGTGCTTGACTTTGTGGGATTTCAAGAGGATGCAAGTACACGCTGAGTGCTTTCCTGAATAAAAGCCCAGACAGAGCAGCAGCTCGCTGCCAGCTCTCCGGAGCTGCAAACCAGTCCCCAGGGCTAACGCTGGAGACGCTGGCAGAGGGGAGCAGGGTTCCCTCCCTGCTCTGCTGCGAGGGCTTGGAGCCCCCAGCACCGGCGCTGGGGACCTGGACCTGGCCTGCCTCTGCCCCTCACCAAGGTCAGGAACTGGTCCAAGCCAAGCGGCAGCCAGGGCGCAGCAGGAGCAAAGCAGGGGACCGAAACCCCAGCGAGACGGGGAACAACCTCCAAGACGGGAGAGACCTCGCCACGCAGCCGGGGCTGCCCCGATCCTGTCCCAGCTGCGCTTCGGAGCCCCTTCTGCTCCCCGTGCGAAGTCACTTCCGAGGTCATAGAAGTTACGGGCGTGTAAACGGTGGGGATCAGAAAAGAGAACACACTGCCCAGTAGTTTTAGTGTCGGTTAAGGACCCTTTCTTTTATATATATACATATATATGTGTGTGTATATAAATAAATCCTTTTATATATGTGTATATATATGTGTGTGTCACAAGCACAAAACATCTTGCAGTATATATACAGGAACACCTGCACCCGCTGCTGGAAGTGCAAATGCCTCCAAGGGTTCACACAACTGCTCAGTCCCCAGCACCGCTGCGGGGGAATTCGGGACAATTTGGGGGCTGAAAGGAGCACGCCACGCACGCCCCGCTGCAAGGCAGGGCAGGGCGCAGAAGCCACGCTGCCGCCTGGCTAGGGCAGGAGCTGCACAAGCCCAGCTGGTATTAAGGATGCTGCAGCTGGTATTAAGGATGCTGCAGCAGGTTTTTACAACCAGTCGTGAGGAGTGCTGTTGAACACGGCCCAGAGCACACAGGAGCTGCTGGCAAACCTTGTGCCAGACCTGGGCTCTGGGCCCCGCTGCCGTTCCAGTGGGCTGGCGCAGGGAAAGGCGAGTCCAACACACTGCATCTCTCTCCCTGAAGCTCCACGCTGCCCTGCCTGCCTGTTAACCCCATACGAATAATTCTACAAATCAGCGTAGGTCAAAAAGGAAAGTCACAGTTTCAAGTAAAATAAAAAGCAACCACCAAAAATGAAAAACCCAGGTGACAGTAGCCACTGCATCTTCTGCTGAAAGATCTCACGGAGATCAACACCCATGCGAACGATGACGTCTATAGAATCAAGCAACTTCTCAGGGAAAAAAAGCAAAACCAGGAACAGACCCTCGAAGCAAGTCGCTGCACCAGCCAGTATTTCACTGCGCGGCAGGAGGAAACCAGACCAAAAGCTTCTAAGGGAAGAACTGGGGGTGGGTTTCAAAGTGCTACTGAAGCATCGTCAGACAGAAATGCTGCACCGCAAAATACGTGGCACCCAAGACACCCAGAGCTGGCTACGGACCGGGCTAAGCACACTGTGCTTCCCCTCTTCCAAAGAAAACCTCAAGATTTGAACTCTGTTGAAACGCAACTCACCGAACGCAGGGGGGAGCGTCCCCACCAGCGGTTTTCGGCATTTCCCAGCCTTCACAGCACGCCTCGTGCCTGTGAAACTGTTCTCCGCCTCTCCCACAGCGCGTGTTCCTCCTTCTGTCCGATTCCTCTCCCATTAGGGCTACAGCTGTTTCTTTTCAAACGGATAAATTACAGGCACAAGTGGGGCCACGAACCGCACGTGGGGGCTGCCAGGTAGCACCAGGCAGAGCGTCGGCTTGTGGAGCCGGCTCGGTTTGGCTCAGCTTTGCTGGGGCCCGGGGAGCGGCGACGGGGAGGAGGGGACGTGATGGGTGCCTTCTACAAGCCCTTTCCCCAGAGAGGTGCACGCTTCAGGGCTGCCGGAGCCTTCTGTGCCCCTCGGGGCTCCAGCTGCCTACAGTTAGCTCTGGCACTCACAGTTCTGTTGTCACCAGCAATCACGAACTCGAGGAACTGCTTTCGCTTGAGACTGAGAACCTTACTTCAGGGGGGTCTGCCAAGGTCACAGACCGTGGTGAGGGGGAGCGAGCGTCTCTGCAGCACTGCAGCGTACCTCTCAAAAAACCGATACGGGAAATCCATGAGCAATGTGAAATTCAGGGACAGACGTCAGTAAACTTTAGGCGAAGTTCCATAAAAGAGCAAAGGATTTCTTGGCATGTTGAGAGAGGTATTTTTTTGGAAAAGGGTGTTACAGGGAAGTCACCTTGCAGAATTCATAATCCTCGTCTTTCAAAAGAAACAAGAGCACATTCAAAAGCAGCGGGGCAGATTCTGCAAGGGCTGGAGCAGCCTCATGCCATCCAAATCACTGGAGTTCTACGCGTTTGCTTGCCTGGCGATCCAACCCACAGGGCAAAGCAGGGCCCACTGCGTAAAGCCACCCTCAGTACCGGCTCTGGTACCTAGACACACTACAGCTTCAGCTTTGGTTCGTCTTCTCCAGGCCTGTGCTCAGAGCTTCAGGCAGGGAAAAAGCAGGCAGCCCACATAAACTCTTTCCGAAGCTGCCGACTGAAGACGAGCCGGCCCCGGTCAGCAGCTCTGCTCCCCCAGGACCAGTTTGCACGCCCCCCTCTTGCGCCAGAAACTGAGTAAGTATGGAGTAAGAGGCTGCATCTGCCCTAAAAGTTTTGTGAGGTGCGTAGCGAGCTGGGGGGAGGCAGGAGGGGGGCAGCTGGTGCTGCTGCAGCCCCTGCTGTGCTGGGAAGAGCCCCCCGGGCAGCGCCGCGGTGCAAATCTTGCCCCGTTGTCTCCAAACAGAGAAGAGCGACGGCAATCGACGGGGCGGGGGAACTGCCCCGGGGCCAAGCAAACGGTCATTTTGCCCCGACCATCCACCCGTCAGAAGAACAATCACAAAGCCCCCCGTTTCCTCACTGATAACGGCAAATAAAGCATGGAGGGACCTGAACTGCACAGGAGGGTCTGTCCTGCTTCCCCCGTGCCCGAGAGGTGCCCAGCCGGCACCCAGCAGCCGCAGCGCCCGCAGGACGACGAGACACGGCACGGCGGCGGGGACACGGCGTGTGGCCGCGCACGTGTGCCACGCGTGACGTCAGAGCCAGATCTCGTCCCGCGGCGCAGACGGAGGGGTGCGGGGGGTCTGCTGGCGGGGGGCTCACCCGGTGGGAAGGCGGCTGGGGCCCTGCCGGGCAGCGACGGCAGCGGGGAGACGCAGAGGCGAGGGCATCTCGCTGCCCGCGGCCCGGGCGCGCGTCTTCCCACCGGATGCTGAGGAGTTTTCCCTTTGTTGAAACAAAAATTCCCTGCAGAGAAGAAAAGGATGGAAGTGTCAGGGACTGCGGCAGGAGAACACGGGCACTCCCGCAGTGACGGCTGCGTGGCGCCGGCCCCGGGGAGGGAGCCGAAGCCGTGGCAGTGCCCATCCCAGAGACCCCAAGCTGCCCGCTGCCCCCGGGCCGGGAGAGGGGAAACTCTGTGAGGGGCTGAAAATCACAGCTTTTTGAGACCCACACTTTTGGAAATGGAAATTCCTCCCATTTCACGTTTTATGGGCTCTTCTGCTCAGCTAGGAACTTCCCAATGAAAACCCTGATTTTGTGACATAGAAAGACTCCAGGAACCCGAGCTTGCGAGAAAACCAGTAAATAAATTCCTCGTGGCTTGCAAACGCCTCCTGTGTGAAAGCACCCACCCGTGCTGGTGGCCCCGCGCGTGGGCAGAAGCCGTGCCGCCGGACGGAAAGTCCCCAGCCACCACGAGCCCAGGCCAGGCACGCTGCACCCCCTTCGCCTCTGCCCATCAAAGCCACCTCGTAAATCAACGCTTTCCATCTGGTTTTTGGAAGGGGTAAGGACACCTGCTCTGCTTTCCACCCCCAGTGCTGCCCTCATCTTACAAAAGCATTTAGGATGCTTTAAGATATATGATTGATCAAATATTTAATAGCAAACAGTGCAATTAGCCAATGTCAGCTGCCTTTGAAGGACACACACTCGCTCAGAGCACCAGAGCCGGGTCGTCTTGCACAGCGCCGTGTCACTAACACTCACCTTTTACAAGTTCATGACTTCTGCTTCCTGCTAGTGGCTCTAAACAAAAAACAGAATATGGGTTGGGTCGCAAATAAAGGGGCGAGAAGTCATGAAATCCCTTCCCCTGCCCCTCCCTGACTGCCTGCCCCTCGCGGGCTCTGCCTCCTGCTCCGCAGCCCCTGCAGCCCTGGACCCCCACGCTGCCAGCGCCGCGAGCCTGCAGCCGGGCAGGGCAGGATGCGGCCACACAGCTTCTCGCCCAGCCAGAGCTGCCGGCACCTACCGTGCTGGAGCTGCCGTGGCTGAGCTTGTCGAAGCGAAACTTCAGGTTTGACCTTGGAGAGTTTCTGTTCTTTATATCTGCTGGAGGGAGGGGAAATGCAAAGAAGAAAAATAATAATCTCTGAACACAAATATTTGCTGAAGCTGTAGCGCTGACTGACACCCGACCAGCCTGACAGCCAGGCACTTCAATAGACTGTCACAAGTGCTACCAATATTTAGTCTATCTTGGCTGAATGTTTGGCAAAATCTGTACATTAAATGTTTTTGATGGAACAAATTGAGGCTTAATTACATTTCACAGTCTTTCTACTGGAAATGCCACTGAAAAGGCTACAAGAAATGACTGATCCGTATAATGTATGGGTGGATTTCCATGTTCTTGGCAGGAAAAATACAAAATAAACACTTTAAACATTAAAAAGGGCTGGATTAATAGTTCAGAAAATTGCTGATGAAGCAATGAGGAGGACCTGTGGGGTGCTGAGATACAAAAAGCCAGCCAGCCCGCACTCTGCCGCCCAGCTTTCCCCCCATGTTGCTCCCAGCCACGGAGCTGTGCGGGGTGGATTTGTGCCTCCCTGGCTGCTCCACAAACGGCTCCTAAGCCCACGTTGTGTGTTTTCATTCGGACCCTGGTGCCTTCCAGCGGGTGCTCGGCTGCATGAGGAAATCAAAGCCGCGGGGACCTGCTGGCGAGGGGCGAGCCCTGCAGACACCCCCCAGCCCCAGCCCCACCGTGTCATCAGCGGTGCCGTCACCGCAGCACGCACCAACAAAGGGCCCACTTCTGCCAATTTTACCCTGTCGAATTGCACCTCATTTTGCCAATCATCCGACTGAAGCGGCTGGAGTCGGCAGCAGAGTAACTTAGCAGCAGGGGTAACGGAGCCAAAGCAAGGGAAGCTGCTTGTTTATTAAATAATTTGTGAGTCATGGCTCGGTCCTTGGAGACAGCGAGTTTCCACGACTACTGCACATGTCTGTCAGGGGAGAAGGGAGCGAACAAAGCCACAGCAAAAGCCACTTCTGTGCTCTGATTTAGAAGGGAAACAAACTCCCGGTGGAAATACAGAACTAAAGCACATGTGGGTGCCTCTCCAGAGCAGCCCCATCGGGATCAGGGCTTCGGGCCGAGTGAGGGCTTGCCCCACATCCCGCAGGATGCCCGTCCTGCCAGGGCGAGCACAGCCACCACACGGCCCCATCACCTTCAGCAGCTGCCTGCAGCCCAGGCAAGGCTGGGGAGGGGGCTTCTCTGTCCCAGAGCCACAGACCCCGTCCCAATCCACCGCTGCGGGATCCCAGGGGCTTCCAGGGGCTCCAGGAGCAAAGGTAAAGCCGGTGTCCCCCCACCCTCCCGTGCCCCCACGACCCACCTGTGGGGCTCCTGCTCATGATCACGGGGGTGGCTGCGGCCCCCACGCTCGGGCTCTCGCTGCCGGGCGAGGCGCTGTAGACGAAGACGTCCTGCTTGAACGGCGAGGCCGTGGACGGCTGGCTTCCCTGCATGGGGAGAGACCAGGGCACAGCTGTGTCCTGCGCACCCTGCCGATGCCTCGTCGCACCCCTGCTCATCAGAGCCCTGTGATGCGCCCACTCACAGGAGACCTTGTCCTGACGGAGCTCGTCGCGCCCCGGCATGCTGAGCGCTGCCCAGTGCTCTGCAAGGCTCTCTGGGGTGTCCCACCGAGCACCCCGACCCTGCTCCTCCCCGCACCCGGGGCCGGGTTGAGCCCCTCAGTGTCAGCAGGACACATCCCCAGTACAGAGACCACCCAGGGGTCTGGTGGCAGCAGCAAGCCGAGGGGTGCGTGGAGCTGCGGGGTCCCCAGCCCGAGCACCGCAGGGTGGGCTCGGTGCCTACCACGCTGTCGTACTCCTCCAGGGTCTCGCTCTCGCCCGCCGTGCTGCTGAAGCTGCTGGTGCTCGAGGAGGAGCGGGAGATGTTTGTCCTCCCGTTCTCTTTCAGCTTAATGAACGGCCTAGAAGAGAGGTGAAACCCGGAGAGCGCGTGGTTGTCACCGGGAGAGCCGTGTCCTTCAGCCGACAGCAGGGACAGAGCCTCCCGCGCACCCCGGAGCAAAGCAGCTGCCACAGGGACAAACCTAGCAGGAGGTTTCTGTAACGAACCATTCCCAAGAGCTCGGGGTAGAGCAGCTGGTGGGTGCCACCAGCAGAAACCCCTGAGCCAGGCTGAGTCCCCGGTGGCAGGGAGGGACGGGCACCACGGGCCTCCCCAGCTCACGTGCTGTGAGGGTTAGGGCAGCTTCTGCCAAACACTGCTCTTTGCTCTTCTTCTTTCTAAAGACGGTTATTTTCAGACCATAAAGGAGCTTTGCTCATGAATCATGAGAATAATTTTGTTTCCTCCCTTAATATCAAACATTTATAGTAAAACCTGGAGATGGTTTTGTCTGACAAAGTTCCTGATGGTCTGTCAGCTACAGGGTGACGTGAACTCTGGTCGGAGGAGGCCAGGGCTCCTCCCGGCTCACCTGTCTTTGTTGGGGCAGATTTCAGGGGAGCTGGGGTTGGACGAGGTTTCAGATTTCATCTCTTGAGAAGAATGTCCCAAATCTGGTGTCTTCTGGGCTCCAGAAACACTGTCGCTGAGGACACAGAGAGATAGGATGTGCGAGTTACACAAGAGACTTTAAAAGGATGGTCAAATTAGATTCCCTAACACCAAATGCTAAACTGTAACAGGTGCTCTCTGGATACCACCACTTCGATTTGAAACAGAGAGAAGGGATCCAAGGCACCATCCCTCGAACACAGCAAAAGCAGCTCTCGTTGCTGGCTTGTGTGCAAAGGCGAGGCTGCACCCCAGGCAAGGTCTCCAGCACCCACCAACAGCTTCTCTGACGTTTAACACTCCATAGGGGTTTTAACCTTAGTTACCAGGGCGATGTCAAACTTACCACCTCGTCCTGCTCTCCGCCTGGCTCTCAGAGCCCGTGTGCAGGCGAGGGAACAGCCCTGAACGGCGCTTGATGGGGCTCCGGGACTGGTTCTTGGCAGCAGCTGCTGGTACGGGGGGCTGAAAGCAGAGAACGGTCCACGCTGAAGAGCAAAGCTCCTCCCCAGCAGCTCGTAAGACCTGACATCCTACGAGGAATTATGCTGCCCGCAGTTCTCAGCCTGTGCATCTACAAAACATGTAAGGCTAGATTTTCTTTTATATCTCCTTCATACTTTGGGGCTGAAAACCCCAGGAAGCTCATCTTCAGTTCTTCCACAAAACGAACTCAGCTTGAACACAGCACTCATCAAATCACGCTCCGCTCTGCTCAGATCTCCTCCTCACCCCCCCACCCACTGCCTGCGCAGGGGATGCCAGGCTGTGTCAGTGCAGCGCAGGGCCCTGCCAGGCTGGGGAGGGAGGGACGGACAGAGGGATGCGCGGTCACGCTCACCGAGAAGGTGGTCTTGGTCACCTCTCCGCTGTTGTGCGCGATGCCCCCGCTGAGGCTGCCCGGGATGCCGCCGCCGTGGTGCTTCTTCTGGCTGCCCACCATCGTCTCCATGGAGTGGCTGCGCACCCGGATGGCTCTCTGCAGCCGGAGGGGACAGGGCACAGCACGTCACCACCGCCCCACGGGGCCAACGACCCCCAGCCCCCTCCCCAGCCCCAGGTCCCTCCCAGTGCACACCAGAGCGTGACCTGCCTGGTCCTCGCCCCGAGAGCCAGCGTACCCCAACAGCAACCCCCGAGAGCTGCCAGCAGCCATCGCTCGGCGCAGCCGGGGACGAGCCACCCCTCGGGCAGCCGCACGGCCACGACAAGGTCAGCTTCTCCCCCGACTGCAGCCATGGCACCCGGAGCAGCAGCCACGAGCCCCGGAGCCCTGCCTCCGGCCCGGCGCCCAGCCAGCCCCGCAGAGCCCGGCAGCAGGAGCGGGGACCCCAGCCGAGTCGTCAGGCAGCGTTCAGAGGCAGACCCCCGCAATCCCCCCCGGACTCGGAGAGGACAGGTCCTACGAGGAGCCTCCTGCCCTGCTCGCTGCCTGCACCTCTCCATCCCGCCCCGGAGCATCCCCAGAGCTGGAGGCTTCACAGCTACGCAAACACACTTCAGTGCTTCAGCATCCGTATGCTGGACCAATACGTTCAGCCTGAACCTCTGCTGCTGCTGGTCTGGCCTACCCATCCCTGCAGGAGACCCACGGACGAGCTGCGCGGTGTTGTCCCCACGGCAGCCACAGACCCCCTGTTCCCTTCCGCCTTCACCCCTCCCAACAAGCAGCCCCCTTCCACAATCCTCACATCAGCCTCGCTCCCTTGGGCTCTGGACACGCTTTTCTCGGACTGCCCTTGCCTGAGCCACGCGGCTTCTCCTGCCGCATCCCCGCGGCCGGACGCAGCAAACCAACGACCACGACTGCCGCTGCAGCCCGACCCCCCGGCCAAAGCCCCCCGGACTCCTCCCGGCCGGGCCGAGGGCTGAGCACCCCGCACAGCCTCAGCACCTCGCTCGATCGGCAAACCACAGCCTGCCCTGAAACCCCGCGCCCGTGCTCATGGGAGCGAGACGCCCAGCGCTGGGCCCCGCGCTCCCTCCGCCTGCCCCAGAGAGCCGGGGCACTGCCAGCTCCCGCGCCCAGGGATGCCCATGGCCAGGCACGCACTGCCCGGGCACGGAGAAGCGGCGTCGAGTCCGACCTGCCCCCGCGGCAGAGCCCGGAGACGTGCCACGCTGGCTCTGGACACGGCGGGACAGCCTCCGCAGAGCTCTCTGTGTCCCCTGGGACGGGCCACAGCCGGGCTCTGTGAACGTCGGCAGCACGGGTCGGGGCAGAGGACTGCTGTGATCTGCTTCGACTCAAAATGTTGCAGGCAGAGCTGCGCATGCCGGAGGCAGAGACCTCCTGCAGATCCGAACGTTCGTCTGGGTGCTTCAGCAGGACCTGAGCTATTTTTAAAGTCTTCTCTCAGATGTTGTCCCCATCACTTACAAATACGACCACGAGATCTTTTGAAAGTCTGGCACGCGCTATGAAAAGCAGCAGTGAAATGCACAAGTTAAAAAAACCCCTACAGCCGTATTTTAATCACTGCAGTCCCCATAGCAATGGGAGCCCAAACGGGATGGTGATGCCCGTGTGCCGACCGCGGGGCAGCTCCTCTTCGCAGCTGCTCCCTTCGAATGGCGGCTGCGCTATCCACCGCGCCACGGCTGCGGCTCCTCCAGCCCCTCGGGTCCCGGCTCCAGGTACGGGGCTCTTGGAGGCCAGCAGCCAGCGAGGGCCAGAGCCCTGCAGCCGCCCGGCACCGCACCACGGCCACAGGCACCGGTTTGCTGCCGGCTCCCGCGGTCACCGAGCTGCGGGCAGGCCTGCGCCGGGCAGGCGGGAGCCGCAGCCCCGAGCTCCCACCGAGCCCCGGCCCGTGCCGGGGACTGCGGCCGCCCCGACAGCCCCGCGCTGCCTGCTCTGCCCACCCAGTAACAAACACCAGGCACGAGTCCACCAGACCTGATTTATTAGGCTCAGCAATTCATACAGGACTTGACAGCGTTTCCGAACGGCAGCCAGCGGCTGCGGGCTCCGCTGCCAGCCGCGCCGGCGGGCACACGCGCCGTGCAGCCAGGAGGGCTTCTGCCCGGGGCTGCCGAGGCCGCGGAGCTGCGCAGGGCACCCCGACACCCCCAGCCAAACAGATACGGTGGGGACCAGGTCTCGTCCCCTCCCAGCCCTCCAGTTCACCATCTCCTCTCCCCGTTCACTCTGACAGCGCGCGGTGGAGGACATAAGCCAGGACGCCGGCCAGCAGCGCGGTCGCGAGGCGGCCGGGCAAACGCAGCCCAGCCCGGGCCGCGGAACGCACCGCCTGCCCCGGCACGCCCTGCGAAGCCAAGAGAGCAGAGTCCACTTTCTCGTACACAAAAAGCATGCAAAAAACTATCACCGTCTTCGACCCTGAAGTGAACGCTGTGACGTGCGACTGCGCAGCATCTCGTTTTCTCCAACCCATCTCCCACCTAAACAGGAGACACCGGAGCCCCCCTGCCCACCCCCGCAGTGGGGGGCAAGAACAAACCCCTCAGAGCAGCACACCCCTCCCCCACGGCCATCTCCTCCGGGTGCCGCTTCCCCGCAGGACAGACAAAACTGCCTGCGAGGTCACCACCGGAGCCGCCTGCGCACCGCCGCAGCTCCGCGAGCCGGGACGGCGACGG
>Ga0065711_1048029_pt1 | contig 12029 bp, 6 predicted proteins | sample Hoacrofraction12_FD_59098 | JGI IMG/M metagenome (GOLD analysis project Ga0065711, IMG submission 59098) | Hoatzin crop microbial communities from Cojedes, Venezuela - Epithelial fraction 12 v2 (version 2) | ecosystem: Host-associated > Birds > Digestive system > Esophagus > Crop | place... | reverse complement strand
TGGCCCTGCTCATCCTCTGGACGCTCTTCGGGAACGTGCTGGTGTGCGCGGCCATCGTCCGCTACCGGCACCTGAGGAGCAAGGTCACCAACATCTTCATCGTCTCCCTGGCCGTCTCGGACCTGCTGGTGGCTCTGCTGGTCATGCCCTGGAAGGCGGTGGCCGAGGTGGCCGGGTACTGGCCCTTTGGGGCTTTCTGCAACGTCTGGGTGGCCTTTGATATCATGTGCTCCACGGCCTCCATCCTGAACCTGTGCGTGATTAGCGTGGACAGGTACTGGGCTATCTCCAGCCCTTTCCGCTATGAGAGGAAGATGACCCAGCGTTTGGCTATGGTGATGATCAGCGTGGCGTGGGCTCTGTCTGTGCTCATCTCCTTCATCCCTGTCCAGCTCAACTGGCACAAAGGTGGAGATGTTGTTGCTGCTGGTGATATTGGAGATGGATTTGGCGCCGGCTGGGCAGCAGCAGGTGCTGTCACCACCTGGGCGGAAGACATGAGCACCACGTGGGTGGCATTGGCAGCAATGAGACCCTCTGATGGGACCTCTGGCAGCAATGATACCCTCACTGGACCGTCCGAGAGCTGTGACTCCAGCCTCAACAGGACTTACGCTATTTCCTCCTCCTTGATCAGTTTTTATATCCCAGTGGCTATCATGATAGTTACCTACACTCGAATCTACCGCATTGCTCAAGTGCAGATTCGTCGTATCTCGTCCCTGGAGAGGGCAGCCGAGCATGCGCAGAGCTGCCGGAGCAGCCACATTGACTGCCACCATCACACAAGCCTCAAGTCCTCCATCAGGAAAGAGACCAAGGTGTTGAAGACTCTCTCCGTCATCATGGGTGTCTTTGTCTGCTGCTGGCTGCCGTTCTTCATCTTGAACTGCATGGTTCCCTTCTGCGAGAGCCCACCCAGTGACCCCCACGCTGGCCTTCCCTGCGTCAGTGAGACCACCTTTAATATCTTCGTCTGGTTTGGTTGGGCCAACTCCTCTCTCAACCCCATCATCTATGCCTTCAATGCTGACTTTAGAAAGGTCTTCTCCAACCTCCTGGGGTGCGGTCAGTTTTGCTCTAGTACTCCGGTGGAGACTGTTAATATAAGCAACGAGCTTATCTCTTACAACCAGGACACCCTTTTCCATAAGGAGATAGTGACTGCTTATGTTAACATGATCCCAAATGTGATTGACTGTGAGGAAAACCGCGAGGACCCTTTTGATAGGATGACCCAGCCCTCCCCTGAGCACGAGATTGCCACTGACTCTGTCTGTGAGCTGGACTGCGAGGGGGAGGTTTCACTCGGCAAAATAACACCTTTCACTCCAAATGGTTTACATTAAGTTGCACCCTGTCCTGGTCAGTTCTTCTTGGATTATACAACAAAATACTAGCACTGAGTGGAAGAACCTGCTTGATTTTATGCTGTAGTTTGGTCAGTCACTTCATGCAAAACTCCTGTGTGTAGCACTCTGCAGGTTGTAGACACTGTCGTGCAGGGAGCTGGCAGCACAAACTTCATTCAGCGCTTCCCCGGGCTGAGAGAGGATCAGGTGGTCGCGTTGATTAGCTGTGGTGAGGTGTTGTGGTATAATTGCGGTCAGTTCTTGTTTATGATGTGTTTGCAAATGAAAGGTGCCGTTGTCAGTGCTAAGTATTGCAGCTTCTAAAATCAGGGACAGATGTGGCCGGCATAGACATTAAATAGAAAAAAATTCTAGGCTGTTCATTTGTTCAGATCTTATGTTTCTTTTTCTCTGTTGTTTTTTGCTTCTTTGGTTGGGTTTTTTGTTGTTGTTATTTTTTTTTTAAAGATAGCAATAGTGAGGTGGTGATTTGGATGATTATTTAAATGCGTGTTTCTGCCAAAGCAGTTTATGTGAAATCCATGTTCTCCTAGGCGGCGTTGTTGCCTATGATATCCTTGCTGTGTTCCCAGATGAATAAATAAAAGTTACACTGATCAAGGGGTTATTATCTTTCATTTATCACCCTGAAAGGTTTACAAGTATTCAAACTTTAGCATTCCTGTTTGAATGGTTAGAGTGACTAACGACTAAACCCTATTATTTTAAAAGCAAAGTAGTCTGCATAGAAAATACCGTTTTTGAATAAAAGCGAGGCTCATAGGAATGATTGACTGACACAAACTCTTTTATATGGCTCTGCTTACAGTTAGATTTATGTCTGTTTTTCTTCTTAGTATTGTAACTGATACTATCCCTCTCTGCTGCTAAGAACATCAAATATACATATCTACAAGCTATTAAAGCTTTCTACTTAATTCTATACTTGAACTTACTTTTTAAAGATACTATTGGTGAGAAGAGTTTGGTGATAAAATTAGAAGCTGAATGTGTCTAAACAGTAATTGCGTTTGAAAGTGATGTTAGTAATCAGCATTTCCCAGTGTAGACATTAGAGAACTCATTCAAAGCAAGAGAAGAAAAAACGCTGTTGATGTTTGAAACATTTACATCAAATGAAATAATGTATTTAGAAATGTTTGCAAGCTTTCAGCTCAGAAATCAGAAGTGAGCTTGTTTCCAAGACAAATGATCAAAGGCAGTAAAAGCAATACCAGTATTTATTTAAAGTATTTATTTAAAGTTTTGGCTCACAAAATGACCAGCATTTGAGTTCATTTACCCTTTAAAATTGCCCATGCGGTGAGCTGAGGAGGTTTAAACTGAACTGTGGCTGCGGATTCAGTAGCGCTCCCTCCTGATGGCCCTGACCTGGGGCCTCCCCTCTCCTGCCCACCTGGGAGCTGAAGGCCCCTATGTGATGTGTGGGGGAAAAGTAGGACCTGCATTTGCCAGCATGCTTCAGGGGAAGTCGTTTACCCAAATGCTTAGGATTGAGTCTCTCTGGAAGTCAAGTCCCTAATACTGGTTTGGGGGTTGCCTTACCTCCCCTTGGGATATGGGGTGGAAGAAACGCAGGAGGCGTGATTGAAATACCTTTGTGGTCGCATCTGCTGCAGTCTGGCTTTCTCTGCAAGCAATGTTTTGCCTGTGTAGTCTTTGATATTAATGGGTTATATCATCATTTTGGATTATCTTTTCAACTGCTTGTCACTGAAGATTGACATCTACCTGAGCGTTTTCTTTGCTGTTGATATGAAATCGCGGTGTAATATCCCTTTACAGCTGGCCTCAGAAAAGGGTATTGTGTGGCTTAGGGAAGCTTGAAAAACAGAGACCCATGCCCAGAACCAGGTTCAGTCTACTAAGGGCTTGACATTGAGGGTGAGTATGCTGTCATTTCTCTACTAAAGGAATCATGTGTTGCCAGGAGTTAACCGTAGTTCTAGCCCTGCTGATCAGAGAAACTTGCCCAGAATAAAATAATTTTCCCAAATAGAAATGAAGGAAATTGCTTCTGGTGGTGCAGTGGTGAATTATCTAAACCAGAAGTTAGTTATTTTGCATTTTCTAGTTACTGCTCAAATTCTGAGACTAGTACAGCATGTTAAACTTTCTGGATCTGTGCAAAAAACCTGTGATACCCAGATGCAAGAGGTGCAGGCACCTGGTGCTGATTCCAGCTCCCAGGGCAGCGCCTATATTTTACGCAATTTTGTCCACATTAAATCAGAAACAGCCCAGGGAAATGGGGAAGGGAAAACATGATGTCTTCCTGAACACCTGCGTGCCAACAGGCTGCGCAGCCCGGTGCTGCGTGTTACACCCTGCTCCAGCAGCAGTACAGAGCAGCAGAACAGCTTCATTAGGAACAGTGACGAGGGTGTCCCCCCACCTGCCCACAGTGAAACCTGTCCTCCTCAGAATAATCCCCGTGCTGGTGGTGTGACAGTTCCCTTGGATCCAGTTCCCTGGGGGTCTGGTGGAGAGCCAGATGTGTACAAGAAGATGCTAGTGCATCCCCTTTGACAGGTGTTTTTCTCCTTGTTGAGGCTTTACCCACCCGGATTTCTGAAGTAAGTGGATGGGCTAACACTGAGATGCAAGAAGATGCCCCCTCCATCAGTGGGTTTATAGAACAGCTTTGCACAGAATATTAAAAACAGTCTTAGATCTGAAGGGAGGCAATTTTTAGCCTGCCCCCAGAATTTGGGAGCATGATTAGGACAATATAGAAAACAGGTCAAATTACCACTTTTCTTTATTGATTTTAATTTATGACTTCAGCTGGTAAATGATTTCTGATGGTGGCTCTGCGATGTAATCTCTCTCCTTGGAATATATACCTCTCAGGGGGCTTCATCCTTTGGAGCCCCAGGAGCATCAGAAAAGGAATATTTCTGCTTCAGAATTCAGAGAGAAGGTAGTCTTTTTTTGCTGGAAGCACAGACTGACCTTATGGATCTAAAAGAAAACCTTTTTCTTCACTTGTAACATAGGGACAATTTGTTGCTTTTTAATGTGTCTTAATTACGTACCACTGACAAAGCTGGAGTATGCAGAATTAGTAAGATAAACTTTTAAAAGAAATGTGTATCTTGCCTTGAACTATAAAAAGGGGCAGACCGTTTTAGTGAAAACATCCCCAAAAAGGATTTTTTTAACTTGTTTCTCTCAGATGAAACTGCTGCCCTACTTTTTTAATGGTTTCCCTCATAAGGACTAATGCGTCTGCCCAGCCATAGAGCAGAGTTCACTGGAAGTGCAAGGAGGTTTTTATAAGCCTCATATCCTTGTGGTGTCACTCCGGAGTTCTTCTGTGCCAGTGGTTTTGTGGCTCCCATCAACATGTTTTCTTCTGTGAAAGTCACCTTGCTCCTGTCATGCATTTTACTCTCAAATTAAGTGTGATCACTTATTGCTAGCTCAGTTTTGGTTTTTTTTTTTTTTCTGTTTTATCCTTTGTACTTAAATGATTTGAATGTACAATGCAGTTTGTCTTTGGGTCATCACTACTTAATCTAGTCCTGAGTGATGGCTGACCTTCAAGGTCCCAGGTTATTTTCAGTTTCTATTTTGTGTTGCTGTTTAGAAATCTTACCTTGCAATATGTGTCACTGTTAAATTACCTCTTAGCCAGCCAAAGCTTCTGCCACGGCTTGTTCTGTTAGTCATGGATAGCTTCACACCGAAGGAGGGTCAGTATACCAGTAGTCTGTATGTTTTCCGTCTGAGTTAACTAATGACAGAGGAGTTCATTTTTGTAGAAGAACAGAACATGTGAAGGCATCTTAGTTAATTTTTAAGAAGCTAGGACATGTAGGACGTGAAAGTACAGTGTTTTATGTAAAATGCTGCAGACACCATGAAGAGTCTTTTCAGTATTCAACCCCCAAAGAGCTTTTGCTTTTAACAGCTCTGGGTTTAACAAGGGGTGTTGGGTTGTGTAGTGGTTTTTTCCGTCCAACCTGAAGAAATGTAGATGACTTTCTTAGAGGTGAACACAAACAAAATGCTTTCCAAGGGGAGAAAAATCACTGCAGTATTTTTTGGTAAGCTTGTTACTTTATCCCCTTGCTTTCATTGTGTTTTTTACTTGTGCCAGCCACATCTGATGTGTGTCTGCAGGGAGGTTCCTTACTGAGAACTCCTGTATTTTTGTAACATATAACAAAAGGGCTTCAAAATTAGGAAGGCTTCTTGTAGAAATAACATTAAGCACAATCTTACGTCATTTAGGAGTCAATCATGTATAAACTCAGCATTCAAGAGACCGACAAGACTGGAGGCAACGTTCAGAATGTGCATCAGACTGGAGGTTTGCGAGGTCATAGGTCCCTCAGCTGTTTGTGTGTGCCAAAATTGCCGGTCTTAACAGGGAGGGCATTTTTGTCACTGTTACACAGAAGGCAGGGTATACACCTATGTCGGTGTTCATAATTATGCTGAGATTTTTCTTTCCTCTGAGGCCATCTTCACTTCTGTTTAATTGGATTCATCACATCTTTAAAATTGCTCAGTGCCTATTTAAATCAGTAGAAGACCTCAGTGATGGATGTGGGCTTGGGTCACAGAGAAATGAAATTATTTTTGCTGGCTTCTTATGAATATTACTACGGGTATTCTCTGCTAGTGGATGATGACATGTTCAAGTTGGCATGTTGAACAGAATATTTCACCAGCTGATACGCAGAAATAATTCTTTTATTTGGATTTACTTATTTGTTTTCAGACTTTGGAGGACTTTTCAAGCTTTCCAGTAGCTTCAGAAAGTCCACACAGAGCATCTCCACATTGATCGTATCTCAGATCGACAGCTGGTTGCATTTTTAGTGCCCTGGTTACTGTATAGTGCACTATGCTTTTATGAACAGAATTATGTCCCTCGGTTTAAGCTGGTGTTTTCAAAGGTAAGGGTATGCTTTTGGTCTAAAAGCGCTGATGTCCACAAAAATGCCAAGAATACCAATGGTATCCTGGCTTGTATCGGGAATAGTGTGGCCAGGAGGACTACGGAAGTGATTGTCCCGCTCTGCTCGGCACTGGTGAGGCCGCACCTTGAGTACTGTGTTCAGTTTTGGGCCCCTCACTACAAGAAGGACACTGAGGTGCTGGAGCGTGTCCAGAGAAGGGCAGCGAGGCTGGTGAGGGGTCTAGAGAACAAATCTTATGAGGAGTGGCTGAGGGAGCTGGAGCTGTTTAGTCTGGAGAAGAGGAGGCTGAGGGGAGACCTTATCGCTCTCTACAACTACCTGAAAGGAGATTGTAGTGAGGCAGGTGTTGGTCTCTTCTCCCAAGAAACTAGCGATAGGACGAGAGGCAAAGGCCTCAGGTTGCATCAGGGGAGGTTTAGGTTGGATATTAGGAAGAATTTCTTTACTGAAAGAGTGGTCAGGCATTGGTACAGGCTGCCAGGGAAGTGGTGGAGTCCCCATCCCTGGAGGTGTTCAAAAAATGTATAGATGTGGCACTTTGGGACATGGTTTAGTAGGCATGGTGGTGTTGGGTTGTCAGTTGGACTTGATGATCTTAGAGGTCTTTTCCAGCATTAATGATTCTATGATTCTATGAAATGAGTACATTTCCATTATTAATGGGGCACCAAAGATGTACCTCTTTCTTCAGCCTTTTGTTTATTGTAGCAGTGGTAAGACTGCAGTAAGCAATAGTGGGATTAGGGGTGTGAAGAGTGGAAGTACAAATAATATTATCATCTGAAGCAGGTGATGGATTGTTTCTTTCAGGGAGCCTGCTGGCTCTCCCAGGATAGTTATGTTTAATAGAAAATTTACAAGATGATTTTATCTTGCTTTGTGTGTAAATCCATTCTCAGTTGTGGAGATAACATTCAATAATATTTATAGTGGACAGATAGCTATTTAAGGAGGACAAACATTTTTATGTACTTAATAATTTATATTGCAGCCATTGTAGTCATGTTTGGGAGGTTTGCAATATACAATGTGGTAATCATAAAATAATAATTAAAAAATCCTGTCCATGAAAAAAATTTCTTCCTGTAAATTATCCTCCACTGTCAACAACAAATGCTTGTTTGTATCTTGTACTGCACTCTCATTGGTACCAGAAGAAGCTGGAATGCTCAGAACCTGCTACTAATAATCTGCTGATTTACGTTAGGATGAAGGTCTGAAAAATAAGGAAAGAAGTGGCCGCACCATGTACAAATCGGTTCAGTTTGCATGAAATTGGTCTAGCGGTGGCCAGCCCATGCAGGGGACTGCATAGCAGTGGGCCGTTCCTGATGCACAAGCACCTCGGCCTTGGCCACAGAGTCCCCAGACCTTGGCTGTGTGGTAGACCCCTTGCTTCCAAGGCGGATGCTGAAAATCTGCATGTAATGCGTAGGAAATCTGAACTTTTTAACAACTGCTCTGACTTTTGTTTACTATGTAAAAGAGAAACCACAAAAAGTGGTTGCAAATGACATCTGGTTGGTGTAGCCTCTCTGGTTTAGCTGCTGCCTGACTACTGTTTGAACGGATGTGGCTATGGTAGCTGCTTGGGGTTCTGATATCTGAACTGCACGTATGTCATAGTTTAAGGGCCTAATATTGAGCAGGAGAAATCCTAAATTCATGCAGTTTTTCCAGAACCCTTGAGGAGCACTACAGAACACACTCTGGTGATTGCAGAGCAGAGATGAGCTTGGTTACTTCCAAGGACATCGGAGAAGTCTAGTCCACAGCTCACCTACTGCAGTTTTGAAAATGTCCTATGAGTAATATATTAACAAGGAAGTTCTGTGTGCCCTTTGTTACCCTTTGACCTCATTACTAAAAACCACTGAAAGGTTTTTAGTAAGGTTTTTAGTAAGATTAAAAATCTACGTTTCTAAGCCTTTGGCCTTGACCTTTTTCTTTCTCTGTTAACTTCATATAATTAGTCTCCTTCAGTGAACAGAAGCTCCTGGCATGGAGTTAGCTACTTGGGTACCTCATCGTAACCAAATCTGGAACTACCTCAAGCTACACTTAAATTATATTATGTCTCCAGCCCAAAGGGAATCTTTTAGATCTTTTTTTTCTTTTTCAAGTGACAACATTTCCCTCCTCAACACAAGATTATTCACCAGAAACATAATTTAGAGGACAAGCGTAAATAGACTGTTTTTAAAGCTCTTAGGGATTTTGCTTGATTATACAAAATGAGAATGGATTGGTATTAGGCATAGAGATAAACAGAGTTTTTTCTACAAGAGGTTTAATTTTTGGCTTTTTATAGAAATAAAGGCTGGAAGTTTTCATTGTGAAGAGTGTATGCATTTGATTTTATACACTTACATGCATGCATATGTTCTTATATATATATGTATATACACACAAAAATATATTTCATCCATCATATTTACAGGGTAATGAAATATATTTTTCTCTCTATAAATAGAAAATGTGCAAATTCAGAAGGAAGCAATTCAGATCTTAAAATTTTGCAATTATTCTTTCATCACAACCATCAAATACAAGTACATAGTCTTCACAGATTTTCAAAAGGCATTTTGGCTGTTTAGAGTTGAGAATCTTTGAAAATACAGACTTGAATTATGCAGCGTGAGGGAGTGTACAAAATTCTTTCTCTCAACTATTTTATATTCAAAGGCTTTTTATAATGATTTTGCTAATTGATCTTCATTTATAGGCGTTTTGAGACAGCAAGAAGGAGAGACAATTTAGAAGTACCTCTTGTATGTCTGTCAACGAAAGATATTAAACAATGCTTTTGTCTTTTGGATTTGGTGAAACAAAGGGGCAAACTTCTTGACAGCATACAAAGAGTTTTTGCTTCATCAGAAGATAAAATGTGTTGCATAACCTTTCACAACATCCAATTTCGGTAACACAATGTCCAAATTTTAAATGGCATCTTAGGTAGAAGTGTTTTCTGTCTTAAACAACTACTTTGATAATTGAAATAATGCCCTTCTCTTAAAAATAGTATTTGCAGAGGGTCAGGGTTTCGTAGGTCAAATGGGATAGAAAAGTGCAAATTTGAGGACCGGCTCAGCAGCACTGAACAAACTAGGCAAGACTGAACAACCTGGCAATAGCAGAGCCATATCTGAGAAAGAAAATAGTTGGGTAGGAGGCAGGGAGAGAATTTTAAGGAGGAATGAGAGAAACCAGCTGGGGGTCCAGGAAGCCAGAAATTTGGTGGCAGTTGAAGAAGGCAAGGGACCAGGAGGAATCAATATGGTCCTAGGTGGCTGAGGCAGAGGTGATAACAGAGGTCAGAAGGTTTTGGAGCAAGTGGATGGAAGGGGACTGGAAGGGGTGAGGGTGGGGTCTGGGCAGTGAGCATCGCTAAGGGCTTGTGGGGCTCTGGAAAGCCATAGAGAGATGGGTGAGATTTCCATGGGGAAGCCAACAGAGGAAGGCTGAGAGTGGGCAACTCACCCACCCGTTCCCCTCCCAGGATCCACAGACTCTCCTGTTCTGTGCAATCCTTTCCTACCACTTCTGAGTAACTTCAATATTGCCACTTCATTTTATCATTGAACAGGTACAACTGAAGTGTCAGTCTACTATGCAGCAGATGAAAAGCTGTCATATTTATTCCACTATGTTAAATCTTGGAAAATAACGTCCACAGCAACACCGTACATCATACTGCAAGAAATACTTAGTCAAGGAGTAGAGAGAAAAGAGGGATTTGAGATCATCTCCCCACTGTTCTGTATAGTGCTGTTTTCACTGTGGGATGGTAGGGCATTTTAGAGGTTTGTCCTAGCTGTGCTGGATTGCTAGAAGAAAGTCTGTCTTCCAGAAACTTTCTGAAGGTGCCTAGTCACATTTGAAATCTCTGGTAGAATGGTCCTCAGTATGTCAGTACTATGATTTCTTTAGTCTGTGCAAATGAGATATTGAACATAGTGAAAAACTTCTGCCGTATATTGAATGCATGTATTCATTGTGAGAAGCTGATCTCCAGTGGGGAATTGTAGCATGATGTTATGAAGTTGACTCTTAGTGACTCAAACCCAAATCTGCTGATGTGTAAGTACAAATGATGTGGGGGTTCTGCTTTCTGCTAAATACAAGTATTAGCAATATTTCTTTCAAATACAAAGGTACCATCTTCTACTGTTGGTTTGCCTATTGAGTACAAATACTTTTGTACAGTGATGGGACAGTTGGAAATAAGCTTGAGACGGAAAGCTTAACTTAATAAATAAATATTTATATATCATGTAGTATCTAGTAGGAAAATATTCTATTCTATACTATCCCAGGCTCACACTGGTTTACATCTTTGCAGAATGCTTCTCTGTGTTTTTTTAATCTTTTAGTGGCTTCTGTCAGAATACCCAGGTGATCGTAACAGCCTGCAGAGATCTGCAGAGTAAACCCCAAAATTTAAATGTTTTGCTGATGTACTGTTTGGATGAGAAGTGACAATACCTCTGCTTGAATGTATTCACCATGTTAGCACAAAGACCTGCACCAGGTAAAGCTCAACATCTCATACCTGCACTCCCTCTAGATCCATGCACGCCAGTCTTGGCCCAGTAGTGCCCCAGGTTTGAGAAGGGGAGACGGTACCCCTGGCCACACTGCAGCTCAGCAACTCTCTTGGAGGTTGCAGAGGCTTCATCTCTGTTTTCAGCGTTTTTTTAACCACCAAACTACGATACACATTGCAAATATTGTCCTTATTGGCTACACTTCTGAGTCAAGATAAATGGCAGACTCTGAGCGTGCTCAGTAAATCAAGCAAGTGGCAGCAATGCACGAACACCTAGTCTCCAGGTGCCAACCCTTCATAGTTGTTGGGAAGGTGTCTCATCAAAAGTGAAGGCCAATGGAGTGTATTTGATGGCACAGCTTTAGGCACTTGGAGATAATATTGCCTTAAAAATCAGCTGGGTGTGGAAATGGGATTTTTTTCAAGACTGTTGTCCTAAATTTAGGCACGTAAATTCCATGTGGATGGAAATGCAAGCATTTTAATACCTTCTAGGTTACAGAGATATTTACTCAAGTATGTCTGTACATGTTGCAAATGAATCTGGATCCCAGCTGGACAGGCTTTGAAATGCAGCATGAAAGTGTGTAAACTGAGTGACTTTGCAAGCACAGATTGAACGGGATCACTCCTTCTCACTTATGAACATCACCTGCTTCAGTGTCTGCTTTGTATTCTCACTGGGAGCAGAAGCAAACCGCTGTCCTCTGTGTACATCTATTCATGTAGATGGGCTATTAAAACACCCTGGAGCAGGGTTTTGCAGCACTGAGACCAGTGGATGTAAAATGAGGACCATCCTATGCGATGTGCCCCCCAGCTCGGGCTGGGCAGAGAACGGCTTGTGCTACATCTGTGCCTCTTTGCACGTTTCAGCAGCCTCAGGGAGGCTAAAAGACGTCCTTAACTTCACCTTTCTGGGCCGAGAGCTTTATTTTGTGGCTCGAAAAGGCACAGCCCACTTTCAGTTGCTTTTTAAAAAGATGCTATGCTTCAGTGCCTTGTGTATAAAAGCAAATGTCATGAATTCAGTGATGGCAGCAATACAAACTTTGTAATTTTAATCTACTAGGACAGATCATTCAGTGGTGAAGATGATTTAAAAGAGAAGACTTTGCCATTCCAAAATTGTCTTTTTTGTCCTCTCCTCTCCCCTCCCCTCCCCTCCCCTCC
>Ga0065711_1048028_pt1 | contig 12029 bp, 8 predicted proteins | sample Hoacrofraction12_FD_59098 | JGI IMG/M metagenome (GOLD analysis project Ga0065711, IMG submission 59098) | Hoatzin crop microbial communities from Cojedes, Venezuela - Epithelial fraction 12 v2 (version 2) | ecosystem: Host-associated > Birds > Digestive system > Esophagus > Crop | place... | reverse complement strand
CGGTCCGAGAGAGCGGTTCTGTTCTGCTGGTTTGTTTTGTGTATTCCCCTTTTCTGTATCGTTGTTGTTCCTGTTCCCTTTGTTTGCTGTTCTGTTAAACTGCCCTTATCCCGACCCACCATTTCTGCCTCTTTCTCTCCATTCTCCTCCGTACCCCGGCGGGGGGAGGGGCGGCCGCATGGCGCTTTTGTTGCCGGCTGCAGCCAAAACCAGAACAAAAGCAAAGGTAAATATTATTTTACTTTAGGATCTTGGAGGGTGAGATCTAGCAAGAAATAACAAACTCAAACTTCCCATGGATGAGCGAGCAGGAAGACAAAAGATCTTAACGGAGACTTGTCTGAAGCCCAGTCTTGGCGTAACATCTCTGTATCAGCATTTTTTTTAATTCCCCAACCCTACATGAATGATGAATTCAAATAAATCAAACAGAGCTGTAGTTAAACAGAGGTTACCAGGTAGTATTAGTAATAATCTGTCATCATTTAAAACCAGATCCCATAAACATATGGACTAATTTGCAGCCCAGAGCAGTAAAAATTAGAGATAGTAGTATTTGTAGTATTGGAGCTTATTAATTAAATCTTAGCAGAATTCAGCTTTCATCTCTCCGTATCCTTGAAACTTCTTCAGTAACTTCAGTCCTCGTAAAATTCCTCTTCAACAGAACGATATGTATAGCTCTGGAAGAGCTACTGCGTTTTAGCATAGGAATTAACTACAACTTCACTGTTCCGCTTTATCAGCACAATTTACTACCAGTAGCAGTTGTTGAAATGAAGCTCGTACCTTGAAGTCCAAGAAGGTTTATGCTGCTCAAAAGATCAGAAAGATGTAGAAAGCAGACTTTACACAGCAGACCTTAATGTGAATAAAAATGAAAATACATGGTTTTAAAATTAGTAAGTATGAGATGTATGATTTCAAGCAAAAATATGAATATTCAAAGAATTCAAATATATAGACTTAAACAAGAAAACATTCCTTACTCAAGGAATTTTCATTTGCAGAATATGAAGACGGTGCACTGCTGCAAAGATGACTAGTATGCCTGCAGGCTCTACTCAGCAGCATTTTAGACAAAACACGGGACATCGTTAGATCCTTTTGGCACGCTATGAAAGGAGCCCATAGGCCTCCTGAGAGGAGGCGACCTTCCTGGACTTACTTCCCGACGAACAAGCTGTCCCAGCAGTTCCCTGTCCCTCGCACTCCCCAGCTGGTGGCTTGAGGAGGTGTACAGGTGGCATCAGAAGTCAGTTCCCTACCAGCTCTGCATATCTACAGCATTTCTGAGTCCTTGCCATTTGCCGCGCTGACTGCTACACTCATTCTGCCTCACTACGTGGCCTTGAAGGGTTTACTCTCTTCTGTCGTTCCTCCTCTGACTGCATCCTTTTATTGTTTCCCTGCTTTCCAAGGGCAATTCAAGCAACTTGGAGATTGCAAAGAATGTTCTTACCACTTTACTTAAATACCAACTCCCTCTATGTTCTAGCTTCTTAGACAAGCTTTCATAACCCACAGTATTTCTGATGTGTTACGATACGTTGCAAATTTGGCCTTACTACAATACCAGAAAAAATAGGAGTTATCTGGTCATGACAGATGAGGGGTCAGAAAAGAAGGAACTATTTCTGAATTTTGGGACAAAAATCTACCTGATCAGCCATCACAATCAATAGTCCGTGAATTAGTCTGACTTTATGAGTTTGCCGCCATAGTAACTGGCATCTGTGCAAGTGTCGGAATATGGAGTGCAGCCCAAGTTTAATTTCCCTTTGTAGCCTACAGTTAGGTGGGCTTGTAGGGTAACAAGACAAATGCATGCTGTGACCACCATGTAGCAACATCTTTTTTAAGAAAAAAAAGAACAATCACCAGCCAATTGCTACTGGAGTATTTTGTATAGGTACCCTTTCACATACTGGGATATAATAAAATATTATCAAGCGCTGGACTGATTCGCAGAGAGCCCCCAAGTCAATACTAAAGACAGTGCCCAATACCAACACATCGAAAGCCCTTTGGTGCAGCCCTACGGCATGAGGTGAAACAAAGAAAATTACAGCAGTGCATGTAAGCTCACGCTCAGAAATCACAGTCGTGACAGCTGAAGAAACTAATCAGACTAGCTTGGAGGGTGTGGAAAGAAAGATTTTCTCATTACTGCTGCATTTTGCAGAGCCTTACTCTGGAACTTTTTTGGCCATGAGCAGTGCAGACGGGTTTTCATTCACACTTCCCAGCCTGCAGCTGTCAATTTGGAGGTGACTCAAGGCCTTAGCTTGTAGAAGCTGTTTAAATATCGCTCTGTTGTGGCAGTATAAGGGAAAAAAATAAAAAGACCTGAAGTCGCCCAAATTAATATATTACAGGAGCTGCTGGCAACTCATATAGAAACATTTGTGCAGTGTCCCTCCTGTGTATATCAATAAATCCAAATTATTTTAATTACTCTACTTAAATGAGAGATCAGTGAGAATTTGGATTGAACCGAAGTTCAAGGATGTTGCCAATATTAAAAATAAACAGCTTATACTTGTAATGTTAAAAGCACTGCACCTGACACCATAAACTGAAGTACACTGAAAAAAAAATCACTGTGTGCCAATGGGCATAGTCGTACTGGAATGAGTTTGGGAAATGCTGCCCCTGAACTGGATTTTGAACTTCATAAGTGAAAGTGAAGTGAAAATGCTGAGTGACAATGGCTGTTCCATAAGAGGGCAAAGACAGGGGCTTAATTTACACAAAGGCGGCTGAGTTTGTAGTGAAACCGTTACGTGTTGCTCACACGAACTGATTGGGCAGCTCTGCCAGATAATTGCCTCACAAACTGTCCCAAAGTCTTTTTTGGATTTAGGCTCCTTTAGAAGCCAACTCACCTCCTGCGGTCACCCAAGCGTGCCCCCAGGCAAGGACCTGGGGTACACTGGGGACTGGACTGTCTTAGCCACACTTCAGTATGCTCAGGACTGCACAGCTTTAGGATGTGCTTGCCTATGTGAATGAGCAACTATTCCCATTTTGAGATGGCTAAAGTGAATATAGCAGTAGGAAAACCTGCTGTAGGAAATCATTCCTTCTTCTAGCCAGATGAGAGATGGCCTTGTAGACAAGATACGCTTGGATAAGAGTCAGGATTCAATTTCTAGCTGTGCTACAGATTTCCTGTCTGGAGCTTGGCAAAGTTGTTCAGTCAGCTCAGGCCTCACATTAATTTTCCGTGTTTGTAGTATGGCTAATAGTACTTGCCTTATTCATAGGGGAGTTCTGCGGATAAATGCATTAAATGCTTATGTGTTTCTCAGATGTTATGGCGAAAAGAAGAAAAAGTTTATACAAACCATCAAATAAAGCCAATATTCAGGACTGGCCTTTACTTTGTAAAGCAAGGCTATAATAATGGGTAGTTCAAACCCATCCTAATAGATGTTCATTATAAAATACCTCCTCCCCCCCCCAAATTAAGTGTTCCGTCTACTGGTAGACAGCAGCTGAGAGCGAGAAGCACAATGAAATATGTTCGTAGGAAGGCTTGGCATGAGAAACTGGCAGCAGAGAAACTACGCTAATGCAGTCACTGTTGTCTCCAGTTGCTGTGGAGAACCGAGAATTTGTTAATTCACATTGTTTGGCTCTGTAGATTTGGTGTCAAGACTTGGCAAAAAGATGGTTGCAATAAAAACCAATTTACTTTAGATTGAAGACTGGTATTCTAAAAGGTACCAGCCAAGGTACTGACACCTCGCTATTCATGATACATCCAGGAACTAGTTCTGGTCTTTGGACTCATTAAAAATACTTCGTGTGACAAGTATTTAAATATAGCTGATGGCAGTGACTTACTACTAGTGTTAGCAACGACTCTCCTTAGGGGGAAGGAAAAGTTTCAACCTTATAAAATAGCTGCACATATACTGGCCAAATTCCTCTTAAGGCCAGACAGGGCACTGAGTGCACTGACAGGCCTCACCCTGACCAGTCTCACCTGGGGCCCACACTCTCTGCCCATGGGCCGGAGTTTCTGCCTGGGCTGCGTTGCAGGCGGACCTGCTTCCAGCTGCGGTACAGCTGTGGACGTGCCTGGCCATGGACCAACACCCCGGTCTGGCCTTGTGACCATGGTGCTGCCCTGCCATGGCCCTGCCTGGATGCATGCTGGGCTGTGCCTGGCCTTGGTTCCCCATACCAGGCCTGGTCCTGAACCCCACTCACACACTGCTGCCCTGGCCTGGCCTCAGCCCATCCCTGTCCTCGTCCTCAGGGAGGGGCCCAATGCCCGGGGCTGGGGCTGCCCCGGTGCCCCCCAGCTGGCCTGCTCCTGGCTGGGGTGGTGGGACAGGCCTGGCTGGGAGGCCTCTGCCCTGCTGCCCCACAGGGACCCCCAGGGCGCCCATTCCTGGGGAGCAGCCAACCCCCGGGGCACGCTGCCAGTTATTGCGGGCTGCCTCAAGCCCTAAGCCAGCACCGCAGAGCCAGGCCCGTGGCTGCGCAAGGCCTTGTCCTACAGACCTGGCCTGGCACTGGGCTCTGACCCGCCTGCAGCACCGGCCCCTGCCTAAACTCAAGCTCCTGAGGGAACCCCTCACAGGGGGGCTTTGAGGCTCTTCAGGTGCCATCTGAGAATCCCCCTTTGCCACTTCGTAACCCTGCCGAGCCTCTGGGTGTACTCAGGGTCCGCCTGAGACCCCACCTGGCTCCAATCCCCCCCGCCACGTCCCTTTGCCATTTCTCCGACCCAGCTCAGCTCGGGCTGTGGCCCCCAGTCCCTGCCTGAGCTACCCCCAGGTGCGACCATCTCCCATCACATTGCATCTGTGCCAAGCCATGCACCTCCCTGATCTGGACCCTGAAATGCAGGCTGATGACTCAGCTCAGTCTGGGTCTGACTTCATCACCACAGACAGGCTGGCAGTCCCGGGGCTGTGTCTGACCCTAGTCCCTCTCACTGACCAGACCCTGCCCTCAGAGCTGTCTCCTCATCATGACCTCGTCTGGCAGCCTTCTCAGTTGAACCTGGCTGTCATTGCCCAGGCTTGCCCTGCCAGCCGTGCTGTCGGCTCCTGGCTCCCCAGCCCTGCCTGCAACCCCCCACGGTGCCCCTGGTGCCACCTGAGGATGAACTGCAGCTTGCTAACAGCATGATTTTCTGCGATTTTCATCTTTACGGTTGGATTAGTGCAGCACAAATAAAGCTGATACAAGAAGAGGAGCCAGGAACCTCTCCGCTCTAAAAACCACACTTTCATGTGTAGTCACTTCAAGGTCATGTCTACACATGCGCTGCTGTGCTGAGTGAAACACTTGCTTAAGTACCCAAACCCAAAGAGCAAAACAGGAGCAGTGGTAATTATCCTTGGGCTACAGTGGATATCAGCTTCAGCAGCCCTGCAGCTGCCTGCAGACCACATGTCTAGCCTATGTTGCTCCGTGCAGATGTTACCCGAGTTGTCTCACAGAGCTGCAGTGCGCTCCACAGAGCAGCATGGATTTACTCTTTGTACCTTGCTTCTCTACCTTTCATATGGGCAATCACAATCATGGATGCATTCCTTCATATTTCTCAGTGATGTGAGAATATGAAATTTTAGTAGTTACTCGTAATAATAATAATAATAAAATAATCAGATATTTCCAGGTTCTTCACAGAAATCGTGTGTGGGAAGAAGGAACCAGGGAGATAAGGAGACAGGAGGCAAGCAACCCTGTTATGGAACAGCTGGAACAGATACCAAGTAATTTGCAGCTGTATTATTTAACTTCAGTGAGAAATGCAAAGGAGGTTTGGCACCAGCTCCAAAGATTATGCAGTAGTTGCATTAAACAAGTGGCAATTAGGAAAAAGCCCAAAGCATTTACACATATACTCACATGTTCTCTGGTTGTCGCACAAATTCCTAGCAGTGCTAAGGCCTGTGAGGAAATAACAAACATTCAAGACTTGCTTCTGTTTTCTAATTCTCAACGGACTTAGTAGCATTAAGGATGGAATAACAGTTGATTCAGCATACTGTTTTCCACTCATTTTATAGAAAATGTAACACATGTCTTTAAACTTTTTATTGATTTTTTTTTCTGGTTTCTCTGCTCCACAAGCAATGTAAAGAATTAGATAGGAGGGTGTGCAGAGCAGTAAAGAAATGAACATATTGTACATCAAGGGTTTTAACAGTGCTGCGAAGTATAGCATGTTAGGAGCACAAATTCTGAACTGGACTTCCAATTTCACTGGAAACCACACATTTTTAAAAAAAGGTGCATTCATATTTCATACTAAATATTGGCCTCCTTCCTTATGCAGACATTACAGTCCTTTTATGTGTTTTTTTTAGAAACAAACTATTTCTTTAAACTTAAGGGAATACAGATGCAGAATGTGTGTCAAGGTCCTGTAGCAAATACATTTAATGGTACTCTGAATAACTAGTTCAGCCTGAACTCCGAATATATGAAGGAACAGTATCAGCATTACACTACAGTACTGACTGGAGTCACTGTATTATTACTGATTAAAAAAAAAAAAAAAAACAAGCACAAAACACTCCAACCTTTGAAACAGTTGCATGTCCCATCTGGACATGCATATCCTCATCTGGAAAAGTTGGCTCCTTCATCCATGAGGGTTTAAACTCAGCCCTACTCTATTGCTTCTTTTATTTCCCATTGTTGGTTTGCATCTAGCATGTGGGGATAAGGAAAAAAAGAATTAAATACAGTAGAGGATTCTACTGACTTTTTTCTGTCAAACACTCATAAAAAGAGCTGCAAAACTGATATGAAGAGGTAGAAATTCAAGAAGTGGAGAGGAAATGAAAAGCTGGAATTGCCATTCTGTCCGTATTGTACTTTTGGCCAAATTTATTCTTAGTTGCAATGACTGTAGCAATATCAAGACTAGGGTTGAACCAAGCCGATCAGGTGCTGTAGGAAGTAGAGCAGAGTATTCTGTCAGAATGAGTATAACTTGGCAGCATGTATTTGAGTAAAGCACCCTAAAACGTGGACATGGCTGCCTGAAATTTTCAGCAGAAAAGCTTCTCGACAAAAAAGTGCAGTAGTTTAAATAAGATGAGCTTCTCCAGCAGCACTTCTCTCCCACACAAAGGAGAATTTTTCTGCCTACAAAAAGTGAAACATCTGAAAATGACACCATGGTTTCTCTGCAGGCTCTTCCTTGCCGTCTTGTATTCACAGAGTTCCTGGTTTGGCATTTCATGAGATTTGGCATCCCATGGCAGCTCAGTGCTGCAGTGCAGCACCCAGAGTAGGCTGGCAGCTGTGGCATGTCAGGAAATGCATGGGGCAAAGAATCCAGCCCATAGCAGTCAACAGAGTAACATTTCCAAATCAAAATGTGTGACTTCCATCTAATTCACTTTCATTCAAACATTTTAGTTCGAAAAACTTTTCTTCCAGTTTATTTTTGGGCAAACATCGGTGAAAAAATATTAACAGGCTTTCCTCTGGAAGCCTCCCTGGATATAAAAGGCACTTTAAATCTTCTAGAAGACAATCCTGGAAGTGGGGTTCCGCCCCAGAATGGAAGTTCTGGCACAGAAATACAGGAAAAAAATCTTAGTAATACATCTACTTTGGTCGTGTCCAATACTGCTCTTTGTTGATACAGATCAACATTTGTTGCCATCAATATTCAGGTTTTGAAGAAGGAAGAAAGAAGTATTTGTCAAGAAATGTATATCATAAGAGATATTTCATCTAATGGTTTTAAATAGAAAATAACATAGTATAGTAGCAAAAACTGGTATTACCATTATTTTGTCTGGGCCAATCATTTCTTGTATAAATCTGCATCTGCAAATGTCATCCTGCAGATCTGCACCCCCCTTTACTTTAAACCTATGTGCTTATTTGGAACAAGATATAGATCACTTCTGAATGATTAATGCAGCAGTAAACTGGAATCCATAAACTAGAATTTACAGTTTCAGCATCACTGTCTTACAGAAAGAACTTTCTTATTACTTCTCTTCCCTTGTGAGTAAGCTTCACCTTACTCTGCAAATAAAACAGCAATGTTTTTTTTCGTAAATCAATGGAAATATGTTTATCTTCGTTTGCGATCAGTCCTCAGCTTTGCCATACCATTACTGTTTTCTTGCAATGCAGCATTATACAGTAGTGGAAAGGGGAAGCATCCAAGAGAGAAACAGAAGCAAAGTCATTACTGCCCATATCATAGACCTGGAAGAGTTAGACTAGGTCTAGTCCGTCTGTTCAAAGCATAAACCACAGAAGAATATGACTCAATACAAGTGTTTACGTTGTCCAGCGTTCTCTCAAGGCCTACGTGCATGTAACTGCAAGCAAAGTTACATCAGTTATACATCTCCAAATAACCCTACCACACTGCATCTAGAATAATATTAACTTAAACATTTTCAGAGTGAGAATAAGCTTTTTATTTCTTTCCAGGAGTAGCAGAAAACCATCAGAAAATGAGATCAGTTATATGAATAACATCCAGCTGAACCAAACATCCCATGACTTGGCAACACTATTTCTAGATATACTAAGGCATATATATCCCAGAAGATAAATCCCAGCTGCATTAACTAAATTTGACACCAATGAACTGTCCAAAGCTTTCACAATATTTCACAGAAAGCCAAGCTCACGCAACTCCCTCTGGCAGAAAGGGTGCTGCTTTATGAAGGAAGCGAAGTGCCCTCTCCTGCTGACAGTTTCAAAGTATCCCTCAAAGCCAAAGCAATCAGAAGTTCTAGAAGAAAGCAGCAATTGTAAAGCTTTTGAGGTTTGTGTTGTCTGTGAAGAAGACATCCCCATTTCTCATCTATGAAGTTACTGCAGGTGAAGGGCACTGTGCTTCTGAATGTAGCTATCCAAGCACAGATTTTATGTGTTTTCATTAACACTCTTAATGATCACACCTTTGGTTAATTCATACCCCTGTCCTGAGTATCCCTATGTGCGTAAGCTCCTTGCTTAAACCAACACAGATGCACCCGTGTAAACTTGCTGTTACACACAATGTACCAATACAAAGAGACTTCCATTTCTACCTTAATACCTCGTTCTTCATGCTCATATTCCCCTCCTTGATCACAGGCAGAACTGTAACACTCTGCCTTACAGGGAAAATTATTCAAGTGGCATTGAGCCTGCTTTTTACCTCTCAAAATGGATCTGCAATGTTACATTTACTCAGTCCAGCAAAACTTCAAAGTGTTTAGGAGCAAGCAGTGAGAATTGATCATCATCTGTTAGCATTTCCCCACTTCACATACCATTTAAAATCTTACTATTAGAAGGTTGAACATTCAAACTTGTTTTAACTGCTGGTCTGAGTAGCCCAGGCAGGCACAGGATCTTGTATAAGCCAGGTATCCATGCTTCAACATTTGCTGTTCTGATGCAGATGAGGATGGTTTCAAGCCAAGCTGTGTTATAGTAAACAGAGGATTATTTCATTAAATAGTGCATCAAAGAATGTTCTTCAGGGAAACTGAAGGAGTGAAGGTGTTTTGACTTCTTTTTTCCCTTGAAAGCCACAATTTTAATCAATTAGATCAATTTTGCTGAATAAGCCCTTCTCTCTTCTCCCTAGCTATTTCATTGCAAGAGAACTTCAAGCCAGGTAAATCCTTGGACAAAGCAGAGAGCAGCACAATCTCCTTGCTAACCCAACACAGAGAGTTATATAGCAAAAAGTCACAAACCGAATGGCTGACCTCGCACTCCTGGAACATGTGAGAAGATGTCAGCAAACAACAGGCTTCATCTGACACAGTTCCTTTCCCATTCTCTAAGAGATGCAGAGTAACGGTTTTCATCAGGTACAGATCTGTTTAAGCTCACCCCTTTCCTTTTTCCCAAGCAGGCCATTTTGGAGTGTTTCTAGAGGGGGATAAGCATAAATATCAAATTACACTAAACAACAACCTCTCCTCAAGCTCCAGATTTCATCATTATGGTTGTCCCTCGAACCTGTCTTAGTCTCATGGGATAGTGGCATATTCCTGAGTGAGCTACTCCCACCATAGAATCTTAGAATCACAGGTTGGAAAAGACCTCTAAGACCATCGAGTCCAAACATCCGCCCAACACCACCATGCCTACTAAACCATATCCTAAAGTGCCATATCTACATGTTTTTTAAACACCTCCAGGGATGGGGACTCAACCACCCCCCTGGGCAGCCTACTCCAATGTCTGGCCACTCTTTCAGTAAAGATATTTTTCCTAATGTCCAATCTAAACCTCCCCTGACGCAACTTGAGGCCATTGCCTCTCGTCCTGTCGCTAGTTACTTGGGAGAAGAGACCAACATCCATCTCACTACAACCTCCTTTCAGACAGTTCTAAATAGCAATAAGGTTCTCCCTCAGCCTCCTCTTCTCCAAACAGCCCCAGTTCCTTCAGCCGGTCCTCATAAGACTTGTACTCTAGACCCCTCACCAGCCTCGTTGCTCTTCTCTGGACACACTCCAGCACCTCAATGTCCTTCTTGTAGTGAGGGGCCCAAAACTGGACACAGTACTCAAGGTGCAGCCTCACCAGTGCCGAGTACAGGGGCACCTCCCTGCTCCTGCTGGCCACACTATTCCTGATACAAGCCAGGATGCCGCTGGCCTTCTTGGCCACCTGGGAACACTGCTGGCTCATGTTCAGCCGGCTGTCGACCAACACCCCAAGGTCCTTTTCCACCAGAGCACACCCATCCAAACCATGGGCAGCTAGTTTCTCCAGGAGGATGCTGTGGGGAACAGTGTCAAAGGCCTGACTAAAGTCCAGGTAGACAACATCCATGGCCTTTCCCTCATTCACTAGGCAGGTCACCTGGTCATAGAAGGAGACCAGGTTGGTCAAGCAGGACCTGCCTTTCATGAACCCATGCTGGCTGGGCCTGATCCCCTGGTTGTCCTTCACATGCCCGGTGAGTGCACTCAGAATGAACTGCTTCATAATCTTCCTAGGCACCGAGGTCAGGCTGACAGGCCTGTAGTTCCTGGCATCCTCCTTCCGGCCCTTCTTGTAGATGGGTGTCACGCTGGCGATCCTCCAGTCATCTGGGACCTCCCCTGTTAGCCAGGACTGCTGATAGATGATGGAGAGTGGCTTGGCCAGCTCCTCCACCAGTTCCCTCAGTAGCCTTTGGTGGATCCCATCTGGCCCCATGGACTTCTAAGTGTCCAGGTGGCACAGCAGGTCGTTAACTGCTTCTTCACGGATTATGGGGGGTTTGTTCCACTCTCCTTCCCCGTCTTCCAGCACTGGGGGCTGACTACCCTGGGAATAACCAGTCTGACTGATGAAGACTGAGGCAAAGAAGGCATTAAGGACCCCAGCCTTTTCCTCATGCTTGGTGGCAGTATTGCCCCCCGCATCCAATGAGGGATGGAGACTCTCCTTGGCCGTCTTTTTGTTGTTGACGTATTTGTAAAAACATTTCTTGTTGACCCTTACAACAGTGGCCAGCCTGAGTTCTAGCTGGGCTTTTGCCTTTCTAATTTCCTCTCTGCATGACCTAATGAGACCCCTGTACTCCTCTCGAGATGCCTGCCCCTTCTTCCGTAGGTGGTAGACCCTCCTTTTTTTTTCCTGAGTCCCAGCAAGAGCTCCCTGTTCAGCCAGGCCGGTCGTCTTCCCTGCTGGTTCGTCTTGTGGCATGTGGGGACAGCCTGCTCCTGTGCCTTTAAGACACCAAAACTGATGAGACAATTCAAGGATTAGGAAGATGGTGGATTCCAAAGTCCAGTTTTGAAGGAAAGAGAAGTTACCATGAGCTGCTTCATCTCTTAGCACATCAGTAGTATATCTGAAATCCATGTTGAATAGCAATTGTTTTGCATCCTGATTCATGGATGACGTATAAAATTAAAAAGCAAAACATAATAAAACAGTATGATGAAAAAAGATAAAGTAATGCTAGTCACTTGAGGAATTTTCCCTGTTTTAGTTTTCCCATTTGAGTCTTTTCCCTATTTCTCTGAAGCAAGCAGGGAGTTAAGACAGCAGATATTCTAAAACTCCCCCCCCCCCCC
>Ga0065711_1048025_pt1 | contig 12030 bp, 8 predicted proteins | sample Hoacrofraction12_FD_59098 | JGI IMG/M metagenome (GOLD analysis project Ga0065711, IMG submission 59098) | Hoatzin crop microbial communities from Cojedes, Venezuela - Epithelial fraction 12 v2 (version 2) | ecosystem: Host-associated > Birds > Digestive system > Esophagus > Crop | place... | reverse complement strand
AGGAGAGCGGGCGGCCCCGGTCCCGGCGGGCTGCGGCCCCCCCCGCCCCGCTGAGCTGGCCCTGCCCTGGGCCCGCCGAGCCGCTGTCTGGCGGCCCGGAGGGAAGCGGGTTGTGGCCCGCTCCCCGCAGCGTCTCCCGTCGCCCTGTCTTCGTTTGACCTCTGCGTGGTGAAACGGGGTGGAACTTTCAGAAAGCTCCAAAGCCTGCCCTGTGTCCTGAAAGCGTTGTAGGGCTTACCTGCATCCTCTGTCCTTTTTCTGACTTTACCTCAATTAAAGGTGACTTCTCTGTGGAACAAAAAGGGCTGAGTAACCACTTATTGTTCTGCAGGGTGTGAGTGAAGCCACAAATAGTGAAGGTTAGAAGGGATGTAGATGGAACAGCTGTTTCTTTGCTAAACAGAGTTATCCTCTCTTTTTTTTTTTTCTGTAAATTACTTTAATCACCAGTGGGTTTAATATTCCCTTACTGAACACAGCTTGGTGCTGAATCTGTTTAGTGGTAGTAGGTAGGGGCCTTCTGTGCTTCCCTTCCCTACCTTGTGAAGTGATTGATTACTGCGTTGCGAACACTTTTGCTAGAACAGGTTAAAACTCAAAGGCTGTCAGTGTAAGAGAGGGAGTCTGAATGTGCATCAGAAACCTCACATTTTATGTTACGTTTTCCTGTAACAACTTGAATAGGTAGTATGGTTTTGAAACTTTTGACTGTGGATGTTTAAAAGTTGGGCACTGGCAAACCTGTAGCGTAGCTACTTGTTACATGTTGCTACACATGATTAATAAAATAGATACAAAAAGATGTCTACTCATGGAACTTCTCTTGCAGGTGGCAGTGCTAAGCCAAGAACCATTGTTTGTTGTACCTTTCCTCTCGAAATTGTAAGGCTATGTGCAAATCACAAGGATTCAGCCTGTGACTACAGAGCCATTTCTAAAGTGAAGTGTATTTCTGTGGCCATAACAGGCCTATAGGTGGATTTTTTTCTATAGTATGAACAACTTGATCTTAAACTAGTAAAAATGTAATTTGGTTGCATTATAGCATCAAAAACTGCAACCTGGGTCAGGCAACTTCTTAAGCTTGAGAGCCACACATAGAGTCAGAGAGGTACTGAGGGTGATAACTGCAATTGGCAGCAAAGCAACGCAATCAGCCTGTCATTACTTGGGAACATAAGAGGCTGAGTTAGCCCAGGTGATGGGTAAAACTCATAACAGTGGTGTTGTGAAAAACACAGGAAAGATGTTGAGGAGATTCTCAGCTGATCAAAGTCGATGCTGGTCCTCTAAGTTGTCTTAATTTTTATGTGGTTTCAGCCAATCGAGAGAATCTGGAAGCAGCCCACCCAACTTACTGCTGTACGAAAGATGGTACTAGTTAGGTGGAACTAACATGTCCTCACTGACTTATGTTTTCACCGTGCACAGCTGGTCTGAAGGTCCTTTCACTGTGATACTAGAATTGGGAAGTTGAGGGAGTGTGGGGCAGAAACACATGGCTAAGAGGAGTGAGCTTCAGCCCTACTAAACTTGTCAAATCTGTCTCAGCGTCAGCCCAGACAGACTGATTCTTGCTTCCCTTTTTCGTCTGTGGCATTGGGTGCCGTTGGTTGCAGTGCAGCACCACATCTGGCTGCGTGGCTAATAAACCTTCCCACAGTGCTGGGTGTGCAATGCAGGATTACCTGAATGATTCTGCAGGAGCCAGCCGGATTCTGGAATGGATGGTGATGACTTGGGTAATAAACTCGTCTGCACCCAGCCCAGCTCCGTCATTTCGTCTGTGCACTTAACTCTAACTTGTCAGGTTGGATGACTGTAGTTGGGAATACCTGAGTTGGCATTTCACTGTGTTAGCTGAAGTCAGGTCCCATCTCTGCCCTCTGTTTCTCTGTAGTGGCTGCATTGCTTCCTGAGCTGAGCAGCCCTGAAAGAGAGGGCTGAATTTGGGCTGCGCTGGCACTGGCCTAGCAGTAAAGCCTGTCCACCAAACTGAAGTTTGCTTTCTTTGCTTTCCCAACTGCATCTGCAGTTTGCTTGGTTGGCTGATGGGCTGGACTTGGCGTGTCTAGTAGTTGGCTAGCAGGCATTGCCGGTGGCCTAATAAAAGCCTGCTTTGCAGGCTGAATCCAGCCCTTTGGTTGTTTGTCCATCTGTGATCTGAACAAATTCCAGTTTTGCTCGTGCTTGGTTTGGTGGCTGCTGTCTGGAATATACAAGCAGGGTTTAGATACTACTAAAAGATTTCAAAGATTTTCGTTTATACAAAAATCTTTGAATTTTGACATGTGTACCTTCTCAGTAACACTTGTGAAGAAAAGGGATTTTTTTCCGAAGTCCCATCTTTTGTCAGCAGTCAACACTCCTATACAGAAGTAGAAATCTAAGTGGGGTGGTGGTGTACAAGAAGAGCAAAGCTTTATTATTAGGAGATTTCCTTTAAAGGCAGGAAAATAACTTGAGTTTTAATCTCAGAAAGCAAAACAGGATACAGACAGTCGTGTGTTCTAAAGTATTTCAGATCTTGTTTTGTATCATTTAATGCTATTATATAGTTGAGAAAATGCGTGTGAGGAGCCTTACTTCTGTAGCTGTGTTGTAATCAAGTAGTAATATGGAGGGGATATTCATATTCATATGGAAGTTGTTTCTTAAGATTAATGACATCTCAGTCAGACGTCTTATTTTGGAGTTGCAGTGACTTCTTCCAGTTTTAAATCTAACCTCTGCTAAACTGAATTAACCTGCTTAGACCAGGTGATGAGTCCATGTAATTTTACATGTTTATATTGAGCTAAATCAGTTTAAAATTTTATCTTTAGGTGAACCAGCATATCCTTTTGTGTAAATAAGCCCTAAATTGCATATAGTCAAAGCCACTGTTTTAAGAACAGTGCAGTGTATTAGCAGAACAGTGTATACTGTACACTTGTATCAGTGTGCAAGAAGTGGAATCCATGAAGTTGCAACGGGTAACTGGAGCATCACCAGGGTCCTGCTTGCACGCTTATATATTTAGCACTCTATTGAAGTGCTTCCATTTTGTCATTCATGATAATTGGGAAATTCTGTGGGTGCAAGACAAACTTGAATACATAGGCTTTAACACAAAAGCCTAGTATAAGGGTTTTTTTTTTAAACATAACTATACCAAATTAATGAATTATTACTTCATAAATATCTACTGTAGCTGCAATTTTTGAAGTCCAGTCTGGTGCTAAGAAATTTGATAGAGATTCTGTTCCCGCAAGGGTAGGAGACCACAGCATGGATGTTAAGGAAAGAATCAAAGCCTTTCCTTTGTTTCTCTAGAAAGAAAATAAAAAGGATCTGTCAAATAAATAGTCAGAACTTAAAGAAAAAGTTTTATTTTAGTCTCACAGAATACTACAGAGAACTCCGCAAAAGTGATGATTTTGCTGTTTTTCTGGGGAGATTGACTTTTATTTCAAAATATGTATTTTGTGTATTGTTATACTTCAATGCCTGATACTGAATTCCTGTTTCCTGTAATGCCGATGTGTTAATTGTACATTACTCTCTACCTGACACAGGTTTGACCAAAAAATTTGGAACATGAAAGGTGTTTAAATTGCATGCCTCAAAGACTTGGGAATTCTAGGATTTCTGGTTACTTTGTTTTGCCTGCTGAGCCTACTTAGTAGTACCCTGATAATTTGGTAGCATGTTTAGGCTAGAGTGTCCAGTTGTTAGGCAGGATGATACCTGCAGCACGGCAGAGAGAACTACAGGCCATGATTTCACTTGAAACGTCTCCTTGGGCACCTGTTTTCATTCAGGTGCTTAGCCCTGTGAACCAAAGCTGTGCTCTTGTGATTTTGGAGATCAGCGTGATTTAAAAGTGACTCCTGGCCTGCAGTTTCAGAGATTGAACAGCCTGGGTCTGTGCATTGTTTACCCTGAAGATGACATTAGTTTTAGCTGTCCAGCAGCCAAAACAGTAGCTAATGGTGCTAGTGGTTACTTTTGCTTCTCTGGTTTTGCTCCAGTTCAGCTATACTGGGAGCTGTTGGAGACTACTGGAATCAAGGTAGGTTCTACTGTAGACGAAGCCTTAGTAGTCTGCGCAGTTAGGAGTCTCCTTCCCAGTGGGCAAACACCTGCATTATTAAAGCATCTTCTAACACTAACTGGCACCCTGCTTTGGCTTAGGGGCCCAAGTTTAAATAAACGCAGAGATCAAACAGTTCTTTTATGTCTTCACGTCAGAGTTGGTGTTTTGTTAGGACAATGTTAGATAGTCTTCAATGTTACCCATGTTGTGCCAATAGAAAATAACTTTTGAAACCAAATTTGCTGCTTTCAGTGTAATTACTGATATCCAGAGCTGACCAAGGTTTGGTACATGGCTGGTTACCAGCTATGCTGTATAAAGGAGCCGTGTGACTGATGTGTCAGAAAACAGATATTTTGTAATTGACTTCTAAATGATCATTTTTTAAGCTTAGATTCTCTACTAAAACATTAGCTATACTTTGTTGGAGAATGTGAAACACATCATGAACAGTCACATAGTGCCTGTGTGACAAAAAGCTAGAGTTAAGCTTCTATTTTAACACCCTGACCTGTGTCTCTCCTGAGATAGGAGAATTTATGCTCCTAAAAAAATTCAGTTTGATTTAAGGCAGGGAAGAACAAATATGCTAATTAAATTCTAGTGCTTATTTTTGATGCCTGTTCTTTGGGGACTACATATCTTTGAGGTTGAACTAGGTTTCCTTGATTCCTTGTTGTTTTTAGTAAAAATAATGCCTAGGTGTTCTGTATTGCAGCTGGATCTTATTTTCAGTGCATTAGAAAATTGATAATTTTAAACCAAAATAAACAGAAGGAAAAATGGAACAAAAAATTTAAAAGCAGAACCTTATCTGAAAATACTAGTTCAAGAATCTTTCTAAATTTACTTTCTAAAGAAATTTTAAGTGTTCTTATTCTATTATTTGCAGTATTCACAAATTAATGCGTTTGAGTGACAAAATTGGATACGGATATGTTGGATATATCAATGACATATTTTGCTCTTCTAATAGCAGTATTTGTAGGCAAATAAAATTCTCCATCCTCTGACCTTTTCTGAAGTAATGCTTTTTTAAAGGGTTTGGAAAAAAACAACAAACTGTCCTTTTAGATGTAGGAGAAAACTCTGTGTTTGGCTGGAATCAACTTTTGGGAAGATGTCTGTGTGCTTACACATGGGGAGAAGTATTAGTAGTCTGATCCCACAGAGGACGTCATGTTCCTGTGCAAGATGAGAGATTTTTCTCCTAACAGTTCTTTTTCAAGTAATATTGTGAGGTGCTGCTTCTGTAGTCGTATTCTTCTGAAGAGCCATGAAAGATTACAGATTACTGCTTTTGTTATACAGAACAAATCAAAAGTCTTGGACAAAATGGATGCTGTCTCTGCTCTTTTGACAAAACCACTTACACTTGAGAAAGGTGGCTTTGCAACTCCTCCTGGTGCCCTTCGTCTCCATTTTTGGCACAGTTTGAGGGTTATGGTTGTTTGAAGAAGGGAGAACGTGACAGGAGTGCCTGGTTAAAGGAAGAAGAGAGATGGGGCTGGACAAGGTTAGAGATGTAAAGTATAAAAGAAGAGATAGGAGTCGATGTGTTTCTTTGACACGCTGTTCGTTAGTGTTGGTTCCCGAGTGTCCCCTTTGCCTGCTGTTTTCCGTGCCTGGGACTGCCCACTGACACTGTGTGGGTGGGTGTGAAACAGTGGTGTGAGCTGTGTGGATCCCTGTGAAACAGTGGTGCTGAGCTGCTGCTGGGATTGCTCCAGGAGCTCTCTCTGGTCTGTGTTTGTGGCGGTTTTATTTCTGGGCCATGCTTGTGTCTGTATGGTCCATATGATGGCGTGGCTGTTTCTTTGGGGAAGTTCTAATAAAAATGAGAAAATGACCAAAAAACCTATCAAAAGAACTTTATTAAGGTTGCTAATCCAGATACTTAAAAGCGGAGAAGTTTCAGAATTAAAATTTGAGGTGAAGTTTTAATTTACTGCAAATGTATGCAGAAGTGATTTTTTTCTAAATCCAGGCGTTTTGAGTTTGCAGCCCAAAATATTTTCCAGTAGAATAATGTCAATGGGAGTGGAGTGTGTTCAGGCCTGCTTCCTCTGGGCTTTCCTCCGTTAGTTGCAGTCTGCAGGTCCCAGTCAGTAGGGTATGACTGCTGGGGGCTGTGGAGAGCCAACTGATAGGAGTATTTTAGTTACCTGATTATGTTTTTATCTTAATTGTGCTGTCTCGTGACCTCTGCCTCTTTCAGTACACTGTTTCAAATTCATTTTTGAGTGGAATCAAATTTGAAAAATTACTTTTCTGTAGAGCTTACTTGTAGCAGAAATTGGAAGATTAATAGGAAATGAGAAATAAAGACGATTTCTTCTGGTGAAGACGTTTGAATCACAGAATGGCTGAGGCTATAAGGGACCTCTGGAGGTCATCCTGTCCAAACTCCCTGCCCAGGCAGAATCACCTAGAACAGGTTACCCAGGACTGTGTCCCGTTGGCTGTTGATTATGTCCAAGGATGGTGGCTCCACAGCCTCTCAGGGCAGCCTGTGCCAGTGCTGGGCAGAAAGCTGCAGTGCAAGCCCCATCTTTGCCTGCAGCTGTCTTGCACAGCTCTTAGGCTTTTCTAGACTCCCGGCTCATCCTGTGTGTAGGATGGTTAGAACTTAGTTGATGGTGATACAGCATTTTATTTCCTCTTCACTAGTCAATATACCGTCAATAAAGAAAAACTAACAGTTTATTCATTCATGTGGGTTTCATACCTGTAGCAACTGAGCACTTGAGAGGTATGATGTGCTCAGGTAAAGGAGTGAGTGAGCAGAGGAAAGGTGGGACTACTCAAAGTGTTAATCAACGTATTGAAACCTGGATTTCAATATGTGTGTACAAGGGGACCAAGCTAGCATTGGACGGGCAATCTTAACTTAGGGGTGTGTTTTATGTGGCAGCTTCTGTATTTTTGATAGCTTTGTGTGTAATTTTATACAATTTAACATAGTATTCTAAACAGATTTTGATGCAAGGAATAAATTACTTTTCTTAGAACACAGAGAGGGTATGGGATAGGTCTGAAGTTTAGCCTGGTGCTGCTTTTAGAAATGAGAAAACGAATGCTGTTGTTTCTCTTGTGAATATAATGAAGATTTCCTGGTTGATGTGTAGGTTGCAGATATAATTTAGTGTGTTTGCCAGAAGGCAGCCAGCCTGCTCAAGGGAGTTCTTTCTCTTCCCTTCTTCCTTCTTCTTCCTAACTTCCTGTCCTCCCTTCTCTGGACAACATTTAAATAGAATTAAAAGCTTTGCACAGGAATGCTTGAAATGCTTGTGAGTTAGTCTGTGTGAGAACCCATTCTGCACTTCTGGCAGATATTCAGGAAAGCTTAGCGCTGTGTTTCTTGAAGCTATGATGTGCTCTGTTCTAATAACGCAGAAGCTAAACTTACTTCATCTCTTGGGAACACAGCTTATTAAGATAGAAGAGCTACAGAGCGGGATTTTCTTGTGCTTTGCAAGAAAAGCGTGCCAAGGGGTCAAGCACACACCACCCCCACCCCAGCCCCCCCATTTGAACAAAGACAGTAACCAAACTGGGAGGGGAACTTGCTAAAACTGTAGTGCAGTGTAGGTAAGTTAAAACAAAACCCATAAACAAGTTACAGGAGGAAACATGTTTAAGGAGGAACGTTGAACCGTGGAGTTTAGTTACGACAGGAATAATTTACTTCTGCTCATCTTAAATCAGATGTGTAAAAAATAGACAAGTGATCAAGGAATTCAGTTTTTGGTTACCTTCTACAGTTTGATGTCTTTCTGAGAATGCCCAGATAAGTGTTATATTTTTCTTTTTAAGTGTTGTTATGCAAGTATTTGATAAGCTTGGATTTAATTTCAGTTGTTTTTTGCAGTTTGGTGCCTTTATGCCCTAGGTAAGCATGATTTTTATTAAAAAAATTGATGCTAGGTAGTTGCAAAATGTGAACCAATTAATTAAAATAAAAAGGCAATCAACTAATTTGTTTCCTTTTCATTTTGTTCCTTAGCACTGTGAAAATAAATACATACCTATATATTTGAGTGCATGTGTTTGTATCTATACAGAATGCATATATATAACATACATGTGAATGCCAAAGTTTTTATAATTTATATGGTGATCACACTGGTGCTTACTACTCAAGTAAAATCTGTTCTTGATGTAGAATTTTTGTTAGGATTGGATTCTACATAAGTCATTCCCTTCGCTTCATGGATGAATCTTCGTTTTCAGGTATTTGAGGATGGATTGAAAGCTCTGTGATTCAAGAGCTCTGATTAGGTTGATCAACCTGCACTTATAAAATGAGGATATTCTAGAGTGATTTGAGGACAAATCTACTCTCCTGCCTGTCCACATTATCTATGGCTTCTCTTTTTCATCAGTGTCTGCCATGCATTTTCTTCCATAACTTTGAGTTCATGGATCACTGTGATAAATGAAGTAATGGAATACCTAAGGGTAATACTAAGAAAGACTGGTGGCCAAAATACCAGTAGAAACCTCAGGCTAAAACTAGACATGAGACGTGTAGTGTGTCTTCGTAAAGCCATAAAGCAAGTGACTAGAACATGGAACAGATCTCCTTTAACAGATTAGTTTTGGGTCACGGATATTATTGTTAATCTAGACTGTTTCAGCCTGGTGTCTCACTTCTATTTCTGCTGTTTCGATTTTGTATGTAGGCAGTTTTTTGTACTTGTCTATGTTAGGTAGACATACAATTTTGCAGAAAACAAACATGCGATTTCTACATAATGTTTGCGCATCTGGCTTTCAAAGTACTGGGATTGAAGCGCTCTGGACTGCATGTGTTCTAGATTAATTTCTTTTTTTCAGAGAACTGTTCTAATCTAGGTAGTAAACTAGAGCTGTATCCTTACAGATCTATTCTTTAATCCCTTATCCCCATCAGTTTTGGAGGGCAACCTATTGATTCAGTTGATGTAGGTTTCATTTTAAGTTAGAAATCAGGATTTTTTTTTTGCCTTCCAAATAAGAGACTGTGCATTTTCATCCTTTCAGAAAAGTTGAATAGTCTACTAATTTGAGCCTTCTCAGTCCGAACTCTTTGGTGGTTGCTTAGCTCGTTCTCTGCTTGTTGGCCTAGAGGAAATTCCCTTTAGAGCTGTTTATCAAGTTACATATATATATTTTTCTTGTGAAAGTACGTTTTTGGGCATAAATCAAGGTTGTGTATGAAAGGAGGTTGTCTTTAGGAGCCTTGATGTGTAAACTTGTTATCTGATTTGCAATGGGGGAAAAAACCCCGGTATTTCTAATAATGGGAATAATGTGAAAGAAAGAATATTCAGACTTGAAGGACAGATATACAGCAATTGGGAGAACTGTTCAGAGAACTAGAGTAGTTGCAAGTGAATTTAGGGACTTAAATTCAGAACCTCAAGCCAAAGTGTAAGTACTTTTATTAATTGTCTTATAAATATGAATTTGCATTTTAGTTTGGTTTCCCAAGAACATTAAGCTGATATAATCAGTTAGGCTTCTTTCTCCCTCAGCAGCTATTGAACCCTAATGACCAGTTTCCACAAGATTTTACTAAAGAGTAACAATGTCAAAGACCATTAAGTTGCTGCACATTTTGTGAGTATCAGCAGGCTAAAGAACGAATCCCAAACTTATTTCCCAGCTAAGACAGGGAAACCCTCTGCTGCTCTTTCCACTTGTTTGCAGTGAGACAGACATCAAGATTTGTGTGTTGGCTGGCCTGTTGGCAAATGTGTAGTTGAAAAGTAATGAGTGTGTGTGTTGCTCTACAGTAGCATAGCATTTGCCAACTCTTGCCTCAGAGTGTTTTAGTAGAAGACTTCAACAGAGGTTACTGTGGTGGGTACTGAAAGGAAAATAGCAGACAAAGGCTTGGGAAACCATGCTTTCTTGGGTTTTATTGCTCATAGAACTGACTTCTGATGTGGAAAAGAATTTTGGATTCACAGTAGAAGTGCTTCATCCTATTTTCTTTAAATTTATTTATTCGTTTATGTTTATCCATTGGTGTACTTTTCTTGCAGTGGTGTGATGAAAGATTCAACTTCCAAGCTACATTTTTACAGTGCTTGGCAAAACATGTGCCAAATATTTACTCAGCTGAAATGGATCCCTTGCTGGAGAAACAAGAAGAAATGGTCCAGGCAGTGATATTATGCCCCCTGGAATGCTATTTGTTTGGGGAAGACCCAGATATTTTCCTGGAGAAACTACAACAGAGTGGAACTTCCCAGCTCTGTGGGAAGGTGTTCAAAGGCGGGGAGACAACATACTCTTGCAGGTAAGAATGAAGGTGTGTTATCATCAATGATAGATGTGAGATAATGCAGCAAAGTGGTTTAATAAAATTAGTCGTGCTGCTGACTAGTCACTGCTTGTGTCATGGTAGATCTTTGCTTAACTGACAGTGGCGTTTGCTTCACAGTTCGAACCACTTCAGAGTGAGGGAAATTGCATATGAAAAGTAGGCTCTGGCAGAGAAATGGGGAAGGAAATGGAAAGGATATTAAGGGTACTGAAAGCCATTGGTTAAAAAGATTGGATGACAGGATATGAGTATGGGGTATGTACCCGAACTGAGGGAGATCAGGCATAAAAATCTGTGCACTGTACAGTACTCACCCTTTCAAGGTCTGAAACAGTATCAAGCATTTTTGAGCATCATCAGTCCCTTGCTTGAACAATAGCTGAGTGGCCAGTGGTCATTTTTTCACCTTCTTTCTCCTCCTGGAGTGTGTTAAAGATGGCAGGCCATTGATTTGATATAATTTGTTGTATTAAGTCATACTGTTACAAATATATTAAATGATATGAATAGTATGAATAATAATATATAAATATAAAAAGCCAGAGGTTTTTGTGGCGGATGTAAAGATTGCAACTGTGCTGTCAATTCATCAGTATTAATATGATGCTATTGTCGTAGTTTATTGTAGTTTTCAGTTGATTTTTAAAAGCCTAGAAAATTTCATCAGAGAGGATATTATTAAGGATGAAGAATATTATTATAGCTAAAAAATCCAGCCCTTAGAATTTAGGAAATGTCTAAATGAAAGCTATTTGTAAACTTTATGAATTACACTGTAAGGTTTTAATCAATCACATACTCTTCAACTTTTTCTAGGAATAAGTTAGTGTTGTGTATGAAAAGAAAATGGTCTTTGAAGAAGTCCTTATGTGTTTACTAGAAAGTGCATATTGAATGCAACATTGGGTTATATGAAAGAAAAGGATGGTCAGGGCAGTGTAGCGCTGCTGTAACAGGAATAATTCTGTTCCTACATCTGCAGAGTTCTAGTGTGATAGCAGGCAAAAAGACAAAGCTGTATTTCTCAGAAGTGGTCTCTCTTATTTTTTTGAGTTCCTGTCTTGCAAAAATGTGGTAGTATTTTTACAGAATACAGTACTTACTACTGCAACAGTAGCTAAATATGTTTGCTTAGTCTTCTAAAATGCTAAAAATAATAGATACTCTGAAATATTAAAATCTAAATGTCTTGAATTGGGCATTTAAATCTAGCAGGCACTGCTAGCTTAATTTTTCTTCCTTTTAACTCGCCTTGCAGTAGATTTATGGTAATAAATAGATGTTAGTGAAGTATTAAATTATTGTAATGATGGTTATCATCTAAAGGTTTGAAAGGAAATTCATACTGTAAGCAGAATTACCATATTATTTTAGTTGTATTGTAAAGGAGGCTTGAATTAAATATTGAACAATGGCATAAAACAGAAAACTTGATGTGTGTCATTAAACACCTGTCATCCACATTTTGCATTAGAATGAAACAACATTTCAAGAAAAAAGAGTGACCATGTTTTAGGAGAAAAAAAGCAATACAAAAAACCATGTCTGTGGAGCATAGGAAAAAAATGGAATTAGATTGCCCAAGAGTGTAATTCTGGATTTTAAGGTATTTGTGTGCATGACTGAAACTGTTAAA
>Ga0065711_1048024_pt1 | contig 12030 bp, 3 predicted proteins | sample Hoacrofraction12_FD_59098 | JGI IMG/M metagenome (GOLD analysis project Ga0065711, IMG submission 59098) | Hoatzin crop microbial communities from Cojedes, Venezuela - Epithelial fraction 12 v2 (version 2) | ecosystem: Host-associated > Birds > Digestive system > Esophagus > Crop | place... | reverse complement strand
AATATATGGTAATGTCCATCGCACATGTTTGTTTGGCGTCTCTCGGCAGGGGTCTTCAGATTATCCTGCAGCCTCCTTATCTCTGTAGTTTGCATACCTGTTCTCCCAAGGCCCAGGCGCCTAATGGGATTATTCAGGAGTCCCTTGTCTTGCAACTGTCCCAGTTATTCACAAAGAATCAAGACTTGTTTTGGCTGTGCAATGATTCTGACCACCGGAAGTGATAACATCCCCTACATGATACAGTTGTTACATTTGCAGTTATCAGTGGGACTGGTCATTTGGGTGAAGTTACACCGTTTCTGTATATGGATTGGGCCATTGGGAACGATAGAAGGAATTGGTCTCCTGTGAGTTAGAACCTGTGCAGAGAGAAATGGTTTCATAGAAACTGCATTGTTTTAATGAAGTTTTTTATTTAAAGCATTATATAGAAGTGATGTAATACGGAGTATTCTGCTGACTCCTTTCTCTTCTTTCAGTATGGAAAACCAGATGAAATATTACTTGCTGGCTACAAAGGACAAAATCCAAGTTGGAGTCAGTAACCAGGCAAGGCTCCAGTGTTCAGAGGCAGAGGCTGGAAATTTACACTAACTCTTCAGAGCTTCGTTATTTAACAGCACGTCTTCTACTTACGAAGGAGGGATTTGAGATCTCCTGCTATGTCTTTTAAGCATTCAAATGTATTTTGTGGGTTAGGATTTTTTCTCCTGTTGTTCCTCCTGGAAACAAAAACTATTGTTACAATAAGTAGAAATATTCATGTGATGCTTTTTGTGCCATAAGGGATTTTGCTAGAACTATGCTGAGCAATAAACACTGCTTGACTAGGCTATTTGCTTGCATTATATTCCCATGTTTCTTTCTGGAGAAAAAAACCTAAAACAAACCACAGTAAAAAGGCATATATTCAGCTAATTGGATTTATTTGGAGCCTCAGATTACAATTTACTGACATGGACCTTGCAGAAGTTAATGGCAATTGTATATCAGTAAAGAGGGTTTAAAGGATTTCCAAAGCACAGGAGAGCAGCTGCTATGTGCAACTGTGTGCATGCCCTCATGTGTAGAAATGTAACTAGGCAGCTTAGGCTCTTTGGGAAAATACAGCATTTAAAATTAATCCAGCCCAGGGTTCAATGTTACTGATATTATTTATAGGCTTTTCTTTATTGCTGATCTATAGATTTTCACCAGTAGTCATAATAACTCCTTCCGCTGCTGGGCAGGTCTTGGAAGTACTCAAGGAATGGGCACAGAGCTGAAAAAAATGTGCAAAAGGCCATTACAGGGGTTGTACCAAATTCCAGCTATCACTGGTGTGACATCTTTACTAAACAAAAGAAAAACCTAAACCTTTCTCTTTTTTGGCCTGAAAGTTTTGGTTGACAACATACTGAGTTTTCATTGTCTTTTTCAGAATGAAATTCTGTACATTTTTAGGATGTTATCTTGCAGAATTAATGGAAATTAGATCTATGGGTTGTTCAGAAATGGGATAGTATATATATAAACTGAGAGGCAAAAACTTTCAGATGTGCTTGCTGGTTTACATAAGAGGTGGACTATGACTTAGTAGTGCTTCTAGGATCTAATAGATGTGTTCCAATTAGTCTTCTCAAACTGACAATACATCATGTTCCTTGACTAAACGCAGTGAGTTATGACACCCTTTACAGTCCAAGGTACTCTACGAGGTCGGATGCCTCTGATGCTCTTCCAGAAAGAGACGTTGGTGTAGTATTGACTTGCCAGGGCTAGGACTCCATGGCACAGGCTGGCTCTTTTTTTTTTTAAAAGGTGGCACGAAAACGCAAAGAACCCTTTCAAAGAGACAGTTCCATTTCTGTTTTTTCTGCTTTAATGTCTAATTTCACTACACTCTGTGTTACTCAGCTTTGATACTAGTGGATATTACTAGAGACTAAAGCTATTTTCAGGGAACCCTTTTTCAGAACTCAGCAGCTGAGTGGCCCTTTTCTGGTACTTTTAATTCAGTTATTCATAAAATCCTGGTATAGTGTAGCAGTAGAAGTGATGAATTCTGGATGAGAAGTAGCCCGGCTGGGTATTTTGTCAGAAGCTCACTTATTAATACTCACACCTGCAGAGTTTATGCCACACATTTAAGTTGGTTCTCCCATTGAGACTGGCTTTCTCATCTTGTGTGCAAGGTTGGAACTGCAGCTGTTCATGCCACCAGTCTTCTTCACCCTTAGAACAGCATCTGCTCTTACTGTCTCTGGAGCATTTTCCCCGGGAGCATTTAATTTATGTATTTTGGAAGGGAGAAGGGAGGAGATTGAGTACCTTTTTCTGTCAGCCATCCTAATAATAGCTCCTCCTGAGGGAAAGTCTCAGAATTCCCATTCAGAAGGAACAGAGATGTTGCTGAAAGAATTGCTCATGCAAGAACCAGGGAAAAGGAAGGAAAGGCAGAGATTCAGCTCAAAAACTAGTAGAAGAAAAAATCCACTGACTTGGTACTGCTCCAGTAAGTAAGAAAGTTATTGTTGCACAAGGGTTCTCCATATTAGTTGGTTAAAAACATGGTTTTCTGTCCGCGTGGTGAAGACTGAGGAGTCTTCCTTCCACTCTGGTCACTGCCCAGATTTCGGGAAGGTCCTGCATCCCTTCCCAGCTCCCTATCATTCTTGGACAGGAACCCTAGACAGTGGTAAACTCCTGTGCTTGTAGCCAGGTGAGAAGGATGGTCTGTGTCCTGCAGCTTTGCAGAAGTGGCTAACTTCCTCTGTCTTTCACTTGCCAGAGCTACAAACTCCGCCTACTCATGACCTCAGTGGGCTTTGTACTGTCTGATCAGCTGGTTTGGAATTTGGTTTCCTTTGGTAGAAGATCAGGTGTTGTGTTCTTGTAATTAAGATTATTGCCTTTGAAGTAGCAGGTACCTGTGGCAAACAAGAGTGAAGACGAAGGAGAAACCCAGTTTTCAAGTGTGTGCTGGTTTTAGTAGTCAGATTTTTATAGATTGCCTTGTAGCTGTTGTGTGCTTCCTAGAGATGGCACTCAGTGTGTGTCATTTAGAGCAAATCCGAGACTGCTCTGGCATACTCTGCGACTTGACATGATGCACCACTTGAGTGGATAAGAAAGCCTCCATTAGATGTCAAACAAAATTATCTGCAGTATGCAAATACCAGCAATATGTTATTTAACCTGAGTTGAGTAACAGCTTCATTTCAGAGAAGCTGTCTGTTCCTCTCTTTAATACAATGTGTTCAAGTGCTGTGCTCATTATCCGATGTCCTTTTTTTGGGTAGGTGTTGATGAATGCAGCAGGATCCAGGAGCCTGTGAAGGCGGTGAATGCTCCAACAGCGTGGGAAGTTGTTTCTGCATCTGCCCGCGGGGTCACATCTGCAGATGGCTCCTGCTGTATTGGGGGGTATTCCACCCTGCAGGCTTTTAGAGCTCTCAAGGCTACTAGGGCAATTTACACACAGCGGCAGCAGACCTTCTGTCCCAGCCATCTAGCACTCCCTGCGCCGTCGCAGGACCTCACTATGTGCTAAGTCACTCGTGTCTCTGATCCAGCTACTTAAACTTCATAACATCCTCCTCTGATGACGATTGCCAGTGCAGCCATCTTTATGGAGAGAGGGGATCCCTCTGTGTCGACTGGAAATAAGCAATTAATGACTCTCTGTTGTCTAGGCAAACACAGGAAGTGTTAATTACATTTGTTTCTGTAATCCACATCTGATGAAACCAAAAGCTAAGCTCTCTGTGGTTGTAGAGGAGCAAACGTTTATCCTTACTTGGTATTTCAAGTTTCATCTCACATAGGTTAATTCACCCTGTGGAGACCAGTGTAAGGCACATATATAAACTGCGAAGGCACTGAGTAGTGTATGCTGAGGTGCTGCTTGTTTGGCTGGAGCAGATAATAAACCAAATATTACATTTCAGTAGATTGCAGCTTTTACAGGACAATTTACTTCAAACCTGTTTCTATATTATAAAAATAGAGGTATGCTTATTTTCACATGTGGTAATTTCTTTTGTACAGCAGCACGCCAAATACATGGCATAAACTATTCTGAGGAATTAACCAGAAAAACCTGCATACCATGTGTAAAAATCATTAACAATTGCTAAGAATAGTGTCTTTTCTAGATTTCCTGTGCTGGTTGTGTTTCACCAGGTTTCACACAGTGGAATTTTGCTGCCTGTGTATCCAGATTTGTATCTCTGCATGGTCAGAAAGAAACTGACTTAGTTCAGTGAGTCAGTATGCTCTGGGATATTTTCCCTGAAGTCTTGGAAAGGACATTTGAGCAATTAGCTTGAAATAACTGCATAATTCCTTCAGCCTTTTCTTAATTAATGGGCAATCAGTCCTTAGTCTTCATTTGTTTGCCTGAGGAGAGTCATTCTCTGCCAAGCTCTTCTCAGCCTGAACTCATGTTCTGTTTGCTTGGCTCTGGTCTGGGGTTATTTTGTTTGCAAACGGGAAAACCAAGCGATGGAGCTGCCACCTCAGACACAGAGCTACTGCACGTCCGCAGCACCACAGGCACACGCAGATTAGCTCTGGGAGGCAGGGGACGTGGTGAAGAGAGAAAGAATGCAGGAAGTGTTCAGTCAGCTGAAGAGCAGGTAAGTCTGTCCAGAGATGTTCTCCAGTCCCAGGGGAATGTCAACAGCTCTGTGTGTTGGCCTCGATGTCCAGTTCGCGTCCTAGTTCTCGGAGGTACCCAAGATGGCTGTGAGACACCTGAGATACACAGCCTGTGTGTAGTTGCCCTTATGGTTAACATTACCGTGACCCTAGAAGTGTGTACAAGATGAAGTATCTCTCATACAAACTTTAAATAGTGATACACCTAGTTTCCCAAATTTCTGCTGTGGAGAAAATGCATTTCCAGGTAGAAATAGCCTTTTAATAGCCTTAGTGTTTTGAACAGTTGCTACATAGCCTCTGCTTTGAAATTTGGAAATACAAAATTGCAACTGAATTCAAGAAAATTGGTCACTGGACTGACTGGGTTTGGTTTGTCAGGGGTTTTTGTGCTGCAGCGTCAGAAAGTGGGGAAACATGGAGTTTTGTTTACTTACTCACTCTTCTTTGTTCCTTTTTGTTTCTTTTCAGCTTTTCCTCTGCAGCCACAGGATTGAAAACTTTTCCTTTTAGTGAAAACTGAGATTCTTTAGTATCTGTGGATATTTGGAGCTTGAGGTAAGACACGGAAGACTAAGAAAGTAGTCAATGGTATCGAAATGCACAATTAACTATTTTTCAGTATTTAGGCAACCACATGAGTAATGACAAGCAGGAGAGGTTTCCAAACACAGTGAGCCCAAACATTTACTAACAATTCAAGTGAATAGCCTGTTTTCCAAGCAATGTGCCAGATTATTCAGTTAAACAACATGCTGCAACACTCTAAAAGCAATTTGATCGATAGGCAGCAGAAGTTCAGTTTTGAAGCTCAGCGTACTGTTTAATTCGTAGGAATAGGTAAAGATTAGAGGTAGAGAGATAGAGAAGACAACTTCAGAAAAGTGTGATGTAGGCAGCTAAAGGAATGCATCTCACCTGGCTTCAGATGCACACAGAAAGGTGAAAAGTTAGTAAAAAGCACATCTTTGGCATTCGGGTGATGTCACCGACAAAGTGTAGTTCTCTGTAACAAGACATGGAAATGACACGCAAGGCTAGCTGGCATATTTTTCAAGACAAATAATTTCCTCCAAGGCTAGTCTTAGAAATCATAGAATCACAGGATGGTTTGGGTTGGTAGGGACCTTACAGATCATCCAGTTCCAACCCACCTGCCACGGGCAGGGACACCTTCCACCAGACCAGGTTGCTCAAAGCCCCATCCAGCCTTACCTGGAGCATTTCAGGGAGGAGCATCCACCACTTGTCTGAGCAACCCATTCCAGTGCCTCACCACCCTCATAGTGAAGAACTTCTTTATTATATCTAATCTAAATCTACCCTCTTTCAGTTTAAAGCTATTATCTCTTGTCCTATCGCTACATGTCCTTCTAGTTTAAACTTAGCCAAAGCCTGCAGCTGGCATTCAGCATGGCAAATCTTAGTGTGAATGGCTACATTTATTGCAGTTGTAAACGATATGATGATGTGGGCAGGTGGAAAAAGGGAGGCACATCTGACTATAATATGAAATAGTTTTCCCCTTTCGCCCTTCGTATACAGAAGGACCCCTGGTGGGTCTGGATGAACAGCTCTGTACCAAAGCCAGCCTCCAAGCAGTTAAAGGTCTCTAATTTGTTCCACATGCCTACCCCACACAAGTGTGTGTGGGAATGCTTGTATATTTAATGAAGTGCTGGCTGAAAGAAATTTATGACTGGCTTCCAATTAGATACTAATAAGCTAAACCTAGGTAGCATAAACTCTTTCTTATTATGAAAATGAAATAGGTTAGCTATAAGCAACCTCAGAGTGCCCAACATTACAATATCGCCAAGATTTTTATTTTTTTTTTAATGGCACAAGCTTTTCCTTTTAACATCTTGGCTCAATTCACTTCTTTTCTGAAGTCAGTGTGACCTCCCCATTGATTCCAATGTGGTTTGGATTGGGGTCTTTGGATTGGGGTGCAGCTGTTGGTAATATAGGGTAAGTACTCAAATACTGCACAAAATAAGAAACAGGAAGTGGTTTATAAATACATCTTATACAATAATCTAACACAGAAGACAGAACAGAGGACAAGAGGGTATCTATTCCTTGTCCTTAGATCTTTCAGCACATATGTAAATAGTGGCTTTCCACCTATTCATGTCTAATTGCACAGTCCAGCCATCTCCTGGCTCCAAGTTTAGGCAAGATCTGGGCATATTTGTCCCTCTATTAGAAAGCCGACAGAATAGAAAGAGTCTACAGCACGCCTCACCTGTGTCTTTTATGAGGTCTACCTGTACAATGCACCTTTAATGTAAGCACCATGGCCTCTGTTACTCTGTATAAACAGTATATTTGTCAGTTTTCTCAGACAGAAAAAGCGAACTTAACTGCTAAATTCTTAAAAATGGGAGCTGGGTATCATGATACAGAGCTTTTCAACACCCAGCTTCTAGGACACCTAGTCACTCTGCTGAGTTCTATAGGCTTTTGGAACCTACATGTCCATGAGAAAAGGTGGACAATTAAGAGTGCCAATGGAGTGTAAGCAGCAAACAATCTAAGCCAGCCAACAAGGAAATACTGAGGAAAACAATGCATTTTTAAAATTTTACCCGATTCATAAGGCTCCTTAGTCCCATAATTATGAAAGAAATGGCCACTTACTGGAATTTTTACAAATATATTTGGAAGGTTGCGGCACCTCTTTACATCTTCTTTTTGCAAAATTGCTCTGTCTTCAAATTGTTATCATTAATCTAACCTTTGTTGCTAGTTCTCTGTTAGTGACAGTGTGACAGCTGGTTATCTGCTATACTGGGAATGGAAAAGTATCTCACTTGATGCCACTAAGCATCTTGGAAGTGCCTTTTTCCTCCAAGATATACTGTATCTAACAAGTCTGACAGACCACATAATGCAGCCAGTAAGAAGTCTGCAGCCACTCTGTGAAGCTGAAGTCTCAGATATAGTAAAAATTACTAAAAAGATGCAAAATCTGATCTCAGAGAAATGTCACTGTGTGGACATGCCAAAATTACTTTGAATAAATTTTTAAATACTACTTCAATTAATTTTTCCAGTAATGAATAAAGAGTGAATGAATGAAGAGATGGTACATATACATGTACCATCTCTTCATTCAAACTTACTTATTTTCCTATTCTTTTCATTAAGAAGACCCACCTATCTTCACTTCTTGTGCACTATTGTGGCTATTTTGTGTACTTCTGTTTCAATATATGCAATAGTTCAAGGTGTAAAAATATAGAAAGCTTGGTTTTATGATACACTTGTATATGTACTCTTGTATATATACTCTAAAAAACATCCCTTTGTATTTGAAAATTTTAAAGGAGGATTTTCTGCTAACAGACTTCAATAATAAATCGCCTTACTCTTGATACATCCCTGTATACTTTTTCCTTTTAGTTTGTGACCAAAGCTTTGCCCTTTGAACATCAGTTTTCTTCTTCTCTAGCCCCATTTTCTTTTTATATTTGATCCTGTCATGAAGTTCTAACTGAATTTGTGACATCAGTCATTTCCATGGTAACAGACTGATGCTTGAAACAGAGGATTATGATGAATTCAACATAGGGTGGAGTAAAAGGAAAGTAAGACTATGAGAAAGCAGGATTTTCTTAGAGCTCAGCAGCGTTCTGTTGAAAGAGTGGAGAAAGGAACATAAATGATGAATACACTTCCACTTTTTAACGTTACAGCTCTGTGTGATGGTCCATACATCGTGGTTATTTATTTCAGATGTTCACAAAATTTGATGTAACATCTGTGGCACTCGGACGCTGCCAAAAGTTTCAGACATATTCATCAGTCTTGTTCTTACCTAGCTGATGTAAGACACAGTGGGTTTTCATGACTACTCACAGATATAAGTAAGCTCAGTAGAGGTACCAGGCTCTCATAATCTCTGAAAAATCATATGTAAAACATTTCAGGTTGAACCCTGAAAAACTAGAACAGAGGCAACCGTTGGGAAATATGGCTGTACTTTAATTTGTCTTAGTAAGTTTATGTTAAGAAATGCCACAGGTTTAACACATTAAACCTGTGAGTCATAAAAAGACTTATTTTTAAAATATTTTTAGCTTGTCACAATCTAATTTATGTAATAATTAAAAAAAATCCCGTTCTCTGTAAATGACATTCCCTTTAGCTGAATTATGTCATTATGAAGTGTCTTGAGTATAATGCAGACATACACATGGATGTGGATTTCTGCTGGGTCAAATTCCTACTCCACATTTTCCAGGCTACAGGGCTACTGGTTGCATTAGAAATTTTCCTCAATATCTCATTCTGGGGTCAGAGCAGAGCCTGGTAAACAGTGACATCTCTTCAGATGTTCCATCTCATTCCCACCTCATCCTACACTGCGTAGCTCGACTGAAGGTATACTGACAAGGCTCATAGTCACCGAGGAACCAGATGCTGTAGTGATATCGGAACTACAAATAAAACTACAAAAGCTTTAATCTATAACTAAAGAAGTGATGGTATTCTGCATTTCTGTGCAGCGGCTACTGGAAGGACTGCCAGTTTTAGTCCTGCTCTGCCAAAGAAGCATGGCGTGCCTCCTTTAAGCTTCACTGGCAGAGGGTGTAGGATGAGGGAGGAGAAAGATGCCAAAGCTCGTCCATACCTCTGTTGCAAGAAATACCAATCTTGAGGTCAAAAGTAGAGTCTGATTAATACATGGATTAAGAATAACACCAAGAACTGTCCCAATATGCCGGACTGTAGTAAATACTCCTGTGTTCACAGTTCACTAGCTCTTCTGAACATCTTGGGAATTTCTTTCACTAAGCAGTTTTCAAATACTATTTCAGAACATGGAAACATCCTACTCTTGTTCATCGTTTTATTTCTTCCAGCTATTATTAGACTGCATATACCACAGGAAAACTCAATGTCTTTAAGGAAGAAGGAAACCATAATCTTAACTTTTTTTCAGGTATGCTGTTGAAACAGCCCAAATGCCACACAATTTCTGAAAGTTATGGGCCATTTCTGAAGTAGAAGACTGTGGGCAATATTAGCATCACATTCGGGCTCAGTCTTGGAGACCTGATTTATTTTTTTTGAAGTCTTGCACTTTATTGAGGTGCTTAGATACGTAAATTCTTTTCTGCCATCTGCTGGTATAGTATAGACTATAGATAGACACAGTATATCATGTTCTGCTTAGCAGATGAAACACACTTCACCGGGCATAAGGCAACTGGAGTAGTTTCACCTTCAAGACATGAAGTGACGTACACAAAAAGATACTATCTAGAAAGAAAATGTTATGTCTCTGAAGACAGGTTAATTTTTGTAGATAATTTTTCTTTAACTGGTGCTTAATTTTCACAAATTGCAAAAACTGATTCCTAGACGAAATCCCAATTTTGAGGATCTACAAAAACATGTCTTTAAAGAATGTTAAGAAATCAGAAATCCGAAAAATGCTGTGTTGGAAATGGCTGTTTAGTGGCACTGGTGAATAACTCTGTATTCAATCTGTGCCTAGGCACATAAAATACTAGCCACTGAGTATGTATTTTATTTTCACATACCAATTGCTAGGTTCGTTGTTCTTGATCTTAAGGAGCTAGCTTTCTCACACAGACAAATAACTTACACAGGAGTGTTTAAGTCGAAAAAAGGTTATGATGAAACCATTTTGACAAAACATAGAGTCCTCAGCACACGTAGGTCCCAATTAATCTATTCTTGTATCCATATGAGATATAAAGACTGTGATTATTTAACCTTTTGCTCTGTCCTGGAAATGTGGGTCATAAGGTTGTTCAGGTTCTTTGACATTAGAAGGGTTCTTGTATATGACACAATAAGCTTTAATTGAAAATGCTTATTCAGCTTATCAGACTGTCTTAATTCTATCAGTTTGTAGAGAGTAAAGAATTCAAGAAAATACAGTTAGGGTTAGAAAGTAAAAGATAACCTAGTCTAACGAAACTGAATAGAAGATCAAAAAAGCCCCCAGTGTTTTTCCCATATGGTGTGAAAATGAATGTGAGGCACTTCTTGGAAAGAATCAGATATATTCAGTAGATCTCTGCATGACATGCTGTTAATCACAAAAGACTGAAAAGGAAAAGCAATGAACATAAATATGTTTTACATTAGAGCAGCTTAGAATTTATCTTCAGAGTGATTTGTGCATAATGCGTCATATCTGTCAAGCAGTAACTATGCAACCGGTTTTCTTCAAAATTGCTGCACCTTTTATCAAAAATCCACTCTGAGTTCAGTTATTGTGTTTAGGCATGTTATAAAGGTTAAAGGCCGGATGTACTTATCAAGACAAAATTTATTCAAGCAAGCAGGTAAGCAGGCAAAACAGCGCTGGGCGGCCGGGGAGTCTCCTGCTCCACCAACGGCGCGCGTCTCACCCCTACCAGAGTCCTTTTTTAGAGTTTAGTAGTTCCGGGTCTGCATAGCACGTCCTGGTATCTTTCTGCGGCTGCGCGTACTGTTGCTAGGGGGTCGTCTTGGTCCCTCCGGCGGTCGTGAGGATGAAGGTCGTAGTCTGCCTCCGCGTTGTGGATCAGTTTCTTTCCTTATTTGGTCATGTTGGCCCAGCATGAAGCAGGAAGGATTCCTACCCCCTCACCCAGCAGCTGCGGCATCCTGCTGAGCAAACAAGTCCGAAACCTCCCCACCTTAAGGGTCTATAATTTGACAACTTGTTAGGAAGTGGTTTTGCAATCGTTGCATAACAGCGATAAAGCAAACACCAAAGGAAAGGGAGGGGGCTTTTCCTCTTTCTCCATCTGCCGGTTTGAGAACAAATTCTATATGTATACATTTATTACAGGCACAAACCAACTAAAAAAAAGAAATTAGCTTCACAGAAGGGAAATGGAACTATGCCATTCAGAAATCTAATATACATCTTAACTCCCGGCTTGCTCATGAACAGTAGTAAAGACTTACATCTGACAAAAACAGTCTACAAGATGCTGTTGATTTTCCTGTAACATTTTCTAACTCGAGCGCAAAAGACCAGGTTTCTCTTAGCTCCGAGGGGAGACCTCGAGCTCAGGACAAATGCTTTAAGCCGCGCAGAGTTTCTCGGTAAGTTCTTTCCCCTAGCAATCGCACTACACCCGGACAGAAGCACTGAAATATTTTCCATCTCCCCACTGTAATGACGACCGTGGTTTCTGTTCCACCGCACACCCCGACCGCCCCCCTCCCTCGGCCGGGCGGAGCCACGGTTCCGAGCCGAGCGAAGAGGAGGAGCTGCGGGTCCCGTGCCTGGATGGGGGGCGCAGAGGTAGCGAGGGGAAGGCGGCGGGGCAGGCCCCGGTGCCGCTGCCCGGGGGCGGGGGGCAGCGGCGGCTCCTTGTGCCCCTCGGCCGGGGGCCCGGGTGGCCGGGG
>Ga0065711_1012142_pt1 | contig 12030 bp, 3 predicted proteins | sample Hoacrofraction12_FD_59098 | JGI IMG/M metagenome (GOLD analysis project Ga0065711, IMG submission 59098) | Hoatzin crop microbial communities from Cojedes, Venezuela - Epithelial fraction 12 v2 (version 2) | ecosystem: Host-associated > Birds > Digestive system > Esophagus > Crop | place... | reverse complement strand
GCTTCCTCTACAGCCTACTGTAGGTGACCCTGCTTCGGCAGGAGGGTTGGACTAGATGACCCACAGAGGTCCCTTCCAACCCTTACCATTCTGTGATTCTGGGATTCATTTTGTTCTCTTAGTTAGACCACTGATGGATTCTGGAAAAGTCACCATGTGTAACATTCCTTGTACACATTTGGATGTCAGAGCTCAGGGAATTAAGATGTTTTAGCACTGTGTTCTGGAAATGAAGTGCTCTACACTATTACCCAAGAGTTCAATATGCGAACACATTACTGACTCCTCTTAGAGAAGTAAATCTGTCAGCCTGGCACATCTATTTTGTTCTTGAACATCATGTATAAAGTACTATCTTTGACAAAATACAGAAAAAATATTTTTAGGTGACCCTGCTTCGGCAGGAGGGTTGGACTAGATGACCCACAGAGGTCCCTTCCACAACCCCTACTATTCTGTGATTCTGTGATTCTGTGATTTTGTAAGTAAACGAGGATCTGAATTTTAAGTCTTGACAGTATTACATTTGGTCCCGAGTATGAGTCCCAGCATATGGCTTTATGTCTGTCTCCATATTCAGCTAGCAAGCCTATTCTCAATGACAACGGCAAGTTTGAAAAATTTATTTTCAGTGACAGTCTGGATGTATCTACTTAGAACTGAAGCATGCTGAGACTAGATTTTTTTTTCTCAATGTGCAATGAGCCATACCATTTAAAACCGTATATATATTAAAGTTATCAATCCAGTCTAAAGGTGCTTTCAGATTCTATTGCCTTTTTGATACTGAAGCGAGAACAGGAGATGCAATCTGGTCCTGTTCATGCGAAAACGTCTGGGAATCAGAAGACCTGAGCTTTAGCTTCACTGTCAGAAAAAGCAGAAATGGCTTTAAAAAAAAACCCCAAAACCTACAGCTTCAAGAGTCAGTGAAATAATACAAAAAGAAGTGAACTTAAATGTATTTTCTACCTACTTCATTTCATTAAAAATTAATGGGGAGACTAACGTGTCTAGAGTAATTAAAAACACAAAAATCAACCAACTTCAGGAAGAAGCAGGAGTAAAGGAACGACAGACTGGCACTGCATACAAATGATATGAAGGTTTCTCTGTTACTGACAGGTGGGAAAGGCAGTCTGTCCCGGATCAGTATTTCAACAAATACAGCGTGACAGTGACATCACTTGGTGTCTGTAACAGCACTGTTACACACTATAGATGCAACAAATAGTAAAAATACTAAGCCTTCTCTCATGAGGAAGGAAAATAGACACCTCACTGTCAGCCTGAAATTACATCCACTTAGCCCGCATGGCCCAGGTGGCCAAGAAGGCCAACGGCATCCTGGCTCGCATCAGGAACAGTGTGGCCAGCGGGAGTAGGGGACTGATTGTGACCCTGTACTCACCACTGGTGAGGCCACACCTCAGACACTGTGTTCAGTTTTGGGCCCCTCACTACAAGGACGTTGAGGTGCTGGAGAGTGTCCAGAGAAGGGCAACAAGGCTGGTGAGGGTTCTGGAGAACAAGTCTTGTGAGGAACGGCTGAGGGAACTGGGGTGGTTTAGTCTGCAGGAGGCTGAGGGGGGACCTTATTGCTCTCTACAACTACCTGAAAAGAGGTTGTAGTGTGGCAGGTGTTGGTCTCTTCTCCCAAGTAACAGGCAATAGGATGAGAGGCAACGGCCTCGAGTTGCGTCAGGGGAGGTTTAGACTGGATTAGGAAAAATTTCTTTACTGAAAGAGTGGTCAGGCATTGGAATAGGCCGCTCAGGGAAGTGGTGGCATCCCCATCCCTGGAGGTGTTCAGAAAACGTGTAGATGTGGCACTTCAGGACATGGTTTAGTAAGCATGGTGGTGGTGGGTTGATGGTTGGACTTGATGATCTTACAGGTCTTTTTAAACCTTAATGATTCTATGATTCTACAGCTTGCGGTCCCCCCTCCACAGGGATGAGGACTGAAGGAGAAGAGGACATAGTACACAATCTGATTTCAATATTTGTATTTGTTATGTCCTGTGGATTGTCATCACAAGCCCTTGCAACATCTGCTTCTTGAAGTATATACTTGTTTAATCAAGTTGCTAGTGTTGACTTCTTAAGTGCTAAGTCAATTGCTGATTACCAAGTGTTTCTGTGCCCATGCATTAATCACTAAAGGAAGAGCACAGTCAACAACCTCTAGGACAGGAAAGCCACTTCAGCACATCGCGCCAATGTTGAGAAAGCACAAACAGTGTGCAAACAGCCAAATGCAAAAAGGATAGCACACGATAAGAAAAATCCAGGGTGCTATTTAAGCATAGACACAACTTTATAACCACCTGTAGCTGGCTTGTGAAACTGAACATTTCATTACAAATCGCAGTTAATGGCACATGTACTTTTATCGTATTATCATGTATCAGGGCTTAAACTTTCCATCAATCATTAAATGATCCCTCCCTAGACCTCAGCACACAGCATAACGTCAAACTGGACTGACAGATAAGGATTTATAGCTGTATCCAACTAACTAATTATAAGTAAATGAAATCACTTATTATGTCAAAAAAAGCTTCTGAAAGGTCTCGTATGGCACTGGCATCTCTTTAGAATTCAACAGCATGGATAGGAGAGCTGTGAGAAAACCTAAAATTTACAGTTTAATAAATCTGTTTTGAATCACAAGAATGATTACGTTATGTTCATAGCACTAAGATGAACAGTATCTGCAGGAAAGCAAGTTTTCCCCGATCTAACCAAAAGTTCTTAGAAGTGACTCAGACAAGGTATTATTCCCCATGTTGGATTTCTGCTTCATTTACATAAGCTATTTTTTTTTCAGTATTTGACAAGATACTATCAGCAGATTTGAAAATTGTACTCTGGCAAAATGATCACAAGGTAGAACTGCTATCTTTCTAATTTTGAAGACACACAGCAGCAGTCGTGGAGATATTTTTAGCAATACGGTACTTAAAAGTTTTAAAATTAAATTCAGAAAAAAATCTCTAAATTTTTCAAACACTAAAGCGACCTTTTGCATCACAGAAATTGTGCAGAAACAGAGGAAAATATTATTTTCGTCACTTTGGCTTTTTTCTAATAGGAGCTGAGACTTTGCAAAGTCATGCTTGAAATTATAGCTGATTTCAGTTAAAAGTGTATAAAATTAATTGCAAACTGTAGCTGGCAATCAATTGTCTTATGAATTGTTTGTAGCTTCCTTTCTTCATACATATTTGTTGCTCACACAGTAAAAGAAGAGATAGGTATCATCAAATCACATGCACTGCTATTCCAGGCACTTTGAGTTATGATCCCTTTATCTGACTCAAGTGGTTTTAAAAACATTTATACTTCCTTTGCCCTGTACTGAGGTCACTCCATAACCTCACTATTCCATTCCTTCATTTATTTTGAAATAAATTTTTCCACTTCTATGTACTTTTATGCTAGCACAATTAAGAGCTGTGATTTACAACGTACACAACCTAGTTTAAAACAGACCCGCTCGAATGACGTCTCTTGGTAAGGTACAAAAGCTGATAGTGTTTCATGGGTACAGTTCTGTTCCTAGATTTGAGAAAGACACTGACCTAAAAATGTGTTTGTTTTCGTTTGTTTGTTTTACTGCTGGCTGCACAACTGATCAGAGAATCATGTCAGAGAAAAGTAGCTCAATCCAAACTCCTGCTCGAAGCAGTATCCAAGTAGCTGAAGCTGCTGAGGACTACGTCCAGGGACGTTCTGAGTATCGCCAGGAGTACAGATGCTCCAGCCTCTCTGGGCAACGTGTTCCAGTATTTGTTCATTTATATAAATCTATTTTGTGGCAGAAGCGATTTAGATATTAAATAGGCTGTTAGCTGCCTCTTACTGCAACTCTATTCCTGAGGAAACTCAGAAATTTGTGACAGCAAATGTTTGTGGGTTTCTTTTTAAAGATTTAGGAGGAAACAAAGTAACACAGTTACAGGTAAAAACTAATAGCTGTTAGTGATTTAAATTAATTGATATTATAATATGAATAATTATCAATACTGTGTATTATTTTTTTGTAGGGTAAGTGCTATTTAAGTAGTATGCATACTCGTTGTACCAACAGTAATTAACAATAAAACACCATTTTGGGAGAGAACTTACAAACAGCTGGCAAATTTACCAATTTTCATCTTAACTCTTTAATAAGGAATGAGACACCATGTCTTAAAAGACAAAATAAATCACAAACTAGAGGATATTTTTTGGTCATTAATAATTTTCTTTAAGTTCTTTGCTAAATGAAATTACCAAGTTCTTCATTCATTTAAATGAAAGAGAAATGCATCTAGCACAAGAGACTTAACAGCCTGTGTAATTGAATTCAAGGACACACTGAGTTATTGTATTCGTAAGCAAAAACAAACTAGCTGCCATCCCAATTGAGGAAAGATTAAAGATTTGCCTAAATTGATTTTAAATCTAGCATTAAAGTTGATTACCTATCACTGACTGCTTTGTCAGTGAGAAGACATCCATAATTTCTAATTTTCACTGTGGCAGTTAAGCAGTGTGTCTAATTTATGGCGCGCTTACCTCTAAATAGATTTCAGTAAAATGAAATGACAGTTCCTCATGGGAACAACCATTTAATCAGAATTAAGGGAGTGTAGAGACACTACTGAAAAATTGTCATCACCGTTATAAACATACTTTTACGTTGCCCAAATTTCTAAATTTCCATTTACAGTGAAGTGGTGCACATCCAGGGCAGGAAGAAGGCAGCCCAAAAAAGCAGTCCATCATCTTCTACAATTTTGCGATGCGTACATTAAGAAATATTATTTATTTTCACAGTTACCTAACTCTGTATAGATAGAATACACTTGTAAGAAGAGAGGAGTCATTAGGATCAATTTGCAACACAACCTGCATTTTCAGAGGTCCTGCCCAGATATAAGTAACTGTCCATCCATCATTTAAAAATACTTATGCTGTGATCATCTACAGGAACTGCAGAAAGCGTTAGACATTTCCAACAGTGAGGAACACACACTCGCTGCTTTTGACTTTTCCGCCCAACGTTAGCTCCTGAGACCTAATGACTCCTTTAAAAGACCGATGAAATTTTTCAAAAGCCATTTAGAAAATGTATGTTGTAAGTGACAATATGCTTGTGACGGAAAGTTCCTACAAAAATCCCAAGTAGCATTCATGAACCAGATCCTTCAGAAGTGCAGAAGAGAGTTCTTCATCCTTAGCTGGCATGCTTAGATGTCTACTAGAATGAGTATTTACTGTCTTTAGGCAGCAACAAATAGATATGACAGAAGTATTAAAGAACGGCAATTTGAGAGACTGCAACTGGCATTTTCATAGGCTTGTCACAATCCTACTGTTCCTTCAATACTGCATTTCAACAGGTATGTTCACATGATCACTGTTCGTTAATCACAATCACCGGAAACAGCACGGATGCTAATAATTGTCATAACACAATGACTGGAAACTTAAGAGTAACTTCAGGCAGAAGAGTTATGTTCATGTACTTACTGGAGATGTATGTACTTGTGTGATTCTTAACTGGTTTTCCAAATCTTGAACTTTATTTTTCAGCTCTGTGTTTTCAGTTTCTAATTCTTGAATCTACAAAGGAAGGGGTTATTGCAACAGCTATTGAGATACTCATTCATTTCAACAACAGCGTCCACAGAGTAAATCTTATCTGAGATCTGGTGATGTAGAAGCAATGTTTAACTAGTTATCTGATTACAAAAAACAATTAAATTTCTGTATCTTCCATATTTCAACCTTGCTTTTCTCTTTAATGATCTTGCAAACCGCAAAATAAAAAATACTGTTTCACAGTTATCGGGTCTTTTTTCAGGTTTGTTTTTTTTTTTTTTTTGTAGTATATGCTACAGTTCTTAGTAATCTGAGAATAATGCTGGAAATTCTGGTGTCACAGAAAGCAGATAACACAAATACAGTAGCATGTTCTTTTATCTCTTCAAAAAACAATAGTGCAGAACTTACTCTTTTCTGTAAACCTGCAATTTGTTTCCTTGTTTCAACATCTTTTCCTCCGGATTCCAGAAATTTCCTGTAAGCTAAGTCAAATGCTTGACCAATTGTTAAAGTTATCTCTTCCGCCTTTACATAAAACATAAGATTGAAAATAGTTTATTAAGAATATTTTGTACAATTACTTTCATTTCAGATGATCACAAAATACTTAACACTATTTATCTTGTTCAAAGAGCTTGCTTCATCCATCACAAAGTCAACACTACAAAGAAGCGTGGTAAAAACTCTTCAGCAAAATACCTTGACAGGTAATGCTATAAAAGCAAATCAAAATTCTTTGGATGAAGGGAGACTGAGCAGACAGAACACAATTAGCTATTTTTTAGTATAAATTATGCCTCTAATTTCTATAAGTTCAGACAGCATGCTGCAGATTGCCTTCTTCTGAGGATTTCTGAAGCAAATGCAGCCTTTTCAATCATTAAATAAATTGCTTCAGTTTTAATGGATTAACGTTTTCGTGTTAATGGATGTTTTGACCCCTATTGCTTTTAAATTTGGATTTCAGCACTTACTTTCACAAGCCCTATAAAATCTCAATAAAATCTCCACCATCATACTGTAGAGAAATGTATTTCTGATTACAAAAATCCAGTCAAACAGAATTTGCATTTGTATGTGCAAAATATAATAATTTAGTAGTTCTATGCTGATTCGCATCATATGTTATTATGTGTATAAACAATTGGTGCAGAAAATCTACTTTAAAAATAACAGGGCTAAAAATAAGCGTACAAAAAGTTGACTGAGCACACCAAGGTTTCAGAAAAAAATGCTGACTTACAAAAGGCACCAAAAGAAGGTGAACATATGGATACGCCATTTGCCTTACAACTTTTGCAAAGAAAGTAAACACATTAAGTAGTAACTTCTTTTTTGTTTAAAACAATTTGGCAGGGGAACAAAAAAAGTTGAAAAAACATTAATCTGGCTAAAGCTAAACTGGAATTTTCTCTTCTTTATTGAAATAAAAACCTGACATTGGTTGATTCTCATGAAAGCAAAGCATCCTGCTCAATGCCGAGAACATTTTTACTTCACTACCTGTAAGAACATGAAGGGCTGGATGCACAATAATGACACAAAACGGGATGCTCGCAGCTTTTTACTCATCAGTGCACCAGTCAAGTCATTCAGTAGAGGTGTATGAAGACCTGAGTTCTACGAAAAACAGGGAACTAACCCCTCTATCACTTTACTGTGAAAAAATCCCATATGGCCATCTTTATTAAAAAAAAAAAAATCACAAGAAATGATACTACCCCAATTAGACTGAATTACACTAAAAAAGGTGAACTAGGGCTGCTTTAGAGAATAACTGCTGATGTTAGTAAAGGAAAAGTGTAACAGACACTGGGAGTATGCAGTCCTGTCTTCCTGGAAAGATGAGCGCTGACTGAAATGAAAGGTACCAACCGAGGCGGGACCCTTCGATATCTGCGAGTACTAATGAACAAGGAGCAGAACAGAGGAAGAAAGTATATTAAATGAAATACCAGGTTAGAGAGCAGACACAACGGTCTTGTTGAAGAAGTATTTGTCTTGAATAAAAATAGTACTAGAGCGCAGAGACCGCAAGGGCAATTTAAAATCATGGGAATGTGTGAAAAGGAGACTCAGGATAGAAATTTGAAGAGAAACGAACAGATGTGCACAGCAATTCTGAACAATATCTACTGAAGGCACTGGAGCAACGCAGGTGAACAATAAAATCATCTCAAACACTCTGAAGTATCACACAACACTACCTAACTGGATATAAATTGAAGTGAATATGCATTTTTTTTCCTTTTAAAAAAATGTTCCCTTAGTATTTCCTTTGTATGATAACTCTGCTACTTCAGAATAAATCAAAAAGAGAGGCTCGAGATTACAAAAAACCCTAAACATCTATTTTCGGTGTCGACTCCAGTGTTTTTGGTTGTTAATTACATTCTGCCAGGGTAAACACAAGACCCAGTTTCAACTAGACACCATTTTCTTCATTTCCTGTCCTGAAGTTTTTTTTTTTCCTCTGTTGCACATTTTTGAACAGTTGCCCTGTTCTATCTCAGACACGCGAGAATGTCAGCGGTCAGTGCAATGAATTCTCTGGTAGTGCATCACGGCATGAACAAACTTGAGAGACGTGGCAAGGGCGGGGAGGACGGCACAGAAGGGGGAACCTTGCTGTAAAAAAAAAAATCAAACCACCACAAACCCAATTAAAAAAAAAAAAACCATCTGAGGCAGACACATCAGCAGAGGAGCCTGTGAGGGTATCTCAGCCACAGGGTTGCAGCAATCTCTGCAAAACAGCTGTGCAAACACATCAGTCTTGGTGGGATGCAGTCCATCCTGAGAGCTTTGCAGATGCCTGGCCTAGGATATCGAGCTGGGTAGCAGGAAGAATTCTCCCAGAAAACCACCTTGTGTCAGTAAAGAAAATGGCTCTCCTTTAAATCAATGCATCAAAGTCACAAGACACTACACTGGCATGAAAGATTATATGACAGTGACCCCAATTCAGAGGCAGGCTACCTGCCTTTATTAACCATTCCCGTTTTCTTTCAAAGCAGAGCAATCAAAATCTGTAAGTGTCACTCAAATTCTTTTAAAGCACCTTGCATACTTACACACTTTTCACTGTCAAATACGTAGCACAGATGCTTATTTGATTCTGAGTCTTTGCATATGAAAGTAAATATTCTCTTGTCAGTTTTATCATCGGCACAAAATGATATCCTATGGAGCTGACAGTTGTGCTGGACTTCCTGCAAATAAAGATTATTTTCAAGAAATTACTATACTTGCTTAGGGTGAAGATGCACAAATCTCTGGATTTCCTCATGTACGTAAAAGCAGTCAAATTGCAGTAACATTTTTGAATGTCTCTCATTGTACAGGAGAGTGGCCAAAAATGGACTTAAAGTATAACAGCAGTTAGCAAACTCATCTCCTAACAAATGCTCCCATTCCTACTGAGTGTAAGCAGGAAGTGTTTATCTGGACAGTATTTATCTGGAAGTGTTTATTTGGGCAGTTATTTCTACTCTAGAAAATTGATTTTACTGCTGCTTTGCATCCCTGTGCAATTTATTTAGGGACTGATTTTGTAAACCCTCTGCTCCTTTTCCAGGCACACACCATCCCCAGGTTTCATCATCTCCCACGGTTTGTTACAATGGTTTTACTGAAGTAAGTCCTTACCTTTCCATCTTAAATATAGAAAACAGAAATAAAATGACCTTCTCATCCAAATACAGGGGGCACAGAGAAATAAATCAGACTTCTAAACGATTGCTTACTTAAGGTGTAACATAAATAGCTTTTAAACATTATTACTTGCATATGTTCTATGCTGTATTTCCCTTTCCATTAATAAGCATATTCCAGCTATTTAAAAAGTTGCAGTGGCAATGCTCTTCAGCTGAGAGAGACTAAAATAAACCATCTCAACTTTTCATTTTTTGTGGTTGTTTGTCTTCAACAAGTTTCTTCTTGGTATTTTATTTTATTTGGCTTATTACATGGGAAAGCAGTATTTACTTTAAAGGAAAATATGCAGTTTAGATGCGAACTATTATCTATTTAAAAAAANGAAGTTTCTGTGCAGCACCGGGGCTCCCGGATTGCCGCAAGCTCATAAACAAGGGCATGCCTTCTCCGCACACAACCGTCTCTAAAAAACGTACCATATGGCCAATCTTCTCCCCTTGCCCCAGCGGGGTTCCTTTTCCCAGTCTTTACAGCCACTCTTCCGTGTACTCTGTTTCTCCATATCCCCAAATCTTTCTCACATTTCATCTCTTTCTGTTGTAGCTCTGTAACAGTTACACGTAACAACATATGCTTGTTCTGGCTCTTTTAGGTTTACAGGTCCATGTCACTACTGTACATCATTTAACGATGGAGCCACTTTTCTATAATCCTCCTTTTTTGAGTGCCAGGCACAGAATCAAGTCCTGACAGATGAACAGGACGCCTGTTCCTGTTCCTACCACAATTAATAGTCATCACATGAATATAAACCAATATTCCTCTGTAACAATATTGAAGTGATTTGCTGCAAAAACACACAGAAATAATTATCATAATCAGCGACGATAACATGGAATTTAATTTCCTAAAGCGTCTATAAATTTTGCAAAAAGAAGGAAAACTTGATTCAAATTTTCATGTAGCTTTGAGAAACAAAGTGGGAGAGATAAAAAGACTACTCATAGCTGATTACCATTTGAGTTGGAGTAACAACATTGCCAAGAGCTTAGAAAGCTCCTATTCCCCCAGGAACCTCTGTCCCACAGCTTTCTGTTCATCGCTGCAGGAAGAGTTAGGAGGGCTAACATATTTTGGCATTTAAAACTTATTTTCAGAGTTTTTGCCAGGATAAGGGGTTTAGTACCCCTTTCTGCCATACGACGTAAAGATGATGCAAAAACTGTAATTACAGTTGACATGGGTATTTCTTGCCCCCTCTGCTTATGAACTGTTGAGTTGTGGTTGGATCAAGAGTCTGAAGCGAAAATGGGTTGGCAAGCAGATATAGCCTCGAACTAAAGCCACCTTTTCTCAAAATGCAGTATCACCGTCTGAATGGCAGCAATTACTCCAGAATTAAGCTGCAGCAACAAACATTTCATTCAAATCCAACATATGTATAAAAGAGCACTCAGATGTTAAAAATTGCTGACTATTGCAGAAGTACTTTTTTTCTTGATTATATTTATCTCATTATTCCTCTTTGAAGTCTGCAAGGAGGATGTTTTGCCTATTCTGTAACCCCTTCCAAAATACTAGAGCAAACAAAGGAACAGAAAACCCATCCATGGGATGACTCAATGCACTTCACTGCTGAAAAGGCAGGAACTGCTATGCTGTGCCAGATAAAATGCCTACAACAGTGCTTATGGCCTGCTACATGGAGCTTACTCAGAAATGGGTAACATGCCTGAGAAACATAAGTATTCCAGGGAGGGAGGATACAATAAAAAAAAAAAAATAAAAACACAGGAAAAGGAGGGAAAAACTGAACTGGTTAAGGAGAGACATGCAATTCCAAAGCAGCAGCGTGAAGAACGAGTCACTGCAAACACATCAGCTCCTCATTCACCTGCAAACACCCACGCATGGGCACCTACACAACAGTGACCGTTTGGAAAGCTGTTTATCATATGCAGTGTTAACGTTTATGTACACCACAGTGTTTTCATCTGCCTCAGAATTTAAAAGTTCTGGTTTGAAAGGATTAGCAATTTAATACCACATTAGATACAGTCTCTATTTTGGGTACCATGCACCTTCCTGGGAAGATGTCACCCATGTGATGCAACAAGAAATGGTATTTTAGAAGAATTTTCCATCACCAGAATGGCTTTCGTGATAATACTTTCTTAAATTATAAAACAATAAAAACATTAAAACCAGTTAAAACTATATTTAATTACTAGTTTTGTACCATAAATGTCTAAGTCTCTTACCTTAGTTTTTGGATCTAGAATTTTTACACCATAGATTGAGATTTGTAGTTCAACTTTGGGCGTTTTCTGGCCTTCAGATTTCTTGATATGTCTTGCAAACTGTAAGATGAAAAATACAACAGCAATCTCATTAATAGTAAGTTTTTAAAATTTATTATTTTTATTACTTCTCATTTCTTCTCAACTCCTTCCACCTGAAATTGTTTCCTTCCTTCTTCACAAAGCTCTTACAAACAACACCAACCATTCCCCAGTCAGCTGGGCACAGAATAGCATTTCTGACTGCACACTACAGAATACTGCTATAATTCCAGGAAAAAAAATTTAAATTACGTAGCTGGTTCTCTTGCAACTTTTACCAGCTCTTTATGCACTTAATTTAAGCTTCTGCATGAGATTTCTAGGAGAGCAGTAGAAACACCAACACTTTCAGACAGTTTGTCAGCTGCTTGGTTGTTGAGCAGTGAACATCCTACTGTTTTCCACATCCCACTATTTCTACACCCACTTCCGTA
>Ga0065711_1048023_pt1 | contig 12031 bp, 6 predicted proteins | sample Hoacrofraction12_FD_59098 | JGI IMG/M metagenome (GOLD analysis project Ga0065711, IMG submission 59098) | Hoatzin crop microbial communities from Cojedes, Venezuela - Epithelial fraction 12 v2 (version 2) | ecosystem: Host-associated > Birds > Digestive system > Esophagus > Crop | place... | reverse complement strand
CCCTGCTTCGGCGGGGGGGTTGGACTAGATGACCCACAGAGGTCCCTTCCAACCCCTACTATTCTGTGATTCTGTGATTCTGTGAATTTTCCAAGTACTCCAAGAGGTTTACACAACAGGTATAATATAAAGAGGGGACACTGGAATGTCTCAAATACTGCGCATACGTCTTCTTATTACCAGAATATATTTTGGCTTGCAGCCTGGGAAATGCCAGTAAGCTAAATTTGTGTGTCACAGTCCAGACAGAAAACAACGAAAAATCAAGGTTTACTCTGACAAATGTCAATATATGGAAATATTAAGGTACTGGACAACAATCAGGGAGCAATCTAGTCTGGCACAAATGGTGCTCTCTGATACCAATACCACTCTTGAGAAGAAACACACTTGCCTAGGCTTGCAGAACTGCCATGATGGATATTTCAAGCTGTGCAGCAGTATGCACCCAAGGCTAGAATCTGTCCATAAATAACCCATTGCAAATAAGCGAAGGAATACTTCCTGGCTACTTCAAGGACCTTCTGCACTAAGATGTCCCATTATTGCTATAACTTCATTTTCCAGGAAATGGTAAAACTGAAAGCCACTTACATGGCTGATTAGAGATATTTCATTTGGCTGTCTACCTGTATCATAAGATATTAATGTGCTCAATGTTCTCCCTCCCTTGCTATGTTTGGGAAAATTTCCTCATCTACATTTTCGGGTGGCACTTGGCAAGGAACTCAGCTGCACTGCAATCATAGGGAGGCAGTAGACAGAGGCAAAGAGCTAACCCAGGAATAGTTTCAAGTCTTTGTGTATTTACTGCTGCAGCTCTGCAAACGGATGTCCTCTACAGAGGAACACCCTGCTAAAGGGTTGTGCTTTATATAAATCACTGTGCAGGCTGACACAGATCAGGAACAACCTTGTATCCGGAGAAAGAACTTAACCACCAGATCACAAAATGAGAGGTGCCAGAAGCTGCTGAATATCCTTCTCTGGCTAAAGACACCTGATGAACCAGTACAGGGGCAGCTTCTCTGTGCCACTCAGAAGACTGAAATTTAGACATGTATCAGTTCCTGTTTAAAAAAGCATTGAGCCACTCTCTAGTCTGGTCTGTCCAGATTATCTGAGTTAAAAATCTATTTATCCTATTATTAGAAATGCATAAGCAAACACAGCTTATTTGGTCAGAACTGGGTCAGGGAGTAGCGTATGAGCTTGGAATTATTTGCACTTTGCAGGGCAAAGTGAAGTCAAATGGCAAGTGACCTGGCCCTGGTCAGAAGTAGTCTGCTGGAGAACAAGAATTCTAAGTAGCACCAAAACCATTAGGTCACTTATACTTTCATTTTGTGAACATAGCCAGCGAAGATTTTTCCTTTCTTGAAAATAGCCTAAGAATCGTAAACTGTCAAAACAGTGCTGGCTGTACAGAGGGAGGACAGGATCGTATTTAGTTGTAAGCAAAGATGATGAAAGTGTCCTACAAGTTATTGAAGGGGAAGACATGAACCTTCAACTTTTTCAGTTCACTCGGGATGCCAGACATGACTTCTGTTATGAAACAATTTTACCTTCAGTTTCATTTTTAAAAAACTGGTTTTCATACCCTAACAAACAGTCAATCTGCAAACAGACATTCTCGCCACAAGTAAACACAACTTGTAGCAAAGCAATTTCCTGCCAATGCTCCAAGAAGAAGATTTAACCCATACTGCATCAGGCAATTTTCACAGACAGTTAAGCAATTTTAATACTATAGGAAATCAAATCTGGTTACCTAATTGCATGTAGTTGGTTCCTGGCATTTTTCCTAAGAGCAATAGCTTTTTACTCTATCTACCCTTGGATCTTTAATGGTGTATTAGACTCATTTACAGTTTCAGGCTGTATTTAGTAAAATTTAGTTGAGTCTTAGAAAATTCCTAAGTACTTTTAAGAGTATCCAACTTCAGTTCATTAAACAGCTATAGTGTAATTTACAACAGGAAAGCTCAGCTCTTCACATTTACATGACAGTCCTCCTCCTTGGAGCCATCCCCAGTACCGCTCCTGTCAATAAGTTACACTTAAAAGATTGGATAGACTCATCACATCATCTCCAGTTATGGTGTACTGTGAAGTTTGAGATCTATAGCTAACAAGCCCAAATGGGTTCATCCAGGCTTCGATGTTTTCTGCAGTGCTTTACTGAAATCCCTGTGCTAAGTGCAGCTGTCCTGGTCTTAGGTATTGGTGGTATATATTACTAATACTGGTGTCTGGCAAATAAAGAGTCCTTTTACATGACTGCAACATATCCCTCTCGTATTCCACACTGGATCTTCAGGGCAAAGCCAGTACAATACTATTCTCAGCTACAGGACTGCAAATTAGATTTTGAAGTTAGCTAAAAGAGATGGTCAAAATTTGACACTGATTTTGTGAGAAATATGTTTTTTTGGAGCATCTGGATAAAACTGTAAAAGCAAATAAACACCAAAAAATTTCCAGTGAAACAGAAGGCCAGAAATATTCTGCTTTAGAAAAACACTTCAAATTTCATACTATATTATCTTCATACTCATTCACAGTCCAGATAACTTGTCACAGTCTAAGCTACCAAAACAGCCAGCTTCCCTTTTTGAACACTTCTTTAAAGCTTTAGGCAAATCTGTATTCTTGGAGTTTTCATCAAAATTACAGGGAACTCATGGAGAAACACACCTACTTTTTGACTTTTATCTGCTCACATAAGGCTGCTTCCAGAAGCTTTTCAGCCAGCTTCAGTAATTAGATGCCTAAAGATCCAGGGAAGCACAGAGATGGATTTTTGAAGGCACATACTGGCCTATGTTACGATTTCGAAGATTCAAAGGTTGCTGTTGCTGCAGGTGGGGAAGCATATAAATTCACAACCGTGCTTCTTCCACACTGTTAATGAACATTAAGGAGCTCCTACAACTTTTCATTTTCAAATATCGTAACAGAGCATAATTTAAACGTCCTTAAAATGTCTACAAGATGAGGAAAAGACTCTCTTTCCTGAGAAGAAAAACAGGCTGTACGATTTCATCTGAAAAAAAAACAATTCTGCTAAAGCACAAAGATTCATTACTGCAGAAATGCTCTGTGCTAATGTGGCTCAGTCTCTCGCATATGAAAGCCATTACCCTCCAATTAGTACAGAGTGGTCACTGTTGTTTTCATGGTTAAAATAAGCTATCAAGTCAGAATACATTTGCCTTTATCTTTTTATTCTGTATTAACTTCCATTTGTGCTGTACCCTCTTATCTCTGTCAGCTGCAACATCAAGGTCAGTAGGGGGAGCTCACTCTTTATTCGTCACGGTGCAGGTTTTTTCAAGTGGAATATCAAAGCAGAAAGACTATTGGAAAGACAACAGAAATCTTAAAATAGAAGGAACAGGTCAGCCTGTTAAACCTACTAAGAGCCAGGTCCTGCAAACATGTCTGACTGTGGAACCTACCAACCTGCGCAGAACATCAGAAATAACAGTTCCAACTCAAGCCTCTAAGTATTACAAGTAGCAGAAAATATTTACCGGATCAGTACAATAAATTCAGTACAGCAAAACCAGTCATTGACTCCACTGAGCAAACAGTAATAGATCCCATGCTGACCCTGCTGAAATCAATGGGAATTCAGCCTCTGAGTGATGTTCTGGCTGCTCCCAAAGTCTCTAAGCAGTGCCACTTCTTAAGCTATACTGGATTTGACACAGATGCTAGGTAAGAGGGTACAGGTGTTATTTCATGGCAATTGCTCTCCAGACAGACACAGTTATTAGAAATGCAGCCATGCAGTGAGCAGATAGAGAGGGCAGTTTCAGCGGGAATAAAACCTTCATATTCTGGCATTCCAATGAAATTGCTGCAAAGCTTTACCTTTGATGGCAATCCTGTCCCTGGCTCTGGCAGAGCCTAATTGCAAGGGGAAAGCAGCCTAGAAAGCAGGGGCTCAGCACAGATGCTGAGGCAAAGTCCTTTAATCAACAAAGGACCAGCAAAAAGAAGCAAAGCTTTCCATATATAGAAAGCACTCTGCCTGTCCAGTATTCCACCCCAGAGACACAACGGGAATGAGTTCCTCTGACACACTTTCCCCTTCTAGCATACATGTCTGCACTTGAAAAAGTCCTCTCCATCACTTCCAAAGGTCCCTGCTACTAATGAGACTCATCAACACATCCTTCCCCACAGTTTCTGCTACTCAGCAACTGAAAAAGATTGTCTTTTCCACCTGATAGTCCCAGCAGCTGCTGTGGAGATACATGACTCATATCTCATGAGGTTTATCCAGCTCAGAAGCATTAAGTAGGAGGCAAGGCTTGATGTCCGCTTGTGAAGGAACACACTTTTCCTTTGTACCATGCAAGAGTGAAAAATGCACTGGTTTATGAAGGAGAGGGGCCAAGCTGCAGATTTTAAATCCAGGGTTTGGGGTTTCTTCTTGCAGTGAGAGCTGCTACCAACCAGTCACAGAGCAGACACTGAAGACTCCAATGTCTGAGATTTTTCAGGTTCCAACACTTAGTTTTTCACTAAGATCCGTACCTGGATCTGAAATGCTCAAATCAACATCATCAGAGATCAATTCTTTACCACTGAGATGTGAATCTTTTGTTCTAGATGTTTCAAACCTCATGCTTCAAGCAAATTCAAAGCACTGAACTACCAAAAAACCCTGACACACTATCACCTCTGTGCAGCAAACAATTTATTAAGCATACTATAAAGGCAAGCATCTATGAGACAAATTAATCTGAAGCCTCATAAATAAGAAATATGGCAAAGCATCAGGTTAGTAAAGCTTGAATTTAAAACATTTCGCTTCCAGTGCTAAGAATAACACAGCTTCATACTCCATTACTGAAAAAACCCACTGGATTTACAGTAGGATCTCATTTTGGTCTATTAAACTGATTGCCCCAAGCAATTGCAATAGGCCGAGATCTTAAAGAAACATATTTATAATCTGTTGCTGCCAAGAGAAATTGCTTTTGTTTGATAACAAGCCTGCTGCTACCCCTAGGACGTGACTGCACGGAAAAGTGAGAGATAACAACATGGTGAAGGCTTTCTATTCTGAAATGTGGACGTACCCTTTCTGAACTTCAGTTTGACCAATTTCATTTTTAAGAAAAATATGCCTGGTAGCTAAAGATCCATAAAACTTCCATGCTGTGAGATAAGCAATAGAGCCAGCTTTTCTAAAGAGATGCTGTGAAAGCATGCATAACAATGTCTTGTCTGAAATAGAGACAACTGCTCCTGCGATTATACACGCTTGACACTGACACTGTGTAAGTGTTGACAATGCTAATGATGTGCTAAGGGAGCTCTAGGTGATGCTGCAGGATGCAATGATTTATCATAGAATCATAGGTTGGAAAAGACCTCTAAGATCATCAAGTCCAACCGTCAACCCAACACCACCAATTATCTGTATCTCTTCATATATACATACTAATATCCACCAAGCATATGATTTGGACTCCACCTATAATTTGCCCCACTTTTAGCTTTAAGCTATTCATGAACTTGGAGCACAAAGTATTCCAGAATGTTTGATTCAGCCAAATCTTTGCAGGACTAGACCTTAGGATATGAATATGTGAATCAGTTCCCACAAGATGAGCAAGGATGAAAACTCCCAAGGCATCATCACTCTGATGATAAGTGTCAATATGCACATGCTGTCCCTCACAGTAAAGGAAATGAAGCTGCCCCCTCCTTCACTGAGCGTACTGCCCACTGTGGACAAGGGCACAGTCATTACAGAAGAGCTGTTCTTCTGGGTCACATCTATCCCTTCCTGATCATACTCTGTGCACATATTTAGACTGCAAATTACAGAGGACTACCAGATAATTTACAGAGCTTGTGTCTTCTTTAACCCAGAACCCAGTTTGCTACAGCATCTCCCAGACAATGAAAACCTCTAGTGTAGACTTTAGTGTCTATACACTAATCTATTAACTTTCCTTCTGGGCTTTCTATTGCCTTCTCTTCAAACACATCAGTGTCACCTTGGAAGGTGTCTCCATGATCATGGACTGAGAGCAGCTCCTCACTGTAATTTTACATAATTATACACTGTCCTTGGCTGCCATAAACTTTAATTAAAACTGCTGTGGTGTTACATTCTTGCATCATTACAGCTTCATAATAATCTCATCGTAGCAGACTCTGTAGAGGCTTCTCCTGGAATCACACTACAATTGCTGTGGCATTCACCCTGTCCCTGAAGCGAAGTCTCTGTCCTGTGACAGCACTCTGGTACTCTACTAAGGTCACACTACCTGTCCAGAAAAGGACAGGCTGGATTATTTTGCTATGGGAAGCTGGAAAACTAATCAGCAGCACAATGGCTGAAGTCCCTCTTTGCTGTTTGCTTCATTGCTCTTTAGCTAAGCTATAAAGCGTAATAATGTCTGTGTCTTCTGTCAAGGACTGTGTTATCCTTGCGGAGAAGATGGTTTGATCCACCTGGTCTCTATCTTCAGGGCTTGCACTGCCAACCTGTAATTAACCCTCTTCATTCCAATACATGTTCCCAAGTACTTTGAAAACATGAATTAACTATACATTGCAGATGCCTCAAGCAAAGTATAATAGTCTTAAATTTCCTAGTAGAGAAACTAAAGCCCAGGGGCTCTCTAACTTCCTTAGGTAAATCAACAGCAGAACCAGAAGAGAACCTGGGAGTATCAGACTTTGGCACTGCCAGCAAACCCCAAAGCTACTCTTTCTTCTGCTACATTTACCTTTAAACAACATCACAGTTGTTCTGAAAAACAAACAGTAAACCAATACACAAGCACCTGCAGATGCAGGAACTCTAGCATTGCTCACCATTAATACATGAGATGCACAAAAAGGAAAATATATTGGCTTTGTTCCCAGAGTTGCCCTACTGTCACTACAAATAACTACAGTCAAAAGAGAGGATGTCTTTGATCATTACATTTTCTGCAACCAGAGAAACGTTCATGGAGTGGATTATTTTTAAGAAATATGCACATACCTTTGATAGCAAAAACTCCATGACAGAAGTCCTTAAAATTTATTCTTCCCAAATCATTTGGGTCCAAGTACTTTGCCAGTTTTTCCACCTAAAAGAAAAGATCATAAAATATGTGTTGAGCTTGACGCATCACCTGTGGCTCAGTTCGTCTATACCTTCTACAGAAGACCCTAAGTGGAAGAATACCTGTAATGTTCACTTGAATCAGCCAACAAATCATTCTGCAAGGAGAAATCATGTCATATAGTTGGATTATCTGGTGCTGAGTAAGGCACATGCTCTGACCAAAACTTCTGCAGCTGGGACGCATTAATACTCTCCTATGTGGATCTCAAGAGCTTAACAAGGGGTGAATCTGTGACCTAGCCTCTCACCTTAGAGCAGGGTGCTAACAGAACCTCCCTCCCTAGGAGCCCTTGCTGTGTATGCAGCTCATAGGAACTTAAAACCTTAGTGATCTCCATCCCTCTTATCAAAATTTACTGGGGAAGGAGAAAGGACAAAGATGTGCACAAACCACAGCACCCTCATTCCCTGAAGATTCTAGACTATAGGAGAGAAAACTCATTGGGCACTTGGGATCAAACAAAACTTCCTTGCCACAGCAAAGAACACATGTTTTCTAGAGGGAAACAGAAGTATATAAACAGGACAAAGATTCATGTATAAGATAGAGAATGGTTCTGTTCAGTACATTATGCAAACAAGCAATGTACTTATTGCTTATAATCTCAGCTTCAAGTTTAGCCTTTCTGATCACTACTCACCATAAAACGAGATTACACTGAATTTAAACACAGCCACCAAATTGGTATTTGCCCCAAAGAAAGTCTGGTAGATTTTTCAGGGGGAGTTTGGGGAAGAGGGAGAAAAGCAGTCTAGACTGCAGAGGGTGTTGTGTGTTGGGCTGTCTAGAACAATGGAATAGAGAAACAAGTAGTTGAAGGAGAATAAGGAGAGAGGCAGAACAGTCCAAGGAGGAGGGCACAGTTCTGGGACACGCCAGCTGGCTATTGTCTCCGTGATAAATATGCTGCATGACATTGTGTAAGTCCCCTCGTGTCCCTGTGCCTTTGCCTGTTGTACCTAGCAGGTACCCTCACTGAGGCAAAGGCAGCCTCTTGCTGCTTGTAAGCAGGCTCACAGTCAGCTGCAGCACAACTCTGACCTTGATCTGGGCACTCCAGACCCCCTTGAGTATAAACAACATGAGCGTAGCAGGCAAGTAGGATGCTGCACAGTCCTGGTGAGTACAACGTGAGCTCCGATGTGTCAGTCTGAGCAGCCACAAAAGCCCAGCTGGAAAGATATGCAGCAAATGAATCCAAATGACCCAGTTTCTCAATTTTCTGTTGTTTCTTTTTTCTTGTTTGTTTTTTCAATATACACTAGCAAAACCCTAGCAGTTTCTTAAAGCCCTGCAGATAATGCACTAATGTGTGCGCATGACACTTCTCCTTCAGATTCCCTCAGTGCTTAGAAACTCCCTCTGTGCCATTAAAGGCCATGATCAGCCAAAGGCCTCATTTAGAACAACCAAATCTGGATAAGAAAATGACAATATTTTTGCTCACATACAAATTCTATGTTGAATGAGAGAGGAACAATTTTATCCTTACATTGAATCCTTTACTCTCTCCTTTTCTTAAAAAAAAAAAATTAGCTCGTGTAGGTAGGGCAAACAAGAAGCTGTATGATGAGTTCAGAGCCCATGAGAAGTTAGAAATTTTCTTAAAACTTTCTTATTGCAGAAGGCTCCAACAACTCTAGTCCTGCCAGCCAGGCAGTGAAGGCCAGCTGTCAGCTATCATGCGACTCATGATCAAATTCCTACATCTGGTATCACAAGCCACTACTGTAGCCCCACTAATTTATAGTAGCAGAAGCCATGTTTCTGTTTCCAAAACATAGCCACTTTACCAGAAACTGTAGTGTGTGTTTAATGCATACATGACTAGCTGGAAATCCTCACTGAAACCAATAAAGTAGAGACATCCTTGATACAGGAAAGCTGGGTCAGTGTTATCCCTGCTCATCTTCACAAACAACAGATACGTTATAGAAAGATGAAGCGGTGGTAGAAATTCCTTTCTTCAAACTATTTTTGGGTGCATTCAAAGCAGTATAATCAAACAGGCCATTGAGGCTAGAAGCAGCAAGATTTTACAGTTGAAAATCTTCCTGGCCACTGTAGTAGCTTAAATACGTGGCAGATGCGTCAGCTGGCATAACTCAGCCTGGCTCCAGAGGCTTTGATGAAGACTTTAGTATGGCCACTAGTTGAGCATCTGTCCCCTCATGGATACAGCAACAAAATCTAATCAGACACCAGTCTTCTAGGTTACAAGATCAGCCTGTAACTCTCTTTGACAAATAGCAAGCTCCCATCATTGTAATGTAAGTAAATACTATTTCAGATGCTTGCAGAGTCGCTTTAGAGAATCCTGTTTCCTGTAGGTCTCTTGCTAAAAGGCAACAAATTGTGTTTTGGGTTTTAATGTACAGGTTCCTACAGCCAGCTGGGAAGCCTCTACCCTGTTTAATATTGTGCTGTAACAGTAGTGTCACTGGATGTTCCCAGTGAATCTGGCACAATAAGTTTATTTCTCAAAGTTGATCCAATGATTTTAGTCTGCCAGTTGCTCAGCCATGTACAATTACATTTTTTAAATCAAATTAAATAAGATGTTATATGCTCGGGTGTGTGTATTATGGAGGAACAGAGAATACGCTCACCTTTAGGTCTAAGCAATGTCTTAACAGTAAATGAAATCATCACTTGAGCAAAGTGTTTCAGTCTCCAGTTTCCCCTAAATCTAATTTTGCAGGTTTTTAATCAGATTTTACACTGCAAATAACTGACAGTAGTGCAGGAGATTATGACGAATTTACAGAACAGCCTGATGGAATTTATGCCACATCTTCAACCAGTGCTAATCAACACAGCTCCCAGGACAGGTCAGGGGCTACAAGGATTTTGATCAACTGGGACTACATTTAGATGGATACTTGCATAGAGTTTGTGCATTAATATACATATGTGTATTGTACATAAATCCCTGCATATTTGCACTGAGTTTCAAGCCTGTAGTGTATTTTTACCAGTAGCTTTATGGGATAAGGCAAGAAGCTCTGCATTGTTAATTCCAGACGGAAAGCACTACTTAAAATTAAGCTTAGTTTCAGGCTGTGGCCAAATAAACTTTGTCATCACAGCTACCCCTAAATCTTCTCTGCTGTCTATACTGTGTCAACCATCTTTCTGTTCCACTTTGTAGAGAAATAATGTCCTACCCTCCTCCTTCTCAGAAAAGGTTGGCTCCCAGCAATTAATCAGAAGCTGCAATGCTTATTTATTGCCTTGGGAAATGTTAAAGGCTTGCCAGCCTAACTGCCAGGCTGCATGATATCGCAGCCTTTTTTGCAGTCAACAACCCTCCGGGCTTAAAGCTATGGTAGTCTGCTAGCAAAAGAGGAAGCAGTGGCCTTTCAGCCCCGTTAATGGGATGGGCAACGCAGCCCGTTTTTGCACACGTGGAATATGCAGGCTGCACCAGTCCTGGGCACAGATTCCCGAGCCCGCCGCATCTCTAGGCAGTGCTGGGCTCTGCGTCTGCTGCTGATCCCACTGCAAGGGAGACGGGACTGCAAACTGAACTGCTGCCAAAATTCAGTGCTGAACTGACCACGTGATTGTTGCGATACCTACAAGCAGCACAGGGAACATACCATGTGCTTCAGAGCGTAACGTCAGAAGCCATCACAATGAGCTAGAGACAGTGTTTTACGCTGGGGACAGACAATTTTCTCTGCATTGCTGCACAGAGCAGTCCCCCACCATGTGGGACAGCACAAACAAGGTCTGGATTGCAAGCTAGTTCTTCATTGTAGGAAGAAGACAAGGACAGAAAAAAAATAGTTGCAGGCTCAATAATCTAGCTGATTCTTTTGGCAGGTGCAAGGGTCTCACTAAGGAACCCTTCAGTAGACATCCAGTGGTCTCAGAGAGAAGACATAAATCATTTTTGCTTTGGGAAACAATCAGAGAAAACCAAACCCTCTGTCCCTATTGTTTAACTTGCTTGGATGAATGGGTGATTATCCTTTCAATGCAAACATAGTTCTCCACTGTAATAACAGGTCACTTCAGCCAAAGCATTTGCCTCCTCTCTGTTGGGTTTCCCAGCTGTACTGACTGCGCTGCAGAGGTTTGCTCCCCTGCTGCTTTCTGACATATAAGAGTAGGAACACTTTATATAGAGTCTCTACAATGAAAATAAAGGGACAAGGTTCAGTGTGAAGAAAAAATTTTGAAATCAAAACTGACCAAGGCAGAGATGCATATTAATGAGCAGCAATTAGCAGGACAAAGCCGTGGATAATAAAGTGAGGCATAATATTTTTCCACTAGAGAGCCTCTGGTTCAAAATATAAGTTCTGGATGCAATGCAGAGGTCCATGGCTGAGGCTTTGTGGCACGCACTTTGTAGGTAAGCAGCCTGGTTTAGGTCAGGAGCCAGGAAGGGCTGGATTCTCAGCTTTAAGGCCATAAGTAAATGATTTACAAACCAGCTCTGTACAGAACCTGAACACAGCAGAGTCTCAGTAGGAAATCTGCTATACTAAACCCTACCCAGCACAGAAGAGAGCGCAGTAACTGAGTAAAAAGCTTAACACTTAGAGACTTAGGCTGCTGCAAAACTGTTACCTGAAATCGAAAACAACTCCTGAAACACACAAAGTATGTTTAGAGAGGACATTGTTTTATTCTGCGCAGGGTGGAAGGTGGAAGATATCTGCAAATCAAGCACACACACTTACAATCACATCGCATATTTAGACAATAAAAAATGTTTAAAAAATGTTAGTACCACCTATTAGCCATACACTCCTAACTACAATTGGTTAGTTCCCTCCCACCTCGGTTTAAAGATACAGTACTCCCAAAATTCACTAGGCATGCTCACTGGCTGAGGATCTTTGCCTGGGCCAGGGTCTCCAGCTCGG
>Ga0065711_1048022_pt1 | contig 12031 bp, 6 predicted proteins | sample Hoacrofraction12_FD_59098 | JGI IMG/M metagenome (GOLD analysis project Ga0065711, IMG submission 59098) | Hoatzin crop microbial communities from Cojedes, Venezuela - Epithelial fraction 12 v2 (version 2) | ecosystem: Host-associated > Birds > Digestive system > Esophagus > Crop | place... | reverse complement strand
ACTAGACCAGGTTGCTCAGAGCTCCATCCAACCTGGCCTTGAACACTTACAGGGAGGGGGCATCCACAGCTTCTCTGGGCAACCTGTCCTAGTGCCTCACCACCCTCATGGTGAAGAATTTCCTCCTAATATCTAATCTAGATCTGCCCTCTTTTAGTTTAGAGCCGTTCCCCCTTGTCCTATCACTACACACCCTTGTGAAAAGTCCCTCTCCACCCTTCGTATAGGCCCCCTTCAGGTACTGGAAGGCTGCTCTAAGGTCCAGACCCTTCTCTTCTCAGGCTGAATGCAGACTTTCATTGTGCCCACGAGGCAAATTCATACACTACAAGAAACCCTGAGTCTTTACTACTGCAGTCACACATCTTCTGTCTCACATCAGATCTTGCAGCCCTCGTACAGGCACCCCCAGGCCTGGCAGCCCATCCAGTCCCACCACCCCAGCCAGGAGCAGCTGGGGGCTATCAAATCCTCACCCTGACTCTGACTGTAATTCCTGGCAGGAGTTCCCTTTCATCAGTGGGAAGAAAATAACGTGTTGCCCCCTACCGATCAGTTCCCCCTTCCTGCCCTGGAGGGCCCTATAAATGCTGTAACAAACTCGACTCTAAATACTGGGTTTCCGAATTATAACTCCCGCCCCGAATTCAATCTTAATGAAGTTTAATTAGATATGGCCTCTAATTCCAGTAATATCTTTAAGAAATTGCCCTTTCCAAACATGGGTAGAACTTGCATAAGAGGAGAATATACTGTAGTTTTGGAGCTTTGGATTTCTAAGTTCTAAATTTATTTTACCTAAACCCAATTATCAGCAGGAGTCCCTTCTAGTGTTCTCCACTATATTATTTAACAATTTAAAAGCTATTATTTTATAGTAATTATTACTATAAATAAATATTAATAAATATGAATTCTTTCTGTCTTTGTAAGTCATATAAAGTGCAAATCCTAATGAAAAATATTAAATATATGAATTAATTGAAGGAAGCCCAGAAGTAAATGAGAACATAAAGCACTGGCCCATCCAACTGTTTTGTCTATTTGTAGTCACCTAGACCCCCTAGAATGCAAAAAATAAAGAGATTCCTTTAAGCATTAAAGTTAAAACTTTAACTTTAGCTCCAATCCTAATGCTAACACCAACACCATGAGTGAGCATAGCAATGAAAGTGGAAAAAAAGCACAAATTCCCATAGAGGAACACGTCATCTTTGTATTTCTCTAGTCTCTGGAGAATCCACTCATAAACTGGGAACAGTAAACTTGAGATTCTTGATTCCTAACACTAACCCTAGTCAGTACAGCTGTATAAATCTAGCCTCTACAAGACAACGCACAACACCGACCCCTTCCAAGACCTGCCCACTTCCAAGTCTTTAGTAATAATAAGACACAGCAATGACCTGGGCCCTTAGGAAGGAATGTGTCAATAGCAGAGAATCCCTCTTAACCTGAAACCTAACCTCAGTCCTAAATATAAAGCAGGTTAGAGCCATAACCTAACACAGAGCCTGCCACTAGCCCTAAACTTAGTTATAACCCAGTACGCATCCAAACAATAACATATACCGCATTTGCCTTTGCCAACACCTGTTATCTTGTCTTCTGAACTCTGCAAGCCACAGAGAACAGATTATAAACCAGAGTCTTGAAAATCCAGTTCCAAACCCTATATGTGACCTTAATTGTTTGCGTAATAGCATAATAGCACAATAACAAGAAGGTACATCCAACCTTCTATCCTGTTGTCACCTGCCCTCTTCCTAACTCTGTCAGACCACCAGAATAAAGACATGAACAAATATCTTGAAGACCTCAATTCCCAAATCCCAGCTCTAACACTTGCATTAATTAAACACATGTAAATAGTACAGAAGGACATAGAGCATTTACCCCTTTCTGCCATCTTCCTGATTCTTCGCTCCCCTGAGAAAACACAAAGCCTCCAATTCTCTCCTACCCTCCCAAACCCCAGCTCAAAATGTTCCTTGAAGCGTAACGTTAGCTAGCACACCCAAACAAGCAATGACCCTTTCCAAATTGTCCTCTTCTGGACATACGGGTCCTAGAAGCTTTACACTCAGACTCTTACACAACTCATATACCACTTTCAAATTATTTCCAGCAGACAAACGTGCAGACTGCAAATTTCCATCAGATTTGTTTCCACAGATTAGTCTCATCAGATTAAGAAAAACTGGCCCCATTAGTCTTTTTCTCCTTCCACTTTATGGGACCTACAGAATAGTGCAATACAGCACCTGGCTTCTGAGTCTGTGGAAACTCCAAATTTAACCTCAGTCCTGGTTCTACTTAATGGTTGGGATCTATATCCAACATAAAAAGACACATTAAAACATTTCATTTCGTCAGCATTTGTCCTCTTCCTAATTCTAAGGAACGTGATAATATTAGGCATGTTTACAGAACCAAGGAAAACAATAACACATGACATTTCTTTAATTTATCATTAACTAGGATCCAGTTAAATGAGATTTTTTAAAAATAAGTATCTCTTGGCAAAAATTTTTCACTGTTTCTTTCCCTGGAGAGCCTGCATTGTCATCACCTCATTAGAATGAGCTGAATGGTGAAGAAAAATGTTTTAAATGAGCATATTTCACAGAAAAGTTAGTCACTACTAAAATCAACTTCTTCAGCTAACATATCAAGGAATATATGTTAATCCTTTTATTAATTTTTAAACATAAATTAATATAGCATTCTACAACCTCTAGGATGTCTATGTTACAAATTTAAAAGTGCGTTTCATCAGAAATGATAAAAGGAAAGTATGATACAAAAACCATTCCGTTATTAGGAGTTTAATTTTTGCAGCCACGGCTGATTTCAGTTAGTGCTAACATTTTTGGTTGCGTACTTGATGCAAGTTCTCCATCTAGTGGAGTAATCTTTAGCTCTCCAAAGGCTCACAATTCTTTGCATGTCATCATTTTTATTTCTGATTCATCTAAAAAGTAATAGCAAGTTTCCTCACATAATATGTTCTAAACATTTCATCTATGCAATAAGTTTTTCCAAAATTAAAATTCCATTTCACACAGTGACTGAAACATTTGTAATAGCTTCAGAAAACATAAAGGTCAAGAGAGCTATAAAAGAAAATCCAGTCATAACAATCAAACTGTATCCACAAAATCATTTGAACAAAACAACCTCAAATATTTTGTTCATCTAGGTTTTGGTAGTTGAGCGAAGTTCTACTTTTAGAAAGTCTTATATGCTTCACAAATACTGACGACAATCATGTTTTAAAGAAAATTTTGGAACAGACAACCTACCTGCTCATATAGCATCAACAAACAAACCCATCCAGGTGCCAGAGTAAAAAGGAGCAATTTGAACAGCTTACCATGGGACACAGTAAATTTTGAATCACTTGAAGTTCTTACTTAGGCTGGGTGGGACTGTAAAATATGTATTCTGGTCTGACCACATACGTATATATGTAAGTATATCATGCAGGAGTCATGGAGGAAAGTAGAAGGAGCATTGCCCTGCAGAAAGTCAAACCAGGGGAACATAATCACCCACCCTGCTTGAAAGTATGAATCATGATAATATTTTTCCCTGTGCTTGCGAAGAACAGCCTCTTGGAAAAAAAATATAACGGTAAGAAGTGCTCATACAAAATACACAGTTCACATCTCAGACTTACTAAAACTTTTAAGCCGGTCCCAAGCTCCAGTACCTGTAATCACAACTGTAGCAAACAGCACAGAGAAATAAATGCCCCTTCAGGTAGGTTGGTCCCGAGCCACTTCGGGAGACAAAGGTCAAAACAGAGGATACGAATTTCACCTCTGTTCTTGCTGGCGACGAGCGCGCTCCCAAAGCAATCGGTGTAATGCACTGTGCTCCTTGCATGACACATTACTTTTAGTAATTGCATGGCTGCATTTCAAGTCACCTTCAGTTCACAGTAGTTTTTAGCTGTGACTTGACAGCAAGCGTGGGTTACAGTTATCCTGCACTTGAGATAATGAAGGTATAGATTATAGCAGAGAGCCCACATCAGACAAAAGAGGTCACATGTCCTGACTTGATACGGATCAAGATTATAAACTTGATCTCATACAACATGAGCATCAGAAAGGTGCCTTGACTCCTTCAGGGCACTTACCAGAAGTCAGTTTGCCATTATCGGAGATCATATTCTCTTGAGCTGACGAAGTTCCCGTTTCATCTTTCTCACTGTAGCTGCTGACTCCGCCACGGCACCAGGTCCTGCAGATGCAGGTGGGTTCCCCTGGGTAACCCATCCCTCAGCCAGCGTGCCATCTCACGTGCACGCCACGCTGCTTGCACAGCAGCAGCAGCCAGGCATCCCTGCTGCACAGCAGGGGAAACTGAGTCAGCAGGAGGCCAAGGCTTACCTGAACAGACTGCAAACAAGCAGCTGTGGAGGAAAAGGACTTAACAAATCTTTTCCCGTATGCTAATAACACACAGCCTTCAAAACCAGTGCATTATCCTTCCAAGCAGGAAGACAGTACTTAATACAGCACAAAAGATTTCTTAATGCTAGGTTGGGCAACATAAACACAGTATCCTGCAGGGTATGACACGAGGCTAGGAAAGACAGGGGAGTTTCCTTGTGATCATGGGACATATACATGTAATACTGTCTTTTACAGTGCCCAGCTTTCAACTGTGGCACAAACCTTAGCACATGAATTTTGTTGTATTTACTCTTCCTTAGAGAAAAACTAAAATACAGAGCTATGTAGTTTGTGGAGTTGTACAGCTACTTTTTGGTTTTTTAAGTTACTGATCTCCCTGAGCTCCCACCAAATTTTGGCCACCTGGAAGGAAGGAATATTCACAGCAATTTCAGTACACTTTTTGCTGTAATTCTAGTTCCTGGTCCATCACCAAGAGCAATTCCCTCTTGATCGTTTCTGGAAATCAGAGTGCAGGCTTTAAAACTCCAGCAGCTCTTGACTGGAAAGAAACATTAAACTGCAGAACCCACCACCACTTCACTCCAGCTGGAGCCTGTAAAGAATACAAGTGTATAGCAAAGACCAGGAGTGGAGCTAACAGGCCCCAAATGACTGTGGTAAAAAAGGTCTTCACCCCCACAGCAACTTTCACGGTAAACCTTTCACTCAGTTTTCAATGCACGTGGGCTAAATGTTGTGAGTCCTTTTATTGCAGAGAGCAGCTCAGGGAGCTGGGGCTGCCTGATCGCATGCTCAGCCTGTGCGTGTACCTCCTGGCTTTCGGCACGTCCCAGTAGTCGTTTGCATGGTTGAAATCAAAATATCGCTTAACAAGGGCTGCCAAACACTGTGCAAATATCCCAAGCGCAATGACAAGGAAAGATCAGATTTAGTAACTAAGTCAGACCATATGAGCAACCTGGTTGAAGCAGGGGGGCAAAATTCATAACCCCTCCTCACTCTTTACCTGCCTAGGAACATGTCTTCTACTCTTCAGTTGCAGCTATGCTGGCCTTTTGCCAACATACTGCTTTTCAGTTTTTCTTCTTCAGTGTCAGTAGTCCACTGATTTCATCTGCTACTCCTGCTTAGAAGTCCCCTTTATTCCTTCCTGAGAATCGATAGATATTCCTGTCCTTCAGAGGCAGGCAGATAGACTGAGTAACGACATTCCCTGCTTGCCAGGTTCCTTCCTCTGAGATTGCAACAACAAGGTTTTTGGTCATGAGCAAGAAAACCTCTGCAATATTCTTCCATCCTGCTGTCCACAAAGAAGGGAGTTCACATGTTACACATTTATATCCAATTAAGTCCTTAATTTTTGTAGTCTGACTGAAATTAGCTTGTTATCTGAATGAAAACTGACCTTATGTTCCTTGCTAAAATACAAATAACCTGAAGGAGAAAAAGATCGCCTCAGACATTTGAAAAAAATACCCTTAATTGAGAAGTATGCCTTGATTTTTATACTTGTTCATTCAAGGCTTGCTAAGAAAACTCTTGATACTGAGAAGCTAGTCATTTATAAGTATGTAGCTACAAGGCATTGCTTCAAGATTAAGAACTAATGCAAGTGCACGGCGCTGGGTTTTTTTTTTAATTCCCTTATGGAATTGCATGTTTTCAATACACCAGCAATGCGAACTGAAGAAATCAAAATGAAGTTTGGGACAACAGTTCAGAGCTCCTACCCCGCCAAATTACATCTTATTTACCACCTACGACTTCTGTGCTAGGATTGAAACAAATTCTAAAACAAATTATTATGGGAAAAAATATTTTTTTTACTTGTCATGCCAAAAAAAAAAAGGCTGAATTATTCTGTGAAATTTTGCAAAAAACCCCCTATGAATCAGAAAATGTAACTTAGGCAAATGAAAGTCTCTAGAAGAGATTAATACGTGGATATATTTCTAACGAAGGAAATATTTAAGCATTGTTAGTAGACTTGCAGCTACTGCACCGGACTATGCAAGCTTGCTGTGTACTTTACTTTGGAATAAGGTCACAACTATCTGTAATTCACGCTATTATCAATGCTGGTGCCCTTTCGGGTTTGGCTTTTTTTTCAGTGATATTAAATTAAGCTGCCACCTGGTTGTGACTTTGGGCTACTCGGCACTTTCTTTATAGCATGGCAGATTCTCCTTTCTTAATCGCAGTTCATGAGAGAATCCCTTAAAAAAACATGTGCTATTACAAGAACACAGCTCATTGTCAGAAAACATATATTCATATATTGACAGCTGAAGGCAATTTTCTGCAGATTGTCACTATGCAGCTACAGGAAGAGAGGGAACATTTCTTCATTATATCGTCATTATAATTAGGGTCATACTGGACACAGAATAAGTATCCCTTGGGATTGGAGAGTGATTCCATTTTTTTCTTCCTAAAGATGATAAATGCAAAACATTTTAAGCAGCTGTTGTTCCTTTTTTATCTAGGGTACATGGACAAAATCTGTCACATCATTGTTCTTTTATGAATTGACCATTTACTGAGTACTTCAGAAATTCTAAAATGTCTTTCACAGATGGACGTCGTTTGTTGGCATGGATTATATTCAGAGTTGTGGTTGTGGATACTGTGGGAGACATGTAGTCTATTTATGTGTATATGACTTGTTTTTTTCCTCTCATCTGTACCACAATCCCTAACTGAAGATTTACAAGCAAAGTTTTAGAAAACTGAAACTTTCAGCTCTTATCAGGTAGTACCACAGACTCATCACTTGCATATTACCTGCTAAAATAAAACCCAGAAGACAAAGAGGGTGATTTCATACTGCCCAAAGTAAAAATCATGGCTCTGTATACAGTTCATGGAGCAAGACAGGTCAAACTACTACCTGAAGGAGCTCTCTGAATTGCTTTCTGAAGATGTCTGTCTTTCTCCATTGACTAGAGAGGGAATTTAGAAGTGCTGATGGCTAAACCTAGACAGGAAAAAAAGTTAGATATTTTGGGGAAGATTTTGACATAAATTAGGAGACCCTCAAGGAAGAAACTATGTTAAGCTCTGAGTTTGTTATTGGGGGTGCAACAGCTAAACTTTTCTATTTGCAAAAGGCTGAGATCATCTTTCTTATGAACACAGCAATGGAAGACTTAGTCTCAGGCAAGGGGGTGGTTGCTATTGTCATCACATTAAGACTGTGATATGCAGATTTTTTTGAATGTTCTTTCCATTCACAGTTGCAGTCTTACAGTTAAGCAAAATGGATTGCCATCCAGCCCTCTGAATTGGCCCTTCAAATCCTTGTGTTTTCCTGCCTCCTTAAGATAGGAAGAGATTAAGGGTGACTGACAGCAGAAAAAAATTATGCAGCCACATATATGTTAATCTTGCCATCTTTTCTGCAGGATTTGGAAGGAGACGGATATTTATAACTGTTCCTTTGTCTTGCTTTTGGACTAGCCACTGATTTCCCAGCACACTAGGAAACATTTCTAAAGGTCTGGGACAGAAAAATAATCATTTCGAGACAACTAATCTCTCCATTCATGTCATTCATATGAAAGTAATTCTACACCCTTAATATTGGCCAGAATATTTGGTCTTGAGTCTCAGGCCAGGAAAAGACTAGGAGACGCTGATAAACATTTCCTTTATCACAGTATTAACTAACCCAATTTAATGTATACATTTGAAATTAAATTAGTATACTTTTGCATGTTGGCAAACTTGGGACAGCAGCCTGTTTCTGGCCACAGGCTGCAAAGGTTTTGTTCTGACCTCAACACAAGGAAGGTCTCATCTGAAGGCCTTCTTAATTGAGAAGGGCTCAGAATCTTGACTTGTATAATCTGGCTACATAACTGTTATTAATTTCAAGATGTTAACCTGGTTTATAGGAGCTGAGATCCAAGCTTTTTTTAATAATAATTTAAGGCCTATTCATTTCTCAAAAAAAATACTCCAAATCCCCTCTAACATTTGTTCCACTTCATGTATTTTCAGCATCGTTAGTTCCCACTTTTCCAGAGTTTAGCCTCAGAATGTTGTTACCTCCGCATCTGAAACAGACCCTTGTCTTTGTCTATTCAACCCTGCATTAAGTACCAAACGAAAAAAGTAATCATCTGCTACATATCCCTAACCACCGTCATTTGCTATTACTGCTTTTTTGAGATGGCCATATTGGATACCATGACAACATATTCTGGACAAGAATGACAGGACTTACAGGGAACATAAATGAATGCACTTTGTTCACTTACAACGAAGTATGATCCCTTCAACTTTTCACTTTATTAATATTTTACTTACATAAAGATCCTTTTGTACTAATGGATTCCAAAGCAAACCATTAAAAAAGGAATAGGAGTGATTTAGATATTACTTGCCATAATTGGATTATATGTTCCTTGCTTCTGTGTTAAATTACTGTAGCAGTTCAGCCTACAGATGACCAAAGTCTCTGATTTCTCAGCTGAGAAACAGTCTTTTCTTTGAGCAACAGACTTGTAATTGTAGCACAGAATTTGTCAAAAGATCCATTCTATCCTCTGCTGAATTAAACTCATAAAAGATGCAAGAACACATTTGCGCTGCTGATAGTGACAGTACTAGCTCTGCAGATGTCACTGTTGCTGTCACTTTGCCCCACATAGCTCAGGCAGTCTTGGGTATCTTTCCAGAAACTAGCACAAAGCCTGATTCAGTCCTTCTCTTTTAAAAGTGGCCTTTATAGTGCATGAAATTATAGCAAGCTGGAAAAGGAGGATGCCATTCGGAGAGCAATTTCTAATTAATTTATATCTTCAATGTCTGAACTACAGTTTCAGCAAGCTACTGGTCCTTAATTTGGCCCTTTGGGGCTCAGTGCTTCTAGACCTCCAGCTTTGGAACATGTTTCTAAGCCAGCAGGCTCAGCGTGAAGTGCTGACTGGTGCAGAATAAGGTTTTTTTGAAAGTCCAATATTCAATTATATTTTAGAAGTTCTATGTTGTAAGAGGTTAGTGGGATAGCCACAGGTCCTCACAGCATCCTTCTGGATAAGTCATCCCACTGTGGGATGTGTAGGTTCACAGTGCACTGGGTGAAGAACTGGCTGAAGGGCAGATCTCACAGGGTCGTAGTGAATGGGTCTACATCTGGCTGGCGACTGGTCACCAGTGGTGTTCCCCAGGGTTCAGTTCTAGAGCCAGCCCTGTTCAATATATTTATCAACAATCTGGATGCAGCAGTTCAATGCACCATTAGCAAGTCTTGCTGATGATATTAAACTGGGAGGCGCTGTTGACTCTCTTGAGGGACAAGAGGCCTTGCAGAGGGATCTAGATAGATTAGAGCATTGGACCATGATCAATGGGATGAAATTTAACAAGTCCAAATGCCAAATCCTGCACCTAGGATGGAATAACACCAGGCACAAGTACAGATTTGAAGAGCAGTGGCTGACAAGCAGCCCTGCAGAGAGGGATCTGGGGGAGCTGGTCAGCAGCAAGCTCAATACAAGTCAGCACAGCATGACCAGACGGTCAAAAGTGATTATCCTGCTGTATTCAGTGTTGATGTGGCCTCAACTGTGTGCAGTTCTGGGCCTCACAATTTAAGAAGGATGTAAAGGTCCTTGAATGTGTCCAGACGAGGGCAACAAAGCTGGTGAAAGGGCTGGAAGAAATGTCCTATGAGGAGCAGCTAAGGACTTTGGGATTGTCCAGTTTGGAGAAAAGCAGGCTGAGGAGCAGCCTCATAGCTCTCCACAGCTTCCTGAGGAGAGGAAGTGGAGAGGGAAGTGATGAGCTCTTCTCCCTGGCATCCAGTGATAGGACTTGTGGGAACGGTTCAAAGCTGCACCAGGGGAGGTTTAGACCAGACATTAGGAAGCTTTCCTTTATCGAGAGGGTGGTCAACCACTGCAACAGGATTCCTAGAGAAGTGGCAGATGCCCCAAGCCTGTCAGTGTTTAAAAGGCATTTGAAGAATGCCCTTAACAACATGCTTTAGCTTTTGGTCAGCCCTGAAGTGGTCAGGCAGTTGGACTAGATCATTCTTGCAGATTCCTTCCAACAGAACTGTTCTATTCTATTCTAGTCTATTCTACTAAGGAGAAACAAAATTATACTTATAAACATTCTATTTCATTCAGGACTGGAACTCAAAGAAAGAGATAAAAGGGAGTAATCACAGGATTCTATCAGTCATGTTTTGTTTGGTTTTTTGGAAACTCAGCACAGGAAAGACATGGACCTGTAGGAGCGGGTCCAGAGGAGGGCCATAAAGTTGATCTGAGGGCTGGAGCACTTCTACGAGGAAAGGCTGAGAGAGTTGGGGTTGTTCAGCCTGGAGAAGAGAAGGCTGCAGGAAGACCTTGTAGTGGCCTTCCAGTACCTGAAGAGGGCCTACAAGAGAGTTGGAGAGGGACTTTTTACAAAGGCATGTGGTCACAAGACAAAGGGTAATGGCTTCAAGCTGAAAGAGCGCAGATTCAGATTAGATGTAAGAAAGAAATTCTTCACTATGAGGGTGGTGAAACACTGGAACAGGTTGCCCAGAGAAGTTATGGATGCCCCCTCCCTGGAAGTGTTCAAGGCCAGGTTGGATGGGGTTTTGAGTAACCTGGTCTAGTGGAAGGTGTCCCTGCCCATGGTAGGGGGGTTGGAACTAGATGATATTTAGGGTCCCTTCCAACCCAAACCATTCTATGATTCTATGATTCTAACTCAACAGGCAAGACAGGTACTTGTGCAAGCTATGGTATGAGGGTTTTTACATGCCTCAAATTAATAGATCTCTAGCTTTAAGCACTCTCATGACTGGAGTGCCGCAATGGATGGCTATAAGCTCTTCAGAAGGAATAGGTGAGGAAAGAGAGGCGGTGGGGTGGCTCTGTATGTTAGGGACTGCTTCGACTGTACAGAGCTCAACGATTGTGATGACAAGGTCAGACGCTTAAGTGTGAAGATGAGGGGGAAAGCCAACAAGGCAGACATCCTTCTGGGAGTCTGTTATAGACCACCCAACCAGGATGAAGAGGCAGATGAAGTTTTCTACAAGAGGCTGGCAGAAGCTCACAATCGCTAGCCCTTGTTCTCGAGGGAGACTTTAACTTATTGGATATCTTCTGGAAACACAAGATAGCAGAGAGGAAACAGTCTAGGAGGTTCCTGGGGTGCATGGAAGATAACTTCCTGACGCAGCTGGTAAGTGAGCCTACCAGGGGAGGTGCCTCACTAGACCTGCTGTTTACTAACAGAGAAAGACAGGTGGGAGATGTGTTTGTCAGAGGCTGTCTTGGGCTTAACGACCATGAAATGATAGAGTTTTCAGTTCGAGGTGAAGTTAAGAGCGGGGTCAGCAAAACCACCTCCATGGACTTTCAGAGGGCAGACTTTGGCCTGTTCAGGACGCTGGTTGAGAGGGTCCCCTGGGAGAGAGTGCTGAAGGGCAAATGGGTTCAGGAAGGTTGGACATTCTTCAAGGAAGAAATCTTAAAGGCACAGGAGCAAGCTGTCCCCATGTGCCACAAGACCAACCGGTTGGGAAGACGACTGGCCTGGCTGAACGGGGAACTCTTGCTGGGACTCAGGAAAAAAAGGAGGGTCTACCACCT
>Ga0065711_1048021_pt1 | contig 12031 bp, 1 predicted proteins | sample Hoacrofraction12_FD_59098 | JGI IMG/M metagenome (GOLD analysis project Ga0065711, IMG submission 59098) | Hoatzin crop microbial communities from Cojedes, Venezuela - Epithelial fraction 12 v2 (version 2) | ecosystem: Host-associated > Birds > Digestive system > Esophagus > Crop | place... | reverse complement strand
GCTGCTCTTGATCCTTTCATCCCCCAGCCTGTATTGATACTGGGGATTACCCCGACCCAGGTGTAGGACCTTGCACTTGGCCTTGTTGAACCTCATGAGGTTCACACAGGCCCACCTCTCCAGCTTGCTCTGCTTCTAAGATTTTATAGCTTCCAGGTCAGCCAGGCTTTAGAGGTGATCGGTCTTCTGGAATTAGCACAGGCAACCACCATGCTTATCCCTGACACATCTGAAATTACGCCTCTAACTAGCATAATTGTAGTTGTCTTTAACTTTCTGAGAGAGGCAGATTGGCAGGGCAGAGCTTAGGTTAAGTGTTTGGGGATGTCTTGACATTCGTGATGCTTTATAGCCCCTTCTGCTGGAGGGGTTGTATTAAGCTTGGCCTGGACAAAAAGCATGTGTGTAAAATGAAGGTATATTTAGAGTCCTAAATTGGGTTATGGCTTGGCATTAATGCATCAGGGTAGTCTGACATCGATGCAGCCTAAAAGCATGTGAGTTTTAACAATGATCTGTTTCACAAAAGAAAGCCCTTGAATTTGATAATGCACTTAACACTAAAATAAAAAGGTACTTTGAAGACGAATGCTCCTCTTGTCTTCTACGCATTCTTGCCAGCCAGTGTGCTTTGTGCTGACTCAGAGCATCATTATCCTCTTGCACAGCTTCTGTCAAATGTAGGAGGTTCTAGGACAGGAATCTAGTTCTTGTGAGCAAATTGATGCAAACAAATGGTAACTGTGACATATATATTGGAGAGGAGGAGCTTCTATTTTTGTAGATGGCATATTTCAAGGGATGCTCTTAAGACTGGTTTCACTAATGCAGAGATGCTTGTTAATGGTAGAATTGTGGGAATTTAACTAGAAGCTTTCAAAGACAAGATCCAGATGGTGAAACTTACCGCTAATTCTGAGTAGATTTCTACCCAGGTGAGTTTCCTCTCTTAACTGTGGCTTCTTAGAAGTTAGGAGCTTTTCCTAATCCTGCTCTTGCAGCAGATACTTGGGATGGGACTAAGGATGTAAATATTGAAATTATTGTCTGGAGAGTCAACAAAATTCAAAACAGTCTCTTCTGTGGCTTGATCATCCATCCAGAATTCTGAGAACAAATATGCAATGTGCTAGTGGGGCAGAAAATATTTTAAGGATTCTGTTTAATTTAGGACTGTCATTATATTATTAGAGACTAGATAATATACTACCAGTATTTAAAATGGAAAATAAATAAGGAAACTGCAGGCTCATATATCTGTAGCAAGCAGAGCTCTTAAGTACATCCTTTTGCAAAGTGTGTTGCAGACATACAGGTAACTGGGCAGTAAGAAAGAACTGGTGATGCTAAAATATGTTGATAATTATTTGTGATTGTCTGTATTTTAGATGAAGTAAATGCAGGAGATCCAATCCACGTGTTTTTGTGGAACTATCTGATGTGAAGCCATAAAAGAAATCTCTAGATTATTCTAACATGGGTAAGATCTTAGCTAAAGAGAAAGTGTTTAGTAATGGGAAGTGTTGGATTGATGGTGAATGCTACAAGTACTTGATGATTTCTGAAGAAGACTTTTGCAAGAATTGATCTTGGTATTGTATTTGGTATGTCTGTCAATGGCAGAAAAACTTGGGCTGTGTTAGTGTGATTTGTGGATGACCAATATGAAAAAATTTCCAGTACACTGTTTTGAATATGACTTTTTAAAAAAGATTGCTATGACCAGCAAAGTAAAATTAAATAACAGTGCAAAATGCATATTAAATCATTTACAAAATACTAAGGAGAATTTTTGCTATACACCATGAGTGTCACTTCCTCAGGTAGAAAGGAGAGAAGAAAAAGACTTCGGGTATAGTCTGTTCAACAGTGATCATTGTTACCTATTTTTTAAAAAATACAGTTCTAAGATGCTGAAGGAAAGCATGCGCAGCACTGAATGTACAAATCTTTGGCTGACCCATGTTGGGGTACATGCACAGCTCTGGTTCATCACAGCTATAAAAAAGTGGTGGCTATAAAAAATGATCAGGGAAGGAAGTGTGCACATTCTGTCAGAGGATAAAACTGTAGCTACCTGATAGAATTTGAAAAGGGATATGGTGGTTTTACATAAGAAAAACCTCAGAAGGCTAAGTACTGTCAGAGAAAGTATTAAGTTACAAGACCTGCTACTACAAAATGAAGAACTATTTGCTGGTTGCCATTATATCTAGCCTGAAGGTAAGAAAGGTTTTAATGATCAATGCAAAACAGTCTTGAATAATAGCAAGAGCAGGAAGGAAGGCAGGCAGGCACTTTGGAGTGCCTGAACAGCATGTGAAAGAGATGCATGATCTGGTGACCTGCAGTAGCACAGAGCTAGATGATCCCTTCTACATGTTTTAATAGGGATTAGGTGCTCTGTTTACAATGGAGTTAATCACCCTGTGTTTGTGGGGTGCATGTGGCTTTTCAGGAGGATTTATAGATGAACTAGGGCTCATCTTTTTTTTTTTCTCTCTCTTCCCTTAGAATCAACCAATTCCAAGAACTTGTATTTCCAACGTCCCCTTTTGTACATCTATCTTTAAGCAGTTTATCACTTGAAGTGAACAATATCATATATTTTCTTGCTAATCTGATTTTTTTCCAGGTCTTATACCACATGTTGCTCTTCTGAAAGTGTTACATTTTTGTCAGTCTGAGGAATGACACTGTTGTATTCCAAGATGTGAGGAAATAATACATTACTTTCTCAACAGAGCATGCAAGGAGACAAGAAGATTCCTGGTGTAAATCTACTTTGGTTAACCTAAACCAGGACTGAAATTTGCCAATTCTTATACTGATGTGAATAATTTTATCCTTGCTTGTTACTTTGGTCCGGCTACATGTAGTTGTATTGGTTCCTGCTGCAGTTTCATGAGTTCATACAGTATTAGTTAAATACAAATCACCTAATTATCAGTTTGTCCAGTTTTCCATTTCTTTTAATATTATTGATTACTATTTTGACTTAGGATAAATGTTACAAGTAATGTCCTTCTGGGCTGGTTCAACTTAGTGCATTCCTGTTGCATACAATTGTTTTCCTCTGGTAAAGAATTTTGTAGATTTAAAATGGATTGCAACGAAGAACATTCTGTATCCTCTTCAGAAACAGCCATCCCACATCCATAAAGTCCAGCAAGACTGCTGTGAAATCATTCTGTGCTCACTCAGGTTAGGCTTTGGCTGAAGGTGAGATGAGTGTGTTGCAGCAGCAGGTACAGAAGGAAAATGCAACATTTCCAAGGTGACCTCTAATTCAGCCTGTATGCAACCTGTATATGTAGTGAGGGCAAGTTTCTGCATTAAGCAAGGCTTTGGGAATATTGAATGGGGGGCGAGGGGGGCATTGTAAAGGTTTCAAAGTAACGTGTTGGTGAGAAGTTGTCTCTTCCAAGTTACAGGTTAAGAATTTCTCTGGAAACCATAAAAACCTGGAAGTTACTTTGATACAGCTGAGTTAGAGCAAGAGTAAGTAGTCATTGCCGTAGCAAGAAGAAATGTGAAAATAAACCAGGAGGAATGAGAAGGCAATATGATTGGTTTTATTTTTACTCTTGTTTTTGTGATCTGAGGTTAGATGTATAACAGTATTTTTAAAATTGAGAAAGTTGGTCTCATTTGCCAGTAATTCCCACCTAGGAGAATAAAGTTCTCTGAGTACAGCTTTGCAGAATTTTTATCCCAATTTAGCTGTGCCAGATTCTTCTACTGAGAAGGTAATGGTATGAATACTTTTCAGGGTTGCATCCAGCTTTTTGCTGTCTCTAGCTCCTCAATAACTCGAGGATAATGTCTGATGGAAATGTTTCTGTGGACTCAGCTTGCCCTCCCCTAAAGAGAAAAGACCAGTTCTCATAGGACTGCTCAGTATTCACTCGGGAGACTTTGGCTAAAATGAGTATCAGTGAGAGCCCTGTGGGTACAGACACTGAAGGGAGAGCACACCTTTTGAGAGAATTCTCCCCAGTTTCTATAGTTTGCTTTGGATAGAAAAAGGAAGTGAATGCTGAAGAAATAAAAACTCTGTTCTTACTAAGAAGCCCCAGTAAGTGTGAATCTCTTCCCAGAGGTGGGACATTCTCCAAGGAATTCTATGGGAAGTCACAATGGATTTTCCTAGGCATTCCTTGTTTTCAGCCATATCCAGAAGCAAGGCCTTCTGGGGAGGAAATCGGGGTTTTCTTCCTCGTCCTCTGGAAACAGCTAAAGACATGTATCCTGTTGTTACTCCTTTCATGGTCCATAAATACTGTTCCTGCAGGAAATAATTCTTACTGATGTGCCAGTAACTTTTTTCCTCTGGCTGCTAAAGGCAGGCAAGCAGAATTTGTTTTGAAGCTGGTAGATTTTCATGATAGTTCTCAGGTGCTTTCATTCTGTCATTGCCTGAGATATTTGTTTCCCTTCCCTCTTCTGAGATGTAGCTATCAATTAAAGGTTACAGAGTTTATCTTGCTCTTCCACTACAAAGGCTTCCTGGCTTTCATGGTGATTGAATGACTTGCAAGTTTCTTTGGGGAGCTCCAGCTGGATTTGTGCTGCATGTGTTTAAAGACTTGGGAATATGGTTTGAATTACAAAAATGATCTATTATCATTCACACATTTTCCTAAGAGCCTAGTTGAGGGGAAAATACTGAAAAATTACAACCATGCAGCTATGCTTGTAGGGTGGTCCAATATTATTCCCCAGTTCATTCAGGCAATAGACAAAGATTTAAGGTGCTTTCTTTGTAATACTAAAAATCACAAAACCTGTATAAAAAATATTTACCTTTCCCCATTAGAGAGAAGAATATCTACCTTAGTCCCCAACTATTATAAACTGAGGGGACTATTGCCAAAACTTTATAGTTTGGATGTAAATGGAATATTACCTCCCAAGCAACAGCAGCTTAGAGCTGTTAAAACCACACACACTGAAATGCCTTAATCACACAGGGGCGAACCAGTTTCAGCTTGCAGTTCCCCATAGCTCAGTTCAACCAGAACTATACTTCCTTCCCATCGCCTTCTTTCCCAGGGTAAAAGATTGTTTCCTTATGGCAGGGCAGGCACACTGGAGTGGTTTTCAGACATGATGGGATATTTCTGTGGGACAGCATTCTGATAAATCTCAGCATCTGAGCTTTTTACTTGGACTGTCACTTATCTCACCTTTCTTTACTCCCTGAAAAGGTTTGCAGAATTAATTTGGGAGGGATGGGATCTTTAAAGATGACAGGCATGAAAAGATGCTGAAAGATAAGTAACAAAGTATGAGGGGTTTGGCTGACTGGAAAAGACCAAAGATACAACCCCCTCCCCTTCCCAAATAGCTCAAGGAAGACAAATCTTTGAGAAACTTAGAGCTTTATTCCTCCCTAGCTGTGAAAAGACACCTCTCATTATTCAAATGGAGAGTTGGCAACATGCGGTGGCAGTATCTGCCAAGCTTCCTGTTCCTTCCTAAAGGTGAAGTAACATTGGGATTCAGTGCTGTAAATCCCTTCCTAAAGAAGGATACAGGCAAAGAGACAGTATCTGGAGAAAACAGGGAGTTGCTATTGTTTTGAACGGTTTATTTGAGTCCCTAGGATGAATGAGGCTCTGAACAGAAACCCGTATTCAGTGTTTCATACTATATGCATCTTACTCAATTATGTCCTTCTTTCTAGATTGCATGTTGTGGGGAGTCAGTAGAGGAACTCTTCTACTACCTGGTTTCTCCTCAGCCATGTGTCCAAATGCAACTTTGAAGGGAGATGGACTAAAGGTGCAGCAATTCCTAGGCCTGTTTGTGCAGTCAGTGTTGCCCCTCTTTGCTGAATCCAGATATAAAAGTAAGATGGAGAAGTGGGTGAGTTTAACCTGTCAATGATGAAGAAACTGCCTAGCTCTCTCCTGCTGATTTGAGTTTGCATCTATTTACTAGATGCTTATTTCTGTGTTTGTGGTTGTACAGTTTTTTGTTTGAGTTGCAGACTTCTGGTGTTAAAAGGGGTAATGGATGGAGAAAGCAAGATTATCTAAGTACATCAGTCTTTCTACAGGAAAACTAAAGTCAGCACTGCAGAAAAACCTTTTAACAGTAACATCTACAAACATCCTGAGCTGATAGACTAAACAGCATTCTTGTGACTGAGCAAGAAGTCTGGTAGTCTGTGCTAAAGGCAGGGTAACAGCAGAATGTCAGCAGAGTCACCCTGAAAAATTGAGGTGGGCTATGTGTAAGAGAAGGCTGAATGTTTTTCATACCGAACCTGGCTAATTCACTCAAGTGAAATTAAGGCCAAGACAAAAGAAGGAAAAAAAAAAGATGTTTCAGTCAATGAAGCTTTGCATAAGGAAAAATGAACTCTCTCAGCTGACTCCAGAGCAGGGAACTGTCGAACAGTAGTCTTCTCAAAATCGCTTATAGTATGCCTAAGTAGGTCTAAGGATCAAGTTGTGTGGTGTTTATTTGGAAGTCAGAGCAAATCTGCACTGAAATGAGAATATTGTTGTATGCAGTAGACCCTGTCATGTAGACCAAAGCTTTATCATGTGCAGTATGTCAATACTGGCTGTCTACTGGAGTATTTGGATGAAGGCATCACTGAATAGATGGGTTAATGTTGCAGTTTTTCTTGAGCTGTGATGGATGATTGCATTCAGGCTTCAGCACATGACAAACTTGTGGTATGTTATTACCAACTTGGTGATACTGCAGTATAACATGATGATACAGTATTAAGTCTTCATGACACAGCACCTCTTTCCTGGAAGACTGCAAATGAGAACTTACTCGCATGCTTCTCCCCATTTTTGAAGTTGACTGTATTACATCAAAATGATAGATTAAAGCACAGCTTCTAATGGTTGATTTTAAAAGAAACCCTTATTCTTTGATTTCACATCAAAATGAAGAGATTCCCTTGTGTTTGATGGAAGAAGATGCAGAAGACAGAGAAGCCTTGCCTTGCTATTCTGATACCCTTGGAAAGAGCTTGTTTCTGAAAGGAGCATGTCAGCCTGAAGTAACTTGGAAGCTGGAGAGCTTCCTTTGTAGCATAAGCACTGAAGGTGAGTAACTTCTTACTCCTTCAGTAATTTGCATTACAGACCAGAGAAGATAGTTATGCAAAAGCAGAAGCCTTTGTAGTTGATGGATTTCAGATATCTAAATGTCCAGTGCTGTAATCAAAGTTGAAACTTCACCGACAAACACCTTTGTGAAAAGTTTGATGTGCCCTACAAGTTGTTGCTATCAGCACATCATTCAATGTGAGTAAAAAGCACCACAACAGTGTAGTTGTGCAGAGATACCTTCTTGTGATGCAGCACAGGTGTACAGTTAACCCATCTTCTAATTAATCTTAAAATTTAGGAAGAGGACCTATCTGGACATTTGATGTTATAGACTAAAAAGGACTTCGGTATGTAGTGAGACTTAGGCACTTACTTTTTGTCAAAGACCCCTTGCTGCTCAACGTGAAGGTAGATGAATTGCAGAAATCTCCAAGCATTTTATTTTGCCAAATATCTGGAGATTATTCTCTTCTGTCTCACTGAGGCATTTGTTGATAGGAACATGCAGCTTAGCCCTAAGCTCAGCTGAGATCCTGAAACTTAGCATTTCTTTTTTCAGGTTCCTTAAGGAGCTTGGCCTGGAAATAGGTATGAAAATAAAATTGCAAGGAATGACTGCTGCTTTCCTTACTGATATGGCTGGTGTCATTCTACTTAAGTAGGGTATTTTTTGCTTTATAAAAATAAAATAAAGGCAAGAGTGCTGAGGGAAGACAGAGAAGACCCTGATTCAAATTCTTTCACTGTGTAGAAGATTGCTGCCTTACAAAAGCATTATGACAGGCTGTTCCTGATTCAGATGAACCTTTCCTGCTTCTCTTTCCAGCATGCATGATAGCTCTAAAGAATTCAGGAAACTTGGAGAAAAGAAAAGAGGAAGAGCCAGGTATAGTGCTGGCTGATTCTGGCCTTTTTTCTCAAGTCACTGACAAAAATGGAGAACAAAGAACAAAATCATGGCTTTGCTGTCAAAAAGTGATTTGTCTTTTGCCATGAAGTTTATTTTGCTTCTTACACACACTTTTTGACTTCCCTTCTCCAAAGATTTTTTTGGTTTCTGCACAGTAACTCCATTTTAGCACTGGAATTGAGACTGCTTCTCCCAAGATAGATGAGTTTATATGCATCTGAATTTCCTCTAGTGAAGGAGAGACTTTGCTTTGCTGTGCCGCTTCCCATGGCAGAAAGCAGTCTGCCTTATTTGGGGTTCTTTGAAAGAAAGTGCATCCAGTCTGCCAGGTGAGTTCTTGGCTGTGGTCTTGACTGGATGGATAGTGCTCTCTGTATCAATGGTCTCCTAAGGTTTGAAGGTTAAGGCCTTGCCTCAATATTTGCTCTTCCTTTGCTCTGTACAGATATATGTGAATATTCAGGTTTTAGTCCACATTAGGATTGTGAGAGATCTTGTACTGCCCATACCCATATGATGACTACACGGGCCCTCAGGAACTTCACTTTGAATTCACAGTCCTTCCTCCAGACAGGAAACCAGGAAAGCAGCAAACTACCTTAGCAGCACTTAAGTCCTTTACTGTGCCTGACAAAAGTTTTGTCCTTCTGTTAGCTTTGGTCAATAGTAATGCTCTGTCAAGCAGAGTTTAAGATCTTAATAGTGCTATGCTTTGTCTCGTTCCTTATACTGTGGTCTTTACTTTTGCAGGTATAGGATATGATAAACTTTAACTAGTATATGTGCAAACACCAACCATAGAGATAACACTATACTATGGTGGGAAAACACCAGCACCTAGTTTAGGTCTACTCTGCCAGAGCTCCCCGTCAGCATACATTAAGAATGTACTGAAGTGCATAAAGCTGGTATACAACAGAAGGAAACAAGTAGGGGCAGGGAGGATATAAGAATGCTACGTGTTTTTTTTACATTATGCAAACCTTCATTTACTCTCTCCCTGGCATTATTGACTGATTTTGTAGGTAGAAATTGCTACAGCATGCAAGGGTGCAACAGCATCTCTATCAGCCTCTATAAAGACAGAATTACTTGCTATCCCCAAATCAAAAAGCCCCAAATTGCCACTGGTCAAAAAACATTAGGATATTGCTGTAATTCAAGAACACAACTGTCAATCTAATAGTTAACACCTTCAGATGAGCACAAATCAAACTTATATTAAAAAAAAAAAATCCAACCCACTGAGGTATTTTGCAACCCATGAGAGCCTTACTGAGGAGGCCTGCTGGAGTGAATGTTGGTGGTTCAGCTCCATATTATTATTTTTTTTCTGTTCAGCTTCTGTAAAAAGGACTGAGATGACTATAACAGGAGATGATTTAAAAACTCACGAAGTCATCTAGAGTCTTTTATTGACTTGTGTTGAGGGAATTTGGATTATGATGAATATTATTATCCTAACATTAAGGAGTGTTAGTCATAGATTGGGACCTCTGTGTAAGCCACAGATGCACACCTTTTGACAGGAACGTCGGTTATACACAGGCCCCAATTAATGCAGAATATTTTAGGTTACTACTAACAGATGCAAATTTTCTGCAAACTAAGGTAAATGGTGTAGTCAGATTAATTCTTGATTTAGCTTTCTCTTTGTTTAGTTTTCAAAGATTTAGGAGTCTTAGTGCGAGGAAAAGCATTTCCACCTGTAATATCTGATTTTGTTTAACAGAGTTCTTAGCTTGTTAATTTGAAGTGTTACAAAATGGTGTATTGTGAAGAAGCAGTGTAACTCCAGGAGACCTAGAGGGACTAGGGAAAAGATGCCTATTTTTGAAAAAGGTCATTCTGAACTTTTGACTCTGAAGGTGGGGACTTGTTCTTGGCCTTGGGATTTCTGGTCCCTGGGCTGATGGTTGAAATATTGAAAACAGAGCTATGGAAAACTACCAATTTTCACTTAATATGAAAACTGATAGTTTTGCAAGTATGTGAAAATTTGATCCAGTGTACAGCTTGCTCTTTCTGTCAACCAACACTCCTATTCATGGTGTAAATGACTGAACTTCTCCCTCAGGGCAAAATGGTGAGTTTGTTCAGGCGCAAATATATCTTTTCATGACGAAATTTTATACCCCTTCTATGAAAAGCAGCTTTTTATACAGAAATGTGGTTTTTCCACTGTTTTTCTAGTCATAAGAATTTCTATGCAGAAACAGTGTATAGTCTTATCGGAATCACATACCAGCTAAAGCAATTCCAGTCATTGTTCTCTAATCAGTGTTTCTACCCCTCCGTGCACCCCACTTAAACGTTTCCAGGTTAGTAGGAAGTCAGTAAGAATGAATCAATGGAGGTAAGATTACATGAATGCCTGAAAGATTAATTTACTCTGATTATTTCCTTGTTTACAGGCAATCAACTATCTCCTAACATGCATATAAGGTATATAAGAAGATGAAAAGCCAAAGACTGTCTAAGAAAGCACTTTCAAGGTGAAAGACAATGGTAATATCTTAGTCAAAATTATGTGCAACACAGATAGTCATCAAACAATAAATCACGAATGTGTCATAACTCTCACAGAAGTACCACATAAATTCATTCGTAAGTAAATCTTTTCTGTCCCACAAAACTGAAAGAAGTGTGTTTGAGATTTCCATCAGTATGTGAAATATTATGGAAATCACTTCTTATTTAGGGTGACTGAGCGTAAGGAGATGTACATATAAATCGGTAAATTCAATTTGTCAGGGTTGGATTTTAACTTTTTAGTGAGCTTTTTGTGATGGAGGGTTCATTCTGTATTTGTGGTTTCTGGTTGCTAGGTAGGTTGACATAATCAAAACAGCTTGCCCACACTACTCAAGAAAGCATTATAGGTATTTGGCACTAAACAGCAAGTTTTAGAATGAACAAATCAAGTGAACTATATAATCCCTGCTGAATTCATTTCAGAGCTATCTGTCTGAAATGTCCCTGCTCTCCAGAGATGAGGGCATAAGAGTCTAGAAAGAGATAAAGTTGTTTCATAGCATTCAATATGCAAGTGTGATTCAGACTGGGAATTCTAACAAAAGGCAACAAAGCCAAGACCCAGGTCTCAGTGGAGCTGAGGTATCAAAATAATATGGTATTATCCATTGTCTCGAACAGCCTGGATAGAGCTTGAATATATCAGAGTATAAAGATGTTAGCACTTTTTTTACATGACTGATAAATATTTGGAAGTAGATGTATGAGTTCAAAGAGAAAAATCCCTAGTAGAAACCTTGATATAGGTGCAAAAGAGAAGAATTTGCATTTTTTTGTCACACTTCATTAAAGTTTCATTGTTGATGTTTTGCTACAGGTTGATATTAAGGAGAATTTTTGTAGTTGGTAAACCTAGTAAATTCTAATAAGTCAGTAAGTTTCTTATGAGATGAAACCGTCTAACACCTTGTCATACTGTCCTATGGCACTGCTGTTTATATAGATCATAATAGGCTTCCCAAGGATTTAAAAAACTTCCCAAAATGAGACCTTAATGTGTAGGTGCAGTATTACTACCAAGAAACAGTATGATTTGCAGGCCTTTTGACATTTAAAAGTGGCCTGGGAATGGTGACAGCAGACTACCTAGTAAAAAAATTTAGAAAAGAATGCTGAAAGGCAAATTTGTGCAGTCCAGTGTGGAATTATTAGTAAAATTAAGGTTTTACATCTGAAAATTAAGGTTTATATGAAAACATAGCAGTGTTCACCCGTTGAGGAAAAGCAAAAGAAGCTCTGAGGATGGGACACAGCTGCAGCAGGCCTGTGAGGAATCCAGTAACACAGCAACTCCCTGCAACATACCATAGAGGATGGAGCGGAGTGGGGACTCTGTGGCCCTGCTCCGTGATGATAAAGCAGGAAGAAATGGTCCTCTAGAACTGATAAGCAGCTCATCTGGCCCCCTGAGCCAACAGGTTTTCGAAACCTTGCCAAAGTGCTATCCTCTCGTGAACTTTGCTCGTTTTAATATCATTTTAATACCAAAACACACCTCCATCCC
>Ga0065711_1048020_pt1 | contig 12032 bp, 23 predicted proteins | sample Hoacrofraction12_FD_59098 | JGI IMG/M metagenome (GOLD analysis project Ga0065711, IMG submission 59098) | Hoatzin crop microbial communities from Cojedes, Venezuela - Epithelial fraction 12 v2 (version 2) | ecosystem: Host-associated > Birds > Digestive system > Esophagus > Crop | place... | reverse complement strand
GAGGGGGGAGCATCACGGAAGGCCCCGGGCTGGAGGGAGCCGGTCTTCTGCTCCGCTGCTGGCGCCAGCACTGGGAGCGCTGGTGCGGACTGGCCGGAGCTGGGTTAGGGGCAGCAGCCAGCGCTCGGGCTCCCCAGAGCAGAGCAGGAGCTGGGAGGGCCTGGAGCATCGCTTGGGGTGGGGGGGGGATACCGCCCCCCAGTCTCCCACCGCCGGGGCTTGCTGCCGGTGCCCGTCCCCGCCGCGCCCTCCCGGTGCCCGGCCCGCGCCGCTCTGGGCAGACGGAGGTGACACTCGAGGTTAACTGGGAGGGTTTTTGAAATGGCGTGCGCTGTAGCGGGGTCGGGGATGGCCCGCCCCCGGCTTTGGGTCGGGGTGCGCTGGAATTAACCGGGAGAATCGCGTGTGTGGGCAACGGCGGTGTTGTTTTAACCTTTAGAACTGCTGCCCCGGTGCTGGCGGTGTTTGTGCACCCGTCAGGCTGCACGTTGAAACCGATGACGGCGTGATTTATTTCCTCGTGCTTGCTTTGCATCTCCTGCCTCCATTTTCTGACCTTTTTCCTGCTCGGTGTCCTTGGAGTTTGCTGCTTGCAGAGCTGGTTCCTCCAACGCCCGATGCAGGAGCAGATAGCGGACAGCTTCGGGGTGCATGGCGTGCCGGTCGGACCCGAGATGTCCCGGCGCGAGGCTGGGCACCGGGGACGGGAGAGCGTGGGTCGTGCGCAGGAGATACGGGCTGCTGGAGGAGCTGCCGCCGTGGGCTGGGGATGAGCTGAGCCCGTGGGAAAGTGTGATGCTCCGGTGGGGTGAGCAGGGAGGAGAGAGGTGATCGCCTCTGTGCTGGCTTGGGGGCGGGGTACTCCTGTCCTGTTCTCATCAGGGTCTCGGGATGGAAGCGGCTTGTCAGTCCTAGAAAAAGGTTTTGAAGTTCAAAAGCAAGAAGCTCAGACTGCTGCCTTTTCCCGTGTACAAACTTAGGAGGTAGTTTGGTTGTCATCTCAAAATACTTGTGCGGGGCAAAGCTTCCCTGGAAGGAGACTCGAGCCTGGAGAGTGGAGGAGAGGAGCAGCTGATGCGGGGATGTGGGGGAGGCTGCGTGCTCCTGAACTTGGTGGTCACCAATGCTCTGCCCAGTGGAAGCAGCCAGCTGGTGGAAACCTGGGTGCTGGTGCTGCAAGAGGAGCCTGGAGCTTAGTCCTGCTGCGTGATGCGTGGGTCCGAACCTCTGGAGACCCGTAGGTTGGCGTGCCCTCTCCTGAATGACCCACAATGAGCAGCAGACCCTCTCTTAGGGGCACCCGTGCCAGGGACTCTGTCAAAATCGGGCATGGCTTGGTGCATCAAGTGCAAAGTCACCTGGTGCAGGTGCTCCCGAGATGGCTGGGAGCACCCCGGGGCTGCTGCACAGCTTTAGCTGAGGAAGTCTGGGGCTTGCAGAGGAGCCACTGCATGCTGGGTTGATTTGGTGTCTTGTTGAGTTAAACCTCTGGCTGATGGGTGTCCTCTCCTGCAGCACCAGCCCACCCCTGCAGGTGGCATGGCTGGAGGTGTTGGCAGCCCTGGTGGGGTGGGATTTTTGTTAATTTGGGCTTGTCTGGGTAGCTTCTTTATGGGGACACCCACAGCTGCGAACCTGGAAAGAAAAGAATGATGTGAATGTTAGGGCTGAGGTGGGTGCTGGGTCTGGCGGGGCGGGAGGAGAGGTGCAGGCAAGTTTCTGCCAGAGCTGGCTGTGTGCCCTGGCAGGGTGTCACAGCATGGATTCGGAACAGTGAGATGATGTCCGGACAGGTTTTAATTCCACTGCCAGTCTGAAGGGAAAGAAATGCCCTCTGGCCCTGGCAGGGCTTCTGGTGCTGCACAGCACAAAGACTTTCTCATTATTCTGCAGCCTTAGCAGAGCTGTTAATAGCCAGCACTTGGGCATCGACCACCTTCTCTTGGCTTGTGTGATTTGGGGAGAAGCTGGCAGGGGGAGAGTTTGCTACTGAGATGGCAGAACAGCTCGGGCGGCGGCTGGCTGGCTGCAAATCCCAAACCTCTCCTGCTGCGTGCTCCTGGAAGAACTGCTTTTTGAAATCCTTCCGTCACCTTCTTCCCAAGGAGCTGGGATGCTGTGCTGGCACCTTATGTCCCATCACCGGAAACCTGCTGGGGAAGTTGCTGGGTTGGTTCCCTGATGCTGGGATAAAAAAAAAATTAATTTCCTTGAGAGAGCGAGCACGCTGCCAAAGCCTCGCCTCGGTAGTGTAAAGCTGTGGCTGTCTCAGCTGGGAGAAGAGCAGTTGTAGCAGATGTAGTTTGAAGATAGTGGCAGAGCAGTCGTGCAGGACAGGCTGGTTCTCATGGTGCCCTGGACCTCTGCAGGCAAAATGTCCTGAAGTAGTGAAACGTGAAGGTACGTACGAATGGCGAGCTGGCTTCATTCGGGTCCTGTGAGACGACAACCCAGAATATGTCACCCTGAGAGGGGTTTGCAGACCTCAGATGTTGGGGAATAAAGGTGAACGTCCAGTGACCATGCAGCCAAAAAGGCAAGTGTGGGTTGTTTTTGTCGGGGAGCAGTGTGTAGGAGCAGGGGTTGTCATGGAAGACCTTATCCCCCTGCCTTGCTGCTGGGGGTACGTGTCCAGGGGGATCAGTGCTCACCCATTGCCTGTCACCTGGGCTCTGCATCCCGGGAGCCGTCGGAGCGGGACAGGCTGTGTGCTCCTGGCTGGGGTGGCTTTCTCCTCTCGGCAATACAGCATCGGTGCCTGCCAGTAGCTCGGGGATGTTGCCCACCCCGGGGGCTCCTGTGCCCCCGCCGCCTGCCTGGCATCCAGGGCTGTGGAGCCACCGGTGGGATTGTGCCTGGCTGTTCGCTGGGGGAGGTTTAGCAGCTTCTTCTGGTCTGGTAGGTGGTTCCTGTACGCTAATTTTCTCCATGTGGAGGATTTAACTTGGGGCGGTTCATTAGGAAAAGCCAGTTCTTTACAAGCGCCGACTCAGAGCCCAGCCCTGCTCTTCTTGCCTGGAGAGGTGCTGGCACACCGAGGTGCAGGTGTGCCCCTGTTTGGGTGTCTCTGGATTCCCAGGCCTTTGGGTGAGGAATTATCTGACGGGCTGCGCAGACGGCATGCGAGCGGAGGTGAGTCCCCGGGATGCTGCCGGCTGCAGACAGCAAGCGTCACCTTCCCCCGGGCAAGGCTGCCCCGTGCCATCTGCCCCTGGGGATGCGGCACGGGGATGTGGCAGGGCTGTGTGTGACGGTGGGGATGTGGAGGTGGAAGAGCAAGGCTCTTGTCCCTGGAGCGGCGTGTGGCTTCTCTGGGCTTGTGCTTCCGCTCTCAGACCTGCCTCAGGAGGACATGCCCTACCAGGCGTGGAGGTGGTGGTGGTCCTTGTGTGCATTCCCACTTCTCCCTGGGTGCCTGGGGAAACGTCCTGCCCCCGCACAAGGTGGGAAGCCCTGGTCTCAGGTGCTGGAACGCTCTGTTTCCATGCTGTGCCTTTGCAGGCAGCCCTGAGCTGCCTGAGCTCTGCCTGCTCGTGTCTGCTGACTGATATGTGCCTAGGATGGCAGGGGCTGCCACCCCAGACACATGGGGACACGGGTTCCTGTTGTACATCTCCACAAGAGGGGCAGCTGCAACGAGTGCTGGTCATGTCCTGCCCAGGGATGCCTGCTCCCCATGTCTTTCATACCTCTCTTTCCCTTGCAGATACTTCAGGTGGTGGTACAAGAAGACTCGCATAGAGAAGAAACCTGCCTTCATTGACCTCTTGTGTGCCGTTCCTCTGCAGCAGATCTATGGTCAGGCTCCAGTTTGGGCGCTGGGGTGGTGTGGGAGGCACGCACTGGGTGGGCAGGCATTCGCGTGGGGAAATCAAGGTTCCGGAGAGGGGGAGTGGGTCAAGGAGCTTCTGGGGGGTGGGCAGTGCTGGAGCTGGATGGGGGGGGGCTCCTTGAGCCAGATCCTGCCATGGGGAGGAATGGGAGTGCTAATTTGTGGTGTCTTTGCCAGGGTGCCCGCTGGGCGGGATCGGGGGAGGCACCATCACCCGTGGCTGGCGGGGCGAGTTCTGCCGCTGGCAGCTGAACCCCGGCGTTTATCGCTATGAAACTGTCATCGCCGACCAGGTGAGAGCAGCGGGGCCGGTGAGGGGTGCAGGCAGCAGCTGCAGCAGCCTGGGCAGTTGAGGCATCTGCTCCTGGGCTCATCTTGTCCCCTCCACGTGCTCCTCTCCTCCCCAGTTCACGGTGTGCCTGCGTTGCAAGGGGCAGACGGTTTACCAGCAGGTCTTGTCCGTGGAGAGACCCAGCACTCTGCAGGGCTGGAACTGGGGCTACTGTGGCCACTACGCCTTCTACCATGCCCTGTACCCCCGCGCCTGGATGGTCTACGAGCTCCCGGGGCAAAACGTGGTGCTCACTTGCCGCCAGGTCTCTCCTGTCATCCCCCATGACTACAAGGTAAGGAGGTGATGGCTCTGCGCTGGTTGCAGGCTGTCCCGTGGGAGCACCGGGCTGTCCTGCGCCGTGGCAGCGTGGCTCGTACAGAGCAGTCCAACGGGGATGTGGCAGAGCTGCCTGCATGGGAGGGGGAAAGGGCTGGCACAGCAGAGACAGGGCTGCCCTGGGTGATGCTCGGCGTGTCCCCTTTTGGTAGCGGAGGCTTGGAGCTGGTGAGTTTGTGACCCCTGAGCACTGCCCGTGCCTGCGGGGATGCTGCAGTAGAGGAGTTCCTTGTCCCTCCTGCCTGGCTCAGCGTTGCCTGAAGACAGCCAGGCTTGCCACCTTGTTCGTGTTCTTTCCCAGCATGGTATCTTCTATTCCTAGTGCCAGCTGCCAAGTGTGTAGCAGCAGGGCCCTGGAAGGCTTTGCCCCTCCTGGGGCAGTCAGTGCTGGAAGGATTATCCCTTTTTGCTTGTGCTTGGCTCTGGCGCCTGCTCCTTTTGCCATCTGACGTGTGCTTTGACTCTTTGTGTTGCTTGTTCCCTGCCTTTGGTTTTGTCCTGTGACCACCCCAGCTCCTGTCCGCCTGGAATGGCAGGTCCGGAGCTGTGGCCTGAACACCTGGAGGATCCGGTGTTAGCGTTTTGGGAAACTCTCAGCCTGTACTTGTGGGTTGGTTTGTCAGCTGGGTGTTCCTGAGAGTGTTTTAGCTGGCTTTTGCCTGCCATCCCCAATGGAAGAGCTGCGTATTAGCTGGGCTTCCCCACCTGGGGTTTCCCAGCATTTCCCCGTGTCTCCGCTCAGCAATGCTCCCAGGCAGGAGGAACCCCTGCAGCAATGCGGAAGCACGTGATGGCAGCAAGGGATGCCTCGCCGCTCCCGCACGCTGCTCCTGCTCGCTCCCAGCCCCAGGCGAGGGTGGCAGGCCTGACCTTCCTCTTACCCCAGCGAAGCACGTGAGCCTGTATCAACCTGTTGAGCAAATGGGTGGCGAGACACTCGTCTGAGCCGTAAACGCAGCTTTCCATCTGTGTGTTGCCCGGTGTGGGGTTTGCCAGCCCAGGGCTTGTGGTCTGAATTTTGTATTGCCTGCCCCCCAAATTCCTCTGCTCCCGCTGCTGCTTGCCAGCTTGGTGATGGACTGCAAGAATGAGTTGTTCCTGGTGGCCTTGCTCCTGCTGCATCCCGTGTGGTCTCACCAGCAGTGGGTGAAGTGGTGCTCTGACGGCTAATCATGGAGCACCAGCCCTAGATGCAGCGTTGTCTGTCTCTTCCAGGACTCCAGCCTGCCAGTGGGAGTGTTCATCTGGGAAGTGGAGAACGGGAAGGACGAGGACGTGGATGTCTCCATCATGTTCACCCTGCAGAACGGCATGGGAATGAAGGAGGACAGGAACGGAGGGCACTGGAACGAGCCCTTTGCCATTGAGAAGGAGGGTGAGCGGGTTGCTGGAGTCCTGCTGCACCACTGCACACGTGTGAACCCCATCACCTTCGCCATCTCTGCCCGGGAGAAGGTAAAGGGCTGGCACTGGTGGTGTGGCTTCTGCTAGGGGGGTCGTGCAGCCCTGCTGAATGTGGAGGGGCTGCTTCCAGGCAGCTGGTAAAGGATGGGTGTGTGATGGGTTGGGGTTGGCACCCGGTCCTCAGTGCTTGCTTGACCGCTGGAGCAGGACTGGGGACATGAATTCCCCGAGGTCACCCTTTTTGGGGGTGGCTGCCAGGAGAGAAGCTATGGGTGAAGCTTGCAGGACCGCAGGTGAAGAAGTTTGGGGTTAGCATTGCTGGGCAGCATGCTGGGAGTGAGCGTGAGGTCCCAGAGTCGGGTGGGGGTGTGGGCCTGCGTCTGCCCCTCAAAATTAGCCCCTGGTGATGCTCTTGCCTTCCGCAGGCTGGCACGGGAGTCACCCACCTGACGGCATTCAATCCCGCGGGATGCGGTAGGGAGGTGTGGCAGGACCTCCTGCAGGACGGCAGGCTGGATTCCCCCGCCGGTGAGTGGGACGGGTGGAGGGGGAGCAGGGGGAACGGCCGGCCACACTGGTCCTGGGGCACAGGGCACCCGAGCAAGGGTGGATGTCTCTTCCTCTGGCCACCTCGGTGCCATCGCAAGGAGCTCTCGCCGGTGCTGTGGCTCGTTCCCAGCTTTAGGCTGTATCTGAATTTCCCATGGCTTGTGCTGTCCTCGGCTATGTTAATTGCACATGCCAGTGTCTTGTGAGTCTGTGTAGGTGTAGGGTTGCACACCGAGTTGAGATTCCTGCTGAGTGGCCGTGGGGATGCCCAGCCACATTCCCTGAGCTCCCGTTGCCAGATCTGCGAGGTGGGCCCTGTCAGATTTGTTCTGGTCGGTGTTTAGCAGTCTTTGGGGTTTGGTGCTACTGTCGCTTGCTGTCCTCTTGTTACTACACCGGTTCCTTGAAGGCCTTTGGTATTCCCGTGATACTTCTGCATCATCCTCAGTTGTCTGCTTGCTCACTTGGCAGAAGGCTTGAAGCAGGGTGTCATCTCCCAGCCCTTGCTGCTAGCCTCTTATTGTGATAAAAGGTGCTGCTAGTCTCCTACTGCGACCATTTGCCTAGTGTCTCTGCCAGCTTTTGAACAAGGATGATGCTGACAAACTAGTGATGCTGCCAGCGGGCCTTTGCAAGATTTCTTGAAGCCTAAGTTATGTAAATAAAGCGTTTACATAGATACTTCCGCAAAGCTAAGTTTCCTGCCTAGATGCACTCAGAGCTCTCCAGGCAAATGGGATGTGGTTTTCCTTTGTGTGTGCCAGGCGTTATCGTAGTCAAGATCTGTGCTTCTGTTACAGTTGTTGCTTTAATAAGTTTACCTGGTACACGTGTCAAAACCAGCATATAATTATCCAGCCGCCTCAGGGCTTTTCTTAAACACGGGCACAGTTCAAGCACCCTGCGAAAAGCTGGAAGCAATGACTGTCACTAGAAAGTCACAGTGTCTCTGAGTGCAGCACAGCTGCAGAGTCATGGGGCGCTCCGTCCTTTCCGCTCGTGCCTGGTGGCTTTTCCTGCCTGATTTGTTCCTCTGCTTTGATGACTGACTTTTTAACCTCTCCGCCCATGGGAGGTATTTTTTCCTGCTTGCAAAAAGCAGTTACTCACGTGCGGTAGTGTCATTCCTTAAAACCCTGAGGCTGTACCCTCCAGGTTGCAAGGGGGCTGGCCCATGCCCGAATAGTCTCATTCCCCTCGGGGTGCGTGGGAGCATCAGTCACCCCCCCCCATGGGGCTTCCTTGGTCACTCCTGAATATTTTGTTGTCCCGGCAGGTAAAAGCAGCCCAACGGAGAAGGGGGAGGTGACGGCAGCAGCGGTATGTGCCAGCTGCAGGGTGCCTGCCCGGGGTCACAGGACGCTGGAGCTGGCCCTGGCTTGGGACATGCCCCGTGTTCACTTTGGCTCCAGGGAGAAGCTGCACCTCAGGTGGGTGGCTGGTCTCCAGCGGGGCTTGGCTCACATCCCCAAAGGCCCCTTCTCCCTGCCTCCGGGCTTGAGTGCCGCCTGGGGAGCCTTGTCCCAGCCACTCCCTGTGGCCACAGCGCTGCCGGGTCTCAGAAGGGACCCTCTCCCCAGCCCCTGCACTAGCAGTCGCGTTGTTCTGGTGTTCGCTATAGTCCAGCCCATCTCCCGTGACCGGGTGGGCTTCCCAACCTGAGCCTGCGGCGTACTCACCAAACCCGTGCTTGGCAGGCGGTACACCCGTTTTTTTGGCAGCGGAGGTGATGCCGCTCCTGCCCTGTCACATCATGCCCTGACGCACTACGAGGAGTGGGAGAGGAAGATCGAAGCATGGCAGAAGCCCATCCTGGAGAACAGGTAGGATGGATGGGAGCACCCTACTCGTTGGCCTCCCGGAGCTGGTCAGAGCGGGACCATCTCCGCCTTGGCTGCGGCGGCTGAGTTTCGCTCTTGCCCACAGCCAGCTGCCTTTCTGGTACAAGTCGGCCCTCTTCAATGAGCTGTACTTCTTGACGGACGGGGGGACCATCTGGGTGGAGCTGCCCCCGGACTGCTGTGCTGAGGACCTGCAGGGGCCGGCGGGGGCTGGCCTCACCCACCTCCTCCCTGTGCTGCGGGAGTACGGAAGGTTTGCTTATTTGGAAGGTAACTTGGCAGGGATGTGATGGATGGTCCCAACTCACCCTCTCCCTGTTGCTGTCGCCAGGTGTTTTTAACCTGCTGTGGGGATATGTTTCACACCCTGATGGGCAGGGAGCAGCGCTGTTCCCAGCAAACCCCCTGGCAGGACCAAGCCCTGTGGCATGTTGCTTGAGGTCTTCTCCAGACCCCCGGGTGCTATATGTAGAGAATAAACAACACTTCTAATGGGAGCACCTGCCTGTGCCAGGGAAGAGCCATGTGGGAGGGAGGACCTGCCCCTCCTTTACCCTCCCTGTGGCAGGTGCCCCATCCCTCACTGTGTCCCCCGGTCCTTCCAGGCCAGGAATACCGCATGTACAACACCTATGATGTCCACTTCTATGCCTCCTTTGCTCTCGTCATGCTGTGGCCCAAGCTGCAGATCAGCCTGCAGTATGACATTGGTGAGTGACCCAGAAGACCCTGACTGAGGAGACCCTGGCTTGATGCCTGCTGATGGCTTCACCTAGGGAAGAGATGGAGGATTTGGGACAGCATCTGCCATAGAAATTTGTGGAGCCAGCAACTCCCTCCAACTTCTCTGCTGAGCCCAGAACTTGCAAACCCCCAACATTGCTGCCTCTCAGCATCTCTCTGCCCTGCACTGGGATGCCTCTTGCCACGCTGTGGGTGCAAAGCTGACTCTGCCTGCCTGGGGGGACTCCCTGGTCTTATCAGCTCTCTCTGTGCCCCTTGCAGAGGAGAACGATGGAGCTGTTTGCGGAGCTTGATACTTTGAGCGGGCTTGGAGACTGCTGGGTAGTGGCCTGACCAGTGGTAGAGCACAGCCCTTTGCTGGGCTGCAGGAAGGCTGAGCCCACTGGCGTTCCCCCCCTAGCCCTGGGTGCTGCCACCACCTTGCTTAAGGGGTGGTGACATTTGCATGTCCCCTCCCGAGGGGAGGCTGGGAGCAGCCTGGCGTCCCCTCAGCCCTTGGCAGAGGGCTGTGGTCTTGTGGCCAGAGCTTGTGATCTGTCTGCGGTCTTTCTGATGTCTCTTGCTTTGTGTCCTCTCCAGCTCTCACAGTGGTGAACGAGGATGTCCAGCCCCGGCAGTACCTGATGTGTGGTCAGACAGCCCAGGTGAAGCTGAAGAATGTGGTGCCGCACGACATTGGGGACCCAGGTGAGGGTCTGGGTGGGCCTACCAGGGGGCAGAGGAGGAGCAGGGCTGTTCACACAGCTTTCTCAGGGTACTTAACTGCCAAATTGTGGGAAGGAGGTGTGGTGCCTGGTGTACACTGGGTGTCTTTTTCTGGGAATGAAAAGCTTGGATGGTTTGGGGTGGTGATGAAGACCATGCAGCACAGAGATTGTACAGGGAATGAAGGGAGGCTGAGCACTAGTGGGAAGGCTGCCCTCGCTAGAGATGATACAGGGTGCAGCATGTTATTTTAGTGCTGTTTGACAGCACCCCTGGGACCTTGCTTCTGGGTAGGAGAGGGCATGTTCATTGCTTTCTGCCCTGCTGCAAGCGCTCTGTCCTTGCTCAGGTGACGAGCCGTGGCAGCGTGTCAATGCCTACCTGATGCACGACACGGCCGACTGGAAGGATCTCAACCTGAAGTTTGTGCTGCAGGTGTACCGTGACTACTGCCTGACACATGACTCCCTGTACTTGCGGGACATGTGGCCAGTCTGCCAGGTACTGGGAGGACATCAGACCATGGGGCATCCCCCTTCCCCGCTTCCCTTGGGAGCCATGCAACATCCCGAGAGGATGGGTGCTCCCGAGCAGAGCATGAAGGGCAGCTGTGGCAGAAAGCTGCTGAGATGCAGAGGTTGAGTGACCATCTCCTGCCTCTCCCTCAGGCTGTGATGGAGTCGGAGCTGAAGTTTGACACCGACAATGATGGACTCATCGAAAACGGTGGCTTCGCTGACCAGACGTACGACGCATGGGTAGTCCATGGAGCCAGGTGAGCAAGAGAGACAGATGGAGGTTGGAGATAGGGAGTGTGGGGTGGGAAGGTAGCTCAGAGCTGGGGCTGTGGTCTCCATCTTTTGTGGGAGCTCCGTGCGGTGTCCCATGTTGCCAACACTGCTTTTCTTTCGCTCTGGCAGCGCGTACTGTGGCGGGCTGTGGCTGGCAGCCGTCTGCATGATGTGCAAGATGGCAGAGGTGCTCAGGGATGTTGAGACCCAGCAGAAATACACGGACATCCTGAGCAAGGGCAAGGAGGCGTTTGAGAGGATGCTCTGGAACGGTGGGTGCTCGCCAGTGGGGAACTGCGCTTAGCTGGCCATGTGTCCCTTGGGAGGGGGACAGCTCCTCCTTGGGTCACGGAGCCTTGCAGGGGATGGGGGAGGGAGGGGAGATGCCATTCTTCAAGCGGAGGGGAAGGAGCAGGTACTAGGGAGAGAACGGAAAAGGTATGGTGGTTTAGGAAAGGAAGGAGAAAAGAGCCTTCTGGAAAAAGCTGCCAAGCTCCTGCCTCATAGGGTGGAGTGTAGGGACAGCATGCGTGAGCAGAGGTCCTAAACCGTGGATATAAAACTGCCTCCTGCCTTTTTTGCAGGAAAATACTACAACTATGACAGCAGTGGGAGTGCCACCTCCAGCAGCATCATGTCAGACCAGTGCGCCGGGCAGTGGTTTCTTGGGGCTTGTGGTCTGGACCAAGGGGAGTTTGAGGTAAGGGAAGGGGCAGCCTGGTGCAGGGTGGGGTGAGACAGGACCTGCGCCTGAAGGAGAGCAGCAGGGCTGGCACGTGGCATGGGTTAAGTGTTAGGGTCTGGGGTGGGGCTCCAGCCCGCTCCCCTGCAGCGGTGCCTGGAGGCTGTTGGATGTGCATCAGTGCAACCCACCTTAAACCGAAACCTGCTCGTGGCGAGGCGGTGCAGCAGGTGTGTGTAATGGCAGTCAGCTCTGACTCACTTGGACGAAGGTCCCACTGGGGTTTGCGCTTGGCAAGGCACGATTTGTTTAAAAATGGGAGATAAAAGCGTCTGAAACTTTCCACGTGTTATTTGCTGCCCAGTTTAAAGTCCTAAATTTGTATCTGAGGGAACCAAGGCTTATTTGGGGCCCTAAAGTCTTGAATTGGCTGAAGACTTCTGTTGTCTGATGGGTTGGTAAGAGCAGCTGCTGGTGGTGCAATACCTGGAACAGAGCTGGGAAGTAGAGAGCCATCGTATGGATTATTTATGACCTGCAGACAGTTGTCAGACCAAAGCTCTCTGTGGTGGTGATGGACAGGCAAAAGCTTCGGGTGACGGAAGGAAGAAATCACAGAATGACAGAATGGTAGGGTTTGGCAGGGACCTCTGTGGGTCACCCAGTCCAACCCCCCTGCCAAAGCAGGGTCACCTACAGCAGGCTGCAGAGGACCTTGTCCAGGCAGGTCTTGAATATCTCCAGAGAAGGAGACTCCACAGCCTCCCTGGGCAGCCTGTTCCAGGGCTCCGTCACCCTCAGAGGGAAGAAGTTC
>Ga0065711_1048019_pt1 | contig 12032 bp, 4 predicted proteins | sample Hoacrofraction12_FD_59098 | JGI IMG/M metagenome (GOLD analysis project Ga0065711, IMG submission 59098) | Hoatzin crop microbial communities from Cojedes, Venezuela - Epithelial fraction 12 v2 (version 2) | ecosystem: Host-associated > Birds > Digestive system > Esophagus > Crop | place... | reverse complement strand
CCCCCCACCACCACCACCACCAGGAGAAGAGAAAAAGGAGGAAAAGGGAGAAAAACTTACAAATTGAATATAAAAACAGCTTTACTAATAACACTGATACTACTACTAATATTAATAATAAGAGAAATAAATTAAGATACACAAAACCAATACTGAATTTCCCAGAGCCAGGTACTGTGGGCGCTGTCGTCACACCAGCAGCTGCCAGGCAGCACCAGGCAGTCCCAGACTGGACTCGGCAGTAGACAGGAACTGGGCTTGAGAATGCACAGATCGGAGTCTCGATCAGGACAGCAGGCAGGACAATGAGCAGGGTCCTCTTCAGAAGGTGGCAGTTGATGAAGAGAGCTAGACCGTTGGGATCCCCCAGCTTTAGACTGGGTGTGACGTGTCCGTCATGGAATACCTCAACGGTATAACAGGAATACCTGTTCTGCCCGTACCTCCCTGGAAGTAGGACCCTTAATGACGCCTCACTTCGAAACATAAAAGGTCTATCAGTGACCTTGGCTGCTATAGTAATAATTAGAAACTTGGGCCTTTTTCTGCACTCTGTTCCTTCCGTTAGCTCAGTAAAACTATCAACATTAGCTGTTATCAGCTGTGGAGTGGACACTGTCTGTAAAATATGCAGCCAACTTCAGAAAAATGCAGTTACGTAGAAGAACTTAGCTCTAAGTAAGATTAACTGAACAAGAATCTGTTCTGTTTTAACCATAACTAGGACAATGGTTTAAAAATTTCTGTGGATCAACAAATGAATGTTGTAATATATCTGTCCTCAAAAATGCACAGAAACATTATAAACTGTCAGATAGGTACAAAGCTCTCACAGTTTGTTTTTTCCACTTTTCGTGAGTTACGAAGCCAGTCTGTTAACTCCTTCTGAAAAGACCTGATACTTTTTAATGAGCATATCTGATGTTCAAGTATGGAATAAATGACAATTTTTCATTTTGTCTTAGTTACCATTTGGAATGGCAGATTACTAATTTACAGTTGCAATTGGCAAAACTTTAGTCCAGAAAGCTTGTACAATTGCAGGTAGAAGATTAAAACAAGTATTAAATTTACAGAAAGTTAACAGATTTTTTCAAAATTATCAAAGTTTGTTGAGATATATGGAAAAGTTTAGGAAGAGAAACACTGTTTTGATAGACTACGATTCAATATTTAGGCAAAATACACTCAGGGACCTTAATTCAAATGTATTCTGTGGTCCACTAAAAGAAAAAAGGGGAACACATGTAAAATTTTCCTTTGAGACGATTGCACTTAATGATTTATGTGCTCTCCACTGTCAAATTTTACATTAAATCCATATCATATACCTTACTCTGCTTTTCTACTTTTAGGGTTTATCAGAAAAAGCGAAGCTGAAGAAGAGGACATGCATAGAACACAATAGTATTGCAGGCCACTAGCATTGAGGAAAATACTCTTGAGCCCTGAAAGACAGAGCAGCAATATGCAAAATGATCAAGTTTATCAGTTAACTGGTTGTTTAATATTAAATATTTAAATGTACTTTAGTGAAAGATCTTGAGCAGATGTTACTGATCAAGATCTAGGCATGTAGCCTAGGGCTGGACTAGAATTTCTTTTTCTGTCCAGTGACAATGAATATTTTATGAAATGTGAAAGGAAAAAAAATGATAGAGTGCCATTATAGATAAGTAGTCTCAGTACACGGCAAGCCTGACAAGGGAAGTCACCAAGCGAGTCTATTTGTGGGAAGTGAAGGAATCTTATTTACAGGATGGAACTGACCAAAACAGGCTGAGCTCTGTGGGCATTCAACAGTTCCAAAGCAGTTTGGGAAGTACTTGTGGACTCTTACGTTTCACTTCAACTGTCAAAACTGCTATAAAACAAGAGTAAACTGCAGATAATTTTGACTTTACTGATCACACACGAGCACTTGGATAACCATCCATAAACATTTTTAATCCAGCAAGGAGGCTAGATATGGACTATGCCTACTATCTCTGACCACCACTACCTTTGTCAAGAAACTTATTTTCTGCACACTGATCGCTGCTCAAACCTGTGTAACTGGCAGATTATTGTCTTTGAAATCTCAGTAGAAGTAGTGAAATTTAGCATTCAAGTCCAGTATTATTTCTTTTTCTGGTATTCCCAAATGTGCCTTTACCCTCACCCTGAGCTACTATTATATTTTTGCATTCCTTTCTTAGGGCTGAAACTTCTGTTGTGTTATGTTTTGCCATTGAATACCTCAGCAGCTGTCCTTTCAATGCACGATTTGCAGTCTTCCTTCTCTTCAGATCACTGTGGGTGTATTTTGGTTTTTAATCTTTTCCCACCAAGGTAATAGGGAACTTCTTATATGCAGAGAATCAGGTATTTCTAAAACAGAACGGTACTGACTTGGTAAGCAATCATTTCTGACATAAGACAGCACAGAAAATGGAACCTTGGCACAAAGGAAAATGTGTTATGGAAAGCAATGAGGGAACTGTGGCGTATTTTTAGTGGTGTGAAATGAAAAGGATTTTAGAACAATTATACTCCTCGTTTATGGCACAGAAAATTGCACCAATCACTGCTGCTCCTTGTTCTTTTAAGATTGGAGGTGAATAACATTTGGCATTTTTTGGTTTACTAATTTATGAAAAACAATGAATTGTGCTTTTTCTCAGTAAACATCATATTTTTTCCTAGTGCCTCTGAAATATTTAAAAGCTTAGAAAGTGTGACAGAGCTAGTTATGTATTAACATTATTTAGCAGATTAAGGTGTTACTATCAGTTCTTACAGCTCTACTTCATCATTTCTAGCCTGTGGCTCCTTTAGCAATAAGGATACAAAGAAAAACAAAAGATTTCATACAGTGTTTATCTGATTATATCAAATTAGACCAGCACCTGCAGTCCTCCGCAAAAGAGTAAGTTAGCTGGACAGTTGAACTTGGATGTTCAGTGAGATATTTTTAGAATCTAGGTAAGTTAATAAAAATAGCTTTTTCAAGTGTTTGGGTGTGTTTATTTTTATTCCTTAACAACAAAATTTCTATTTTTACACTTCTTTCAAAGGCAAAAGGGACAGTTGTGTTTCTCAGCCCCTGCCAGTCCATGTCCCAGACAGCAGCAAGTGCAGTAAGACAGTTCACGTTCTCAGCTGTCCAATCAAGCTGTCTGAAGTTAGGAATTAATACTTCCTAGAAACAAGTGTTGTAATCTCACCTGGAATGTATTTATTCTGTTTTTTTTAAGGGAGAAGGCAATCTGTAAATTTTTTTGTAATATTTTTACCCCTTCATTCAACTAGAAGCTCCCTGTCAATCTGGATCTGCACAAACAAGCAAAAGCATGAAGGTGGAAGAGAGCATATATATCCTGAAATATGTGAATTTTTTTAATACTTTGTTATTTTGTTCCCATGTAGCTTATTGGGAAGGCTTTCTAAGGGCAACAGAGGCACCATTGCTGGTAAGCACAGAGTGGAAGAATTAAAAGACTCTTCTTGACTTCCTCACTTTTTGTTCACCTGTGCCCCTGGCTACTCCCATCATAAAACATAGTGCAGGTTTTTTGATAATTAAAGAAGGACTTTTTGGAGACATGAAAGGTGATTGTTCTGTGGAATAAACAGTACAGCATTATAAAATCTGAAGGTTCATAAAACGCATTTGGACTCTGCTGAAGTGGTGGAACTGACCATTCTGTTAGTTTCTTTCACTCAGTGGGTTATATTGTACCTCATCGAACGTGAAAGATGAGCAATGCCCTTCCAGGATATCAACAGATGGAGAGAAAATCATTGTTATAAAAACCAGACCTCAATTTCATGTGTATTTCCTGTAAATTATTTTATAGAACAAAACCTTCAAAGTACGCTTTTTTTACGGGTTGAACTTATGTAATGAACGGCTACAAGTAAGAGTCTCAGCTGTGTATGAATGCATAATCCCCATCACAAATAAACTGCTGGCTACTGGCATGGTACCCAGCAGAAAATCATTACAAAAGTTTATGGCAACAAATCCTGTCATAAAAAAGTCACTATGTTTTTTATTTGAAACAATATTGCGACAAAAGCACATTTCAGCCCTTTGAAAAACCTCTTTACAAGATTTAATGTGTCCAGTGTAAGTTCTACAACAAAGTCTGTAATAAACTACAAACACTTAGTAGTTGAGATGAACTGGAATTCTAATTCAACAACGATGGATTTAATGGTAGCCAAGAACAATTTTATCATTAGGGAAATTAATGTTTTGAAGATGGACCCAGATTTGTATTTCAGTTTTATTTAAATCTCTAAAAAACATTTTAAAAAAATATTCTACCTGTTAAGGGAACTGTGGCATCCCTGTTAAAAGAATCACCTTAGCTTTATGCTTACATGAAATTTGTGATAGAGATTTAAATAGCTGAATTTGAAAGAGGACTTTGCTTTAAACATTTTTTTGCCAAGTTCTACCCATTCATTGAAACTTCTTTTAACAAACAGAAGCTAAGAAACAACAGGTTATCAGAATGAATCTGGATTATGTGAGTTTGGGTTTTTATCTTCAGATACTCTTTTAGACTTTTTGTTGATGGGAGTGGTTTGGCCACCCTACTTTTCTACTTTACAGCTAAAAGGACACTGATGGACAGAGGGCACTTGAAATGCCTCAAAGCTGTTTACAGACAAGATGCCGTAAAAGCAAGGTTCATTCCCAACACCTTCCTTAATTCCTATTACCAGAATTCTCATTTTGGCAATTTGAAAAATGCTATTTTTTCCTTGAATTTTGAATTAACTTGGAATGAAAAGTGTGACTTATTTTTGTTTGGATTTAAAAAAAAAAATATTTTTGGTAAAATTTTTTGCTGTTTGAAATGCAAAACAATTTTCCAGTTTTTCTAGTGAAATAAATTGTAGAACTTGAATAAAATTGTAGTTTTTCATTAAAAAATGTTTACAAATGTTTGTAACAAATAATTTCTGCAACATTATGCCCTTTTCTGGCACTGTGCCTTTTCCTGTAATGTGCTATTACTTAAATTGACGTATCTCTCCAGAAATTCCAGAAATTTTCAGAAATGCACATGATGAACAGAAGATTTAAAATCCATTGGAAGATGTCTACCAGGCCACAACAGTACACGACATAGCAGTGTTTCTTCCTGCCAAAGTTCAGTGTGGATACTACTGTCTTGTTGCAGAGCAAAGTTGGGTTTTACAGTGCAGATGCAACTGGCTGGAGCTAACTGGCTTATGAATTTTAAGCTTCCCTGTGACTACCAAAAGGAGTATGACACTGAGTGGTGAAATAATCTGACATATGGCCTCATGAGAAGTGCTTGCAACTGGAAGATATACATACATTCCTAGTATGTAAAAGATACTGTCAGACAAACTTTTAATTAAAATATTCAAGCCATAAGCTCATTACTTTTAAGAGTAAGTGTCTCACAAGCTGAATAAGAGGTAAGTCCACAGGGAGAGCTGTGTATTCAAATATCTGCGAAATTTACTGTGTAGTATGAGCAGCAGTCTATTGATCTCCAAGTTCAAATTCATGTGGGGAATATTGTGGGCCAAAAAGTACAATTTCTTACAGAGTCCAAAGTCTAGTTTAGTTTATTCCATGGCAGATTTTTTTCTCAGGGGGAACTGGAGAACTCATACCTTCTGGCTAAGAGTTGTAAACCCCATGGAGTGTATCCTGAAGGTTTCAAGCAAGTAGATTGTGCCTGTTATCTGCTGAACATGTTTAAACAAAAGAGGGCTCCTCATAGTGATGTTTGGGCTAATAAACTTTCCTTCTGATCACAGTGGGCTGCTGAAACAGCCATGTCCTAAATTTGTCAGGGTTGCATATTTCACATCCAAATCCACCAAAGTCAACACAAAACCTCCATTAGGAATCTTTATGGCTAAGATCTATCTGGGGCATGTGAAGTATATGCTCTGATTTTCATCACAGAATCAAAGAATGATAAAATGGTTTGGAAGGCACCTTCAAAGGTCATCTAGTCCAACCCCCTTGCCAAGGGCAAGGATACTTTCTACTAGACCATGTTGCTCAAGGCCCCATCCAACTTGGCCTTGAACACTTTCAGTGATGAGGCATCCACAACTTCTCTGGACAACCAGTTCTAGTGTCTCACCTCCCTTATTGTAAAAAAATTCTTCTTTATAGACAATCTAAATCTGCCCTCTTTTAGTTTAAAACCATTGCCCCTTCTCCTGTCACTATAGGCCTTGGTAAAAATTCTCTCTCCATATTTCTTATAAGCCTCTCCCCCCATTGCAAGGCTGTTATAAGATCTCCCTGAAGCCTTCTCTTCTCCAGGCTGACCAATACCAACTCTCTCAGCCCTCCTTCATAGAAGATATATTCCAGACCTCTGATTACCTCTGGATGCAGTCAGGAGTTCCATGTCTTTCCTGTGACCCCAGTATACCCAGTACAGTCTCTTCTACTCTCAGAAATCTATTTGTGGGTTTGATGCTGTACAGGTTTCAGAATTATTCTCAGATATCAGATCTCGATCCTGAGATTCTTGCTTATAAAACTGCATTAGTTACAGGTACATGTGGTTTCTACAATATTAAGCAAATTCACTAAAGATGTCCACTATGACCTATAAATCTCAGGGAGATGTACAGTCCAGTAAGTGGTATGCTTATTCACATAGCTCTGAATGATCTAATTATACATCTTTCTATGGCTTTTTGCTTATTACAAGTGATTCTTAGGTTAAGTTAATTATAAAACATTTACATTAGGAGTTGTGGTTGTGTAACATGTTTGGTGAGCCGCATTCGCTACTCCAGGAACTACGGAAACCCACTGCACGGGCTCTAGCACGAGACTACATGACTAGAAATCGCAGAAGCCCAGTTTGTTGTCAGAGCTACTTTTTACATTTTTGGATATCAGAATTAGATTCTGGATAGAATCCCACTAAAACACACAACCAAAGTTTAATTTCTCCATGCCTAAAAATCTTCTTTCATATAGTGAGAGTTTTGGGATTCTGTGAAAAAGTTTTGTTGGCACTAAACCAGAAGATACATATATATAAATATATCAGCTTTGTTTTCTGGGACTGTGAAAAGGATAAACACTTCATAAAATTGCCTGCCACAGAACCAAACATATTGAAATGGCTTTTTATGGAGATATTGAAACAACAACAAAAAAAATACACAGGGCTTGTTTCTCCTGAGGGTTCAATTATTTTGAGTGCTGGTAGCAAACTTTGATTGATAAATCTAACCTTTCCTTTCCAGGCAATAGTTTGATCACATAGTGATGAGAAAGAGTTAGAGAATGGAAGAATAACATTTGAATTGCAACAGAATAATGAAAATGCAGAGGCTGCCTTTGACTTTTACAAGGTGAGAAATGATTTCCCATTTTGATTGTGTGATGGCAAGAATCTCTTCTAAGAGCAGGCAAGTCTGGGCTTTGTATGATGTTCTTAAATTATTTTTCAAAACTTATAAGTTTTCTTCAGCTTTCCAGCTAGGAATTCATAATCCATCCAAAATGCAATTCAAGCTATAGTGGCAACATATGTTTTTCAACAGCACAAATGACTGATGAAGTGGTGTGGTCACCACACATCGTACATCGTATCTGAAATATGAACTAAGATAGAAAACTCGCCAGCCCACAGGGAAAACCAGGCAGCCTTTCTATTCAAAATAAATTTATGATGTTTTCCAACTGAGCTTACACAAGTACACTCATCATGTATGTGCATTGTGACCTAATTTGACACCTCTATACATCTTTTTAATTGTCCTTTAACATAATTTTTTTCACTCTTCCCTCTGAAACACTTCTTAGCAGCCTGAAATACATCATTACTTTCATCATATCTTCCCCTTTCTTTTAATGTAGGAGAAGGAATGGCTATCAATCAAAAAAAAAAATTAAGATAGACCATTTAGTTTTATTTTATCATCATAAATTTCTTTCCATAAGATCCTTCTTCACTACAGACAAGGGAGTTATGCCTAACCTTGCAAATAATTCTGCTGGAAAAAAAGAAAAAAGAGAGAGAGAAAGCAAAATTCGGCTTTCAAATGTAAGCTCAATCGTCAGGTTTTATTCTGAAAGTAAATCACTCAACAGTGTTAAAGGTGTGTTGTTTAGATGTTTTCCAGTTTCCGCAAGCAGCCATAAATATTACTTTGAAATCCCTGAATAGTTTTGGAATCCAATAAAAAAATTGTTCCATTATCTTTCATTAACACTGTTCCTTTCTAATTCATAAAATATTTTCTGAAGTTTGAGAGATCGTTTAATAATTTTAAAAATAGAAATTTTAAGTGAAGAATTAGCTACACCATTCAAATCAATCCACATTCATAATCCAAAATTTGGAGAAAAAGGTATTTTATGTGTCAGAGTCATAGTAATGCAGAAGACAGAGAAAGCAGACCTATGCATTAGTAACTGCTCTCAAGAAGACAGTTTGCAATGCAGCTCTTTTGACCTGAGCATTGCAGCAGGAGTTGAGCATAGACATGAAAATAATAGCATTTACCAGCTTCCAGACATGGTGCGTAAGAATGCTTAAAGCCAAATTAAAGTTGCCCTTAGCAAAGGTATGCTGTTGTAAATGTAGTCTGCCTTTGCCCTCACTCAGCCATATGGGAGAGATATAATATAGTTCTAATGTTTTAGTTACTGAAATCACTGCTACAGCCTAACTGCAGCAAACAGATTCAGTGTCAATTAATATTGCACTTGCAGGAAAGCATAGCCAATAGATGAGCCACTGCATTTTCACCTACTTTTATAGATTTTTACTGCATATTATTTCAACAAAAAGCTAGTTTTCTGAAACATGGTGTGCATGCACAAAATTTAAAGATGAAGAGGTCAAGTCCTAGACTGAGATTGTAAATCTGTGCAGTTCTGAAGAATTTATTTATACTCACTAAACTGTCAACATCAAGTATCTAGGCTATCACATTTCACCTCCTTTTTCTTGTTTTACATACTGAAATGAGAAAATACCTATTCAGAAATATACTGATGTATACATACACCACATATATTCCAATAACCTCTCTGTGATAAATTGCAAAATCATATGTAAACTATTTCCAGCAACTTGGAGAATCTATCTTCCAGTTGCTAAGCCATCGCCTTGAATTTACTAATATCTCAACCTCTGAAAAGTTTGATGTATCTATTTTCTAAAATATAGTACTCTTCTTTCCCAAAACTTTGACTCAGTTAAATAATTTTTCCCTTCTAATTACACATTACTTTTAATTATGAGCTCTTGCTCAGTTTCAGCAAAAACCCCCTCGAAGCTGACTATAGCAATTCTTGCTTTTCGTCTTAGGTGCTAGCAAAGCTGAACGTTGCAATTGTGCCACCAGAAACACAGGTGAAAAACTGCAATTTACTTTTAGAAAAGCAATTCATAATTCTCCATGGAAATTCTGTGCCAGCAATACCTGAAACATTGAATGACAGGTGATGTTATGCATGATGACTGTGTCATGGGTTTGCTAATTCTCATATTTTAAACTTCTATAAAAAGAGGAACTGCATTTTCAGAGGGACGCCTAAATTTATACCTATGGAGTGCGTCTACATATTTTAACTGTACTTGTCCAGTACAGATCACAGGAAACTGTACAGCTGATGACACCATCTGCACTTCTTTGTAACATTAGTGTGTGATTAAAGCTAAGGGCTAGAAAATTGTTGAGGATATATGAGTAAGAGCTGGCATGCAGCATTTTTATGGGGTATAGATTCTGCAGAATAAAAGGTCACTTTATGTACATTTGTTAAGTTTAATAACTCCCCCAAACTCCTCAGAAAGCAAGGATTACTCATAAAATCACTACCACTTTTTACATATGACAAACAATATGTAGTTGGCTAACTACTTTATGTCATCAGAGCTGTAAAATTTCAATTTTATTTCCAAGATTTTCAGAGCCTTCTCAACCAAAGTCCCTACTGAGGTAGCACATACACACTAAGTAGACTTTATATTTGTTGTAATTTTTGTTCTCTGTATCCATCAGTTTTCAGTCAATAGTTACTGCTGCCTGATAACTAGTCATCAAATAACAAGCTGAGACTGAGTAGTTACTTCCTAGGTTCTGTAAAATTATAATTGAGGGACTTTATATACACCAAAACACCCCCTAAGGCTCTGGATGACTTTGTGAAAAAAATACAAAAATAACATGCCATAGAAGCAGAAACTATAATAAGATGCACAGTCAACAGAAATAAACCTGAAAAATTGTGATAAGAAAAGGCAGAAGCACTCAATGCCTTTTTTGCCTCAGTATTTAGTATTAATGATAGACCATGGGCTGCTCACTTCTGTGAGTTGGACGATCACGACTGCGAGAGCAGTGACTTTCTATTTGTGGACCCTGAAATTGTAAGGGGCCTGTTGTGTTCACCAAATGTTTGTAAGTCGATGAGGTTTGACAGAATTCACACCAGAATACTGAAGGAGTACTAGTGGATGTCACAGCAGGATCCCTCTCAATCATCTACCAAAGGTGTTGGGAGTCTGGGGTGGTCCCTGCAGACTGGAGGCTAGACAACATCATTCCATTTTACAAGACTGGCATTAGGGAAGACCCAGAAAACTACAGACAGGTTAATCTAACCTCATTACCTGGAAAAATTATGGAGAAGAACATGCTATTGAAAGGTATTTCCAGGACAATGCAACCATCAGGCACAGTCAACATGGGCTTACAAAAAAAAAGGTCCTGTGTAAATGATCTGATATCCTTCTATGCTAAGGTCACTCACCCAGTGGGTGAAGGCAAGGTGTTGGATGTAGCTTTTCTGGAATTTTTTAAGGCTTTTTGACATTGTCCCTCACAGCCTCCTTCTGGACCAGTAGTCTGACAGTGAGATGAGCAGGTACACTATGCTCTGGGTGAATTGGCTGTACAGCGAGGCTCAAAGTGTTGTCATGAACAGGGCTACATCTGACTGGTCACCAGTTGTGTTGCTCAGAGCTCAATTCTAGGGACAGTTCTGTTCAATATATTCATCAGTGATCTGCATGCAGGAGTTGAATGTACCACTAGCAAGTTTGCTGATGACACTAAACTGTGAGGTGCTCTTGACTCGCTTGAGGGACAACAGACCTTGCAGAGCAATCTAGATAGATTGAAGAACTGGACAGACATCAATGGCATAAACTTTAAGAAGAACAAATGCCAGATTCTTCACTTGGAACAGAATAATGCTAGGCACAAGTATAAGTTCAGTGAGGAGTGACTGGACAGCAGCCCTGCAATAACGGAGCTGTGGGTGCTGGTTGACAGCAGGCTCATTGTGAGCCAGCAGTGTGCCCTGGCAGCCAAGAGGGCAAACTGCATCCTGGGATTCATCAAAACACAACATACCAGCCAATAAAAAGAGGTGATTAACCTGCTATATTCAGCATTGGTGCAGCCTCACTTCGAGCATTTTGTGCAGTTCTGGGCCCCACAATGTGAAAAGGATGTTAAGGTACTTGAATGTATTCGGAGCAGGGCAGCAAATCTGGTGGATGGGCTGGAAGGCATTGTTCTGTGAGGAGCATCTAAGGACTCCTTGTTTGCCTAATATGGAGAAAAGGAGGCTCTTTGCAGCTTCCTGAAGTGGGGAAGTGGAGACGAAAGTGCTGATCTCTTCATGGTATCCAGTGATAGGAACTTTGGGAATGGCTCAAAGCTTCATCAGAGGAGCATCAGACTTGACATTAGGAAGTATTTCTTTACTGAAAGGGTGATCAAACACTGGGACAGATATGTTAGAGAAGTGGTCAATGGTACCCATGCCTATTAGTGCCTTAAAGAGGCATTTGGTCAATGAGCTGCATAATGGTCTTCAGGTTTTGGTCAGTCATGAAGTGGTCAGGCACTTGGAGTAGATGATCATTATAGGTCCCTTCAAACTAGGACTCAATTCAACTCTTCTCTCTTCTCTTCTCTTCTCTTCTCTTCTCTTCTCTTCTCTTCTCTTCTCTTCTCTTCTCTTCTCTTCTCTTCTCTTCTCTTCTCTTCTCTTCTCT
>Ga0065711_1048018_pt1 | contig 12032 bp, 7 predicted proteins | sample Hoacrofraction12_FD_59098 | JGI IMG/M metagenome (GOLD analysis project Ga0065711, IMG submission 59098) | Hoatzin crop microbial communities from Cojedes, Venezuela - Epithelial fraction 12 v2 (version 2) | ecosystem: Host-associated > Birds > Digestive system > Esophagus > Crop | place... | reverse complement strand
TGTGGAGTCTCCTTCTCTGGAGATATTCCAGCCCCGCCTGGCTGCGGTGCTGTGCAGCCTGCTCTGGGTGACCCTGCTTGGGCAGGGGGTTGGGCTGGGTGACCCACAGAGGTCCCTTCCAACCCCTACCATGCTGGGATTCTGTGATATACATCCATGAACTCATAACTGAGGCTAGCAGCGCAAGACTGTACCCTGGCACGGGCCAGAGAGACACCGGCAAAGGCCTCTCAGCACAGCTCTGGAATAGACGGGATGCTGGGATCCCGCGTGCACGGAGAGTAAGGATATAGTTTTCTGTCTTCTATGGAACTGGTGACCTGAGTACAGGATCCTAATCTGATGTCAGCCATTGTTCAGCAACATCAAGAAATTAAAGGGCAAAGAAAAGAGCAATAGAAGAGTAGTTATGTGGTAGAGAAAGTACTTATGACTTCTGCTCGCAGCAAAAGATGCAAAGAGCGAGATGCATTTAATTTCTCAGAAAAGAAGACTGAATGGTAACTTTATTATAGGATGTAAGCACCTCATGGTGGGAAAACAGCAGGTACAGAAGAGCTTTTTTTGTAATGTATACAAGCAGCAACAATAGCCAGAAACTGAAGGAAACCCTGTTCGGTATGGGAGAGAATCTGATGTATTTTTTTGAATATAAAGCAGTTGAGCATAAGAACAGACTTCCTGGGCATATAGAGGACTCCTCACCGCTTCAAAGCAAGACCAGATGTTTTTTAGTGACCGACAAATAGTTACACTGAAAGCCAGACAGGGCTATAAGATAAAGGCAGTCAAACTAGACTGATGTCATGGTCAATTCCAATATTAAGTTTTATGAAAAAATGTAATGAGAGTTGATTAAAGAATTCCAGATCATTATCATTAAATCAAGTACACTTGAATCAAGAAACCGAGTTATTTAAACTCTCTTTTCGTTCCACTTGCATTAGACTACACCGGAGTGTCAGCACCCTTTGGTTCCGCACCTCGCCGGCCATGGCTACGACAAACACTGATGAACCTCGATGGTCCCTAAAAAACGCGCGTAGGAAACGAGAGTTAACGCCAGCCCTACACCGCAGGGACCGAAGAGACAGCTAGATAACAGGACAGCAGTCACAACAGCACGCACAACGTCTGACTCTGCTACAAGGTCTTCACTTCCCAGCAATTTATCTTCCTTTTATGAACTGAGATTCAGACATAAGCGTTCAGGAGTTGGACAGTCTTCAGGCAACACAAATTCTTCTCCCAGTGTACACAACCGCTTGAGGAGCAACTCTGCAACAACCACCTTGTTATTATTCTTGTTTTTTAAACAGGTAACCTTGTCTTTTAATGTTTTCTGCACCCATAACAAACAGAAGATTAAGTTACAAAAGAAAAAAGTATTTACCAGTCAAGCCAGGAGAAACAGGCAATAATACTAAAGGCCACCTGACATGCAGGGCACCTTACTAGGAATAATTGTTACAAATTGAACTTTTTAATGGGATAAGTAATTATTGGTTGCATAATCCCAAACCTAATTAACACTTGCTCCTTCATTTTTTAAAGAAAAGAAACTTAATTTTATTGAAGTAATGAACATCAAACCGGGTTAAGAAGGTCTAGTTCTAGACCACATCCATCTCCAGTGAAGGGTTTCAGTAACATTCTTCTAGAGACTATACTCACAAAGTTTAAATCCCTGTTAAAAACTACATTCTGAACATACTGCGTGCAAATAGTGTGCCTTGGAGACCAGGGGCTCCTGAAAACACTCCACTGCTCTCTTACTGCCTTCTTCTGGACTTTATATGTTCTAAAATGAGCACAAAAACATTTTACTTCAGAAAAAGAATATATATCTGACAGTTCATACCTATATAACAGAAAGTGCCAGGTTTCCTTCCCCCTGCCTCGTATATGCTCTACTCTTCCAAGGTTCACATTTATTTTCCAGTCTTAAACTCTTTACCATTAAAAATGTCAGTACAGAAATCTCACCAGTGCTCTCCATACTTTCCCCGCAATCTCTACTCCTAAAGACGACCATATTTCTTCCCAGTTTTACTTGAACAGAATACAAAATATGCATTTTAGGGGAAGGGAAATAAAAAGAAAGCCAGGACTAGAGGAAATAAATAACAGTGAGTAGATGATGAAAAAAGGAGGGCATGTAAGAATCTCCTTGGAGGCAAATGAAGATGACAAATCAAGCAAAGCTACAGCAAAGAGGAAGAAGAAAGTGAACCTGCTCAGAATATTTAGTGCCCATGCCTGATCCCAGACAAGTGAACTCTTTCCCCCACCTGGAAAGAAATTCCCCAGCCAGTTGATCTCAGGACAGTTAGCTAAAATCCTGTCCACCTTGGAAGGGACCCTTGGAGGTCATCTAGTCCACATCTTGCTTCTCTCCACGCTGATGATGCCCATCAGTTTTGCATCATCAGCAAAAATTCCGTAGCACACATTATTATAGCATGTAAAGGCAGCTGAATGCCAACCAGCCGCTAAGATTTGCTTCCTCAGATAATTGCATTTCACCGCCCATCTGCAAAACCTCCCTTCCCCAAAACCTGCTGAGCCTTTTAGCTTCTTCTAGCAAAATATCAAATGGGGATTGAGATCCCACAGATAATTAACCTGCAGCACGTTCTATAAAATTGGTGTATGCATGGAGGGTTGGACTAGATGACCCACAGAGGTCCCTTCCAACCCCTACCATTCTGTGATTCTGTGATTCTGGGTACTGAAGCAAGGCTCAGATCAGCCGAGGGAAACACTGCACCGTGAGCTGAGCAGGCAGTCAGCGAGCACCCATGGGTGCCCTCGGCAGAGCCCGTCATCACGGAGCTGCCGGGGAGACTGCGGGGAACAGCGAGACTTAGGGAGAGGGAAGGGAGCTGAAGGTGCGGGGAGGAAGGACACCGACCTCAAGAAAACAAGTTTTATTAACTCTGTTACTCTAACAATACAAAATAATGTATAGTTCTGCAGGTGGAAGACCTTGAGCTGCTTGGTCAGCTGCCTTCTGCAGCGCTCCTGGCAGCTCCACGCGTGCCGGCTCCCAGGGCTGAGCCTCCCCCTGCGCCTTTTGCTCCTCAGGTAAGGGCTATCAAGTGAAGAAGTGCAGTTCTGGCTCTAACGAGACAACCCACACCACGTCTCCTCAGAGCAGCAGCAAGACCTCACCTTCCAGAGAAACTGCCTACAGAACAAACCGCCTGCCAGGGAAGTTTTCAGACCCGTACAGTTGGCAGAAGGGGAATATTCCAGTTAGCAATAACAAATTTGAGAGACATCGTAAGCCATAAACTTGGTGCTTTGCATAATCTAGGCTTATTTCTCTTACGGCTCAAATCAGACTGCTACAGACAGACTGAATTTTCACGCCATTAATACGGTCTACCTTTCCACTGGCGGGATATTTACAGCATCAATTATCTCGAACCTCATCTGACATGTACTCATCTCAGACTGATCTAACTACAGCTATTATCATGTGCTAGAGACACTTATAATTTAGAAAAGGAACAGCATAAAAGGCAAATAACCTTATAGCTCTCTTACTAGATTTTTTTTTTTCAAGGAGGAAAATAAAATCTGCATACACAGCCAGGTAATACTATGGAATTAATACTCTAATTAATTGTAAGCTTTTTTTCTTTAGTCAAAAAACACTTACGTCAGGAATATTATATTAAATAAATTCTGCAAGGTACTTCCCTCAGCAGCTATTCAGGGCTAATTAAACATCACTGAAACGAGCTCAACACAAAAATACAAATCTTCCCCGGCTGATCCTAATAGAAATGTTGCACTTCCATTCCTGCATGCATGCATATTTAATCATCACTTCTTAATTTTCACAAGTAAGGTTGTCAGTATGTATTAGTTATTTTAGTGTGTTTACTCTAAAAGGTTTATGTCTTTGGACACCCAGAAACAGCAAGGTGGGCGGGTGTGCTGGGGCCGCTCTCGCTCCTGCTGACCAGCACCATTCCCGTGATTCCTTGTTTTCTGTCTACTTAAATCATAGAATCACACAATCATTCAGCTTGAAAAAGACCTCTGAGATCATCCAGTCCAACCGTCACCCCAACCCCACCATGCCTGCCAAACCATGTCCCCAAGTGCCACATCCACACGGTTTTTGAACCCCTCCAGGGATGGGGACTCCACCACTGCCCTGGTTAATATCACTTTTACCACCCTGCTTCAAATTTTGCTCTCAGATGAACGCCCAGGACCCCTGGGGAATGTGGTGGGTGCGGTGCCTGGCTGTCAAGCTCATGCTTCCATCTCCTGCGAAATACAGGATCCCCTTGTCCCAAAAAACCTTGAGGGGTTAGACCCTGGCATTCTCATCCAGAATAAAGCTCCTGCTTTAACTGCAAAATCAAGGAGGATTCCCTATTTCCAGCCACACAAAGCTTTTTTACACAACTCCCTGGGTCGGTTGGATCCTCCTGATAGCGCAAGCTAAGGGCAGAACCACCAACGCGTGCCTGCTGACTTCACCGCATCTCCGGTCGTCGCTGGATAACACTGTAAGAAGTTTTGGGGTTTTTTACTGGGAAGGGATCGTAGCACGTTGCTTTCTCTCTGAGGGGAAGCTCGACAGGCTGCAAATCCCCAACAGCACCGGGGTCTCCGCTGAACCCCCAGCTCAGCTCACGCTCTTAGCAAAGGGCGCACGGAAGCATCGCTGCTGTCCCACCGTGCCCAGGGCTGCTGCTGCAGGCTGCCACAAAGCTGTCAGGAACCAAAAAGCCTTCTCCTACTGCTGAAACATGTTGTAACTTTTCTTGGTGAGGTTTCTTTGAAGTTCCATAAAACACGGACACCAGTCCTACACTTTCAGACACATACAAACAAATAGCCCACAATAAACTTTTTTTTTCCCCCCTAAGAAGTGTCAGGAACACACTTGAGATGCAACCAGAATGATGAGAAATGGCAATATGAGAGTTTGAGAGCCCTTTTGTGGAGCCAGAGGCTCAGCCTTGCTTTATTCTTGGCTTGCTTTTATTAAAATTGCTGTAATTTTAATAAAATTTTCCAAGGGTTTTGAACGTGTGTTCTTACTGCTGGTTTGTGCCTGCTGCATCCTCCTGATCCCCACCACTTGGTAAGAAACAAGCACTCACAGAAGAAACCCTGTTTAAGCCAGGATAATGAGGAACACTCTGTTTTGGTGATATTTCAGGAGAGCAAACCACGGATTCAAAAAGCGCAGCGTGTTTCTTGTCAGGATCAACGGTCCAGCCAAACCCGAGGCTTCTCCCGAGTGGAGCGATCGCGAACGCAAGCCCGGCAGAGCAAGCCCTGGGTTACAGACGAGTTACTGGGTGTAAGCACCAACAGACAAACCGCACTCGACGGGTGCAAGTCACATCGCTCAGCGGTGCCTGGAAAGCACCAAAACACCACAGCAGTCACACAGGATAGCAAGAACCTCCTCTTTTTCAAGAACGATGCACATAAGTATCCCGAAATGGTGCCATCTCAGCAGGCATGCAGTTACTCCACAACTGTTGTAGCTACTGAAGGAAATCACAACTTCACTGCTCCACCCCCGGGCGACGGCAGTGTTATAAAAAGCCATAGAGAAGGGGAGGGAGAAAGGGCTTTGGATCTCAGCTGTTCTGGCACTGACCAAGAGCTCAACAGTCAGCAAACGGTGCAGTGCAGATCTTGCAGTATTCACAGGACAGACTGTGACTCACTGGAAGAATAAAAAGATGCTCTATAAGACCAGGGCAAATATTTCTTGAAAATAATAGAAAAAAGAAAAAAAATAATAAAAAACAAAATCAAGATATTTGCTACACTATTCAATGCTCTAGTTACGTTTTCAAGAAAAAAAAATAAATGAACAATCTAAAGGATCCCTCCCTTGCACTCCGATTCATTCGCCTGGACTTACTCAAATATAAATGTAAAGTTGCAGGAGAAGAGGGAAACAAGCAAGAAGGTCCTTGCTGTGCAACGCGAACCCACAGCAGCAACTGAGGCTCCATCCAGCACAGCACTATCACTTCCCTGTGAGTTTTGGGAAGGGATTTTTGGGGATGCCCTACCAAAGTCATCCTGGGCAAGGAGAAATTCTCCTTTGAGCTCTGCAGTTGCTCTCTACAGACTTTCGGGCAGTTTCTCCTGATCCTTCTAGAATTTCAAAGGCAGACAAAATTAGCTGCTTCCTTGTTATGAAACTGCCATGAGACACCTAATGTCACATGGGAATGGACTCATGCAAAGCAAATTAGACCAGAAGATAAAGATTTAAAGCAAAACACGTATTCCGACCAGTATACATCCAAGACTCTGTTCTGAGATATTTGACTGCTTTACTGGAAGTAGACTGGTAAATTTGAGGTTTAACCATTCTTTCTCTATTTGTAACAACTAGCAATATTTGCTAAATAGTTTCCCCAGAATGATAAACCTCCTTTGAAAGTGCGTTTATAGCTCCTCAGGTCAAATAGAGAGGAAAAAAATGCAGCAAGTCCGAACTCGGGCGTTAGCAGCGCTATCTACACTGAGGTCTTAACCCACAGTTACCAAATCAATACTAATTAGCCAAAGAAGATGATTCAGAAAATGCAACTGAGCTTTTCTTTGCAAGAGTTTTAAAACCAAAGTGAATGACGCTGAAGTTGGCGAAAGACTCCACTGAAGCTGATGAAAAGCAAGATTTTTATTGATGCTCTCCTTATAGCTACCACTCTTACTAACACCACCATTGGATACCAGCTTATATACGCAGAACCGAATGACTTCTTTCCCCAGATGTGCTCTGGAAGCCTCTCATTTAGCATCTGCTACAGGGAAGGACTCCCCTTATTCCTGACAACTGTCCCAAGATGCAAGAGGTTGCCCACTTTGTCTTCATCTCAGTTTAGCAACCCTTACCCCTAACAGCTGCCCAAATCACTGGGACAGCTACAACCAGACCTCTGGAAATGAGGGAAATGTTATCAAAACAGCTACAGCAACCCCTCCACCACCCAGGGTACCGGCTGGGAGCCTCCAAAGGTCCATAAGGGTGTATCTGCACTATATAGGCCCTGTACAACAGTCCTGCAAAGGAAGCCAAGAAGGGGCCTGTCAAGTCCTACAGCGTCAAGGCTTTTGGCTCGCACTCCTCCCGTTGACCACAGGAGTCTCTCCCAACATCGCTGGAGGTTCCCTGTAGAATTATTAGTAAAATTAAGGTTTTACATCTGAAAATTAAGGTTTATATGAAAAACATAGCAGTGTTCACCCATTGAGGAAAAGCATGAAATCCAAAGGAGCTCTGAGGATGGGACACAACTGCAGCAAGCATGCGAGGAATCCACCAACACAGCAACTCCCTGCAATGTACCATAGAGGATGGAGCGGAGTGGAGACTCCGTGGCCCTGCTCCGTGATGATACAGCGGGAAGAAATGGTCCTCTAGAACTGATCAGCAGCTGATCTGGTCCCCTGAGCCAACAGGTTTTCGAAACCTTGTCAAAGTGCTATCCTCTTGTGAACTTTGCTCGTTTTAATATCATTTTAATACCACACCTCCATCCCGAAGGCTCCCCGCCTCCGAGGTGCGACCACCCCTCTTCAAGTCTGCGCCCTCAATTTTCTGTAAACTCTACCCTTAAATATAAAGCGAGAGAATTTTACACCAATCATGATAAAAGGTATGTATGACTGCAGTCACTCAAACTCCACCTTAAAGGTAGAAAGGATATAAAAGTAGCCAGGGAAATGGGGGATTTTCGGAGAAGAAGATAACACCTTGAGCAAGTCAAGAGAAACTCCACCTCAGACTGCCTCCGACAGCCAGGATCGGCCAACGGGCTGAGCCTTGCATCTCCTCCCCTTGGGACGCCTCGGGTGAGACTTCAACTAAGCACTTTTCTTGGGAATCTTAGAAATCTCTCTAGAGAGTTACTCCCTAATGTCTATAGCCAGGCTGTATTATTTATAACCTTTTCACATTTTTTATACTTAATAACATCATTATTTACACGTGCTGTCTTGCAGACAGTCACTATCACCGGCAACTCAAAAAACCTCTATACCTGTTGCACAAATAAAACTGCACTGTGTCAGTAGCCAGTTGTCACAGTTTCTCACTGAACGCGACCAAATGCGGCCGTGCCAGTTCATGAGCGCGACTGGACTGAAGGTGCAGACTGCTATTAGTGTATCCAGAATCGTGGTTGTTTAATATACGTATTAAATGCGACTGGACTGGTAGTGGTAGATTGGATATCACTCAGAATTTAAACCTAGCCACACCCAGCCTCCCACTCCAGTGAGGAAAGCTAGAAAGCAAGGGGGTTTATTTTCTGCCAAATTCCTCCATCCCTTGTAACGCAACACTCCCCAACAAACTTCTGCCCGCACAGCAAAGGCTCAAGCAGCACTATCGAACCATGCACAAGCCAGGAGCTCGGTGAGCCCAGAGAGCCAGGCTCTGCCAGGCTCATTAACACAACCGAAGGGTCCAGCTGACGAGCAGGAGGTACAGAATTTGACCCTTGTCTCTGAACACGCATGCAAACCAACAACTATCACATGGGATGAGCTCCTGCTAGCGTTGAGACCTGCAGAATAAGCCTGGTTACATTGAAAAACATGTGCTGCCCAAATTTACCATCCTGTGTCACCATCCTAGCAGGGACATTTAGTCACCCAGTGACAGCGATGGCAGCAACTCCCAGCTCAGCTGGGCCACGCAGACCCAGAATGAAGCTGCTTGCTCTTCTCCACCTCATTTGGGCAAAAGCATAGCAAACTGCGTATTTATTAGGGTTTTTTTTTCACATGATTTTGGCCAGGCTTACACAACCCCTGGCAGCATGGAGCCCATGCTTCACAGGCTGGCTTGTGAACACGCCTCCCAGAAATATATGGTCAGTGGAAGAGGTTTATATGTAGAGTTTGTCAGCTTCCATTCATTTACTTCCAAATCAAAGTCGACAAAAATTTTCATCAAAATGCTCACTATCTTTCTACTTACAATAGGTGGGACACCTATATTTTAATGTTATTTCTTCCAACCATTCCACTTACATGGACCGAGAGCCGACACCGACGATGGACACGCTGCCTGATTGAACGTCGGGGAAGATGGAAAGTCACGATGTCAACTCCTCTTACCTCCCCGGCTGGCTCTGGGAGAAGGTCTCTCATGCTGAACAGCGCACGCCATGCACGCACGAGCCTTGCAGCTTGCAAGATTGATTCTCTTTGATGGTGTCCAAGAATCAGGGAATCCAGTCCATCAGCTACTTAATATATGAGCAGCTGATGCTACCATACGCAAGGCATGTGAGACAGCAGGTTACATGTAAACATCTTTGGTCTGCTGCGAATATCATTTTTTGAGATAACTCCTAGGTTGCGAGCTGAGTTGGGATTTCGTTGTCCCTCCGATCCGCCCTGTATCTCAGCCATTTCACTTTCCTCCCGTTCAAGGAAACTGGAGAGATCTGAGCAATCAGTGGAGATAAAGATATCGGAAAGCTTTTCGATCCAGTGTATATAAAACCAGCCACAGGAAAATCTTCATACGTGGCATCTTAAAAACTCCAAAGACTGTTCAATTTTTATTTTTTTTTTTCAATTTATAGCTTAGTCCAGTTTAAATACCCCAGTGCAATACACATTTTGCAGTAATTCAGTAATTACAAGACTTCACAGAATCGCCATATAGTCAAGGTGGAAGAGATCTCTGGCGATCACCCTATCCACCCCCCTTGCTCCAAGCCAGGTGAACTGGAAGCGTTCTGCTCAGTGCTATGTCCAAGGATTTCTACGACACCAGCTCCAAGAGGTCCTTGAAAAAGAAAAATACACTTGGATCCACATACACTATTGAGTAATGGGTCCCCTTATCATGGAATTAATCATGTAATAGGTTAAAAGCTTTCCTCATTTATTTTTAAAAAATTGCTTAAATAATGCTTAATAAATTCCTTGAGAATAACGAACACTCTTAAAAATGGCCAGCAAACACTAATGGGCTGCACTGGAACCTTCATGAATTTATTGCATTCTTCTAACAGAATTTCATTTTTTGTTCAGCATTTTCTAATCAAGTCAAAGGAGAGAGACAAAGTGGTAGCACGAGCAAGCGTAGCCTCTGAGAAAACTTCGAGAATGGGAGGTGAGGGAGACAGCAGAGCAGTCTGCAGAAAGGCTGAAGAACCAGCACTGACAGCCATATGCCCTTTCATGCATTTAAATAAGAGGTTAATTCAAATGCACAGCCAGTTGAGTTCTTCCAAAGTTTCCTTTCAAGGTACTAATTTCCCTGAGTTACAGGGATTTAAAAAACAACCTTGTGAAAACAGAGTATTTTTGACTAGTGTTGACTTTCCTCAGGGTGACTTCTGCTTTCACCGAGTTCCTCCATACTTAAGCTACGGAAATAAATAATATCATAATCCAAGCATGTGGCTAATATTTTTCATACATGTCATTTAATAAATTAGAAACGCTAACAAAATACTACGTTTCCTTTTTTTGGGGTGGTTTGGAGGGGATGTTTGGCTTTCATTGTTGGTTTTGGGGTTGCTGTTTTTTTAGCAAAGTCAGAGATCAAATGGTCATGCAAACAAAGCCAGTCTTTCCTCTAAAATATCAGTAGTCTCATATACTTAGCATTCTAGACCAGTCTTCTGAAGAAGTAAGAGGTTTTCTCAAGATGTCATGTGTGTTTTGCCTGTGTCCCCCATCCACAAAACCCATAAAAAAGCAATAAAGAAGGTCACAGCTTGGTTCCAGGAGATCCTAGTCAACTGATTAACTCTAAACACATCATTACTTTCAGCATCTGTCATGACCTACACTGCCCGTACCGGATGCGTAACGGCTCGTTTACAAAGCTACATCCAATGCTGGTCTGGTCCAGAAAATAATGATCGTACTTGTAAAAACCAGGTCATCGCTAAATCACCCCTCTCACAAACCGACGAGAATTAGGCAAGGCTGAACGCTTTTGATGGGACTCCAAGACCCTTGCTGACCCTGAGGACAGCCTCAGGTAGGTGGTTGAAGTTCACCATTTCCCATCCCATGATGACTGGCATGCTGGAGGATCTCCTCACGTGAGGGAGGAGACACTGTGAATAACAGCATACGCTGCGGGAGAGAGGGATGGGGGAACGCTGGCTGAATTTCAGGTGGCACCTGCTGAAACTTTGTTGGGCTGCAGTCTGTGATTTCCTTATTTAAAGAGGCAGCACTGTCACAGGCCAGAGCTGTCCTTTTTCTTTTTTTTTTTCTTTCAAATAAGGAACAAAAAACCTTCATCTTTTTTCTAGTAATTGATTTCCTTGGGATCTTTACATGTTAAGGTAGTTGTTTTTCTCCTTCTACTCAATGTTTCCCAAAGCGCATTCACGTTTTCAGCATAAATTTCAATGAGACCCCAGGGCTGAAAGATTCTCCTGCTCTGGTTTAGGTCTATTCAGTTCTGGCAAGCCACTCACCAAAAATCTAACCCCAAACATCCAGAATTAGAAAACAAACCCTCAGAAAAAGCATACTTCCCAAGGCTTCTCCACCCAGCAGAGCTGCTGCCCAGGAAGGCTGGCGTGAGTCTGTGCTGTGCCAGGGCCATGAGCCCTCAGAGAATCATAGAATCATAGGTTGGAAAAGACCTCTAAGACCATCAAGTCCAACCATCAGCCCAACACCACCATGCCTACTAAACCATGTCCCCAAGTGCCACAACTATGCAGTTCTTGAACACCTCCAGAGATGGTCACTCAACCACTGTCCTGGGCAGCCTGGTCCAATGTCTGACCACTCTTTCAGTAAAGAAATTTTTCCTAATATCCAATCTAAACCTCCCCTGACGCAACTTGAGGCCATTGCCTCTCGTCCCATTGCTAGTTACATGGGAGAAGAGAACAGCACCTGCCTCACTACACCCTCCTTTCAGGTAGCTGTAGAGAGCGAGAAGGTCTCCCCTCAGCCTCCTCTTCTCCAGACTGAACAGCCCCAGCTCCCTCAGCCGCTCCTCATCAGACTTGTTCTCCAGACCCCTCCCCAGC
>Ga0065711_1048015_pt1 | contig 12032 bp, 9 predicted proteins | sample Hoacrofraction12_FD_59098 | JGI IMG/M metagenome (GOLD analysis project Ga0065711, IMG submission 59098) | Hoatzin crop microbial communities from Cojedes, Venezuela - Epithelial fraction 12 v2 (version 2) | ecosystem: Host-associated > Birds > Digestive system > Esophagus > Crop | place... | reverse complement strand
TTTTTTTTTTTTTTTAATGGGGAGGAGAAAGCATTTGGACTTGTCGTTTGCTCATGGCGGAAACTTTAGGGACGAAGATGTGGTTGATGCCTGCTGTGTTTTGTATGTCACTAGTGCCCTGCTGAGGTGCGTGGGTCGCTTGTGAAAGCCATCGGTGAGAGGACATGCCAGCTGTGTGGTGGCAGGACCAGTGGCAACTGTGCTGCCAACCAGCAAACCCTTGAAATCGGCCTCTCTTCAGGCTGTGCTTGTAATGGCCTCGGGCTCCGGCTCCTTTCAAGATAGAAATCAGCCTCTGCTGTCTTCCGCTACGACTGCAGGGATGCGAGTGGTGTGTGTCAGACACGCTGCAAAGAGAAGAGGTTTCTGGCTGCTGCCAGCCTGCCCGTGGCTCTGAGTGCCACCAGCTATTTGCTTTTTTTTGTCCAAAATTGAACAGCACAGTGCATTTCTTACCCTAAAAATGTTTTATTTTCTTACATTTGCCTTGCTGACGAAGGATAGTAAAGGTTGCCAAACCCTTTAAGATGGGGGAAACGGGAACGGAGAGGAGAAATGATGGATGAGGCTGGAAGGCTGTTTCTGGCTGCTGCGTCTCTTTGCTGTAGTCTTTCTGCTTTGGACAAGGCGCCTGCAGTTCGCTGCACCGTCACCCAGCTTGGACTTCCCTGTAGTGGTTTGTGGTTGTGGCTTTTCGGCCGCTGCGCGATGTTGGATGCAGTGCAGCGCTCTTGGTGATTTCCTCTGCTCTTTTTACAAATGAGATGGCTGCTCAGGTACATAAATTGAGTATATAGTACAGCTCCTATATAGGAGCTGAGTAGCAGCCCCTCAGAAACAGATATTCAGTGAGCAGTGAATGGATGGATGTTTTGCCAAAGAAGGGGGTTTTAAACTGCTGTGGGACGGATGCCTAGCTTCAGCAAAGGGGGGGGCTGATCGGTGGCCTCAGGATGGAGTAAATCAGAGCAGCGTGTCTCTCTTGGGCTGCAAAGGCAGGAGAAACACAGCTTTGGTCACCCTCACTTACCGTTCGAGGCGATGCTAACACTCCTGGCTGAAAATTCAATTTAAAGTAGCTCAGAAGGGGTGAATCTGTGTGGAGGGCTGGGCTCTGTGCCTGTGGAAGTGCTAGGTGATAGGTGTAAGGCTCTGCCTTACAAAACTTGAAGGAGAATAAATTGGTGTTACTGGAGGCCAACAAAGTGATATTAATGATCGTTATGTCGGAATAGTCTTGCATATGTACAATGGATTTATGTGATCATCCTTTTGAAATTTATTTGCTGCGTCTGCTTTTTTCCTCCAATCAAAAGATTTTCAGTGCTGGTTTTTTGGTTTGGGGGCTTTTTTTGAGCTAATGTGTGACCTGATGAGCATCTTAAATATTGTTTCCCTGGCTCACAAGGAGTGTGGAGAAGGCTGTGGTGAGCCGTGGGATGGTGCAGAGAAGCTCCCCGGTGTTTCGCACTGCCTCTTTCTCAGGGATGTTCTGAAACCCCTGAGAGCCTGGTCTGGCTTTTGGAGGCAGAGGAGCGTTTGCGGTCTGAGGACGCTCAAGTAGTTGCTGTGCAGCCGGTGGAATTGCCAACTGACTGATCTGGGAGTGTGCTTAGGCACCGTGTGGTTTATTGTCAAGTTTCATTATAATTTTGCAAAATCTTAATAAGGAATTTTGGAAAGGAAAAAAAACACCCACACTCGGGAATGATAAATGTTCTCCAAAGTATTATTATTAAATTTATTTTTCATTTAATTTTTCTTTAAATCTGTATATGCTTGTAGAAGTTGATGCTTCTGACTCTAGGGAGGTTCTTGTTAGCAGCCCTGTGGTCCTGTTGATGGCAATTGTAGTAAATGAATTTTAATAAATATGAAATTATGATTCTGTTGCACTTCCCCATCTCCAAATACAACTGAGATTTGGCCTGAAACACACCTTGTTACTTTTGCCCTATAGAATAATGAGACTTATGGGGCTGTTTTTTTCTTCTTCTTTTCCTTGAGAAATCAATTGTATATTTTATGTGATGCCAGAGTAAACAATGCATTCCAGAGCAGAGTAAAGAGCACAGCAGCTTGACTCCGATTCCAGTGTTGCATCTTGTCTACCTTAAATGTCTAGCCATTTTAAAACCATTCAGAATTAATTATCTAGGCTTTAAAGCTGCCCTTCTCTGGCTCCTGCCTACAGTAGCCAGCCACAGAAAAGAGGACTTGGATATAAATAAATGGTGTTGCATTGCATTCTTTGGTTTGAAGACATCTTTTTTCCCTTCATTTATAGCCTTTCAAGTGGAATTGGCTATTGAAATGTGACTATTGGTGTTGAATCAAGTGGCAGCGCTCCACGAGACGTCAGAGTGCTGTGCAGTGGCAGTGCAGAGGAAATTAGGTTCAAAGCACTGAACAAATTAGAAGGCAGAGAGCGCTTCTTACGGCGTATTAAAATAGCAGTTTTAAAGCGCCTTTGAACTTATTTTTCAGTGGTTGGGTCAGAAACACACTGTTTAGCTTGAGAAAACTACTCTTTCCCCTTTTGTTTCCTTGTGTTGCTGGGTTGAGGGGAAGCAAGAAAGGAGATTTTATATAAAAGCAAGCTGTCCCCAAACCTTAAATCAGTTGGGTTTGTTGGGGTTGCTTGAATATTCTTTCAACACCATTAACATTGGTCATTTATTTCTTAATTCTTGTGTTGCTGTGGGTGGTTATTAAACCCTTTTGCCGGCCACAGCTCAAACCACTTTGATGCGTGCTGTTGGCCGGTGGAGTTTCTTCCAGAAGGTCGCTGTGTTTGCGTAACGCCTTTAGAGCGTCTTTGTCACATTTTAGCAGTTTCCAGTTCAGTACATTAGTGGTATAAGCTCTTTTTTTTTGTGAGTGATGGCTAAGTTACCCTGTTCTACCTCTGTCCACTGGTGTCTAGTTTTAACTTAAGAAGTATAGAACAAGTGCTCTGTGAGGAGGAGGAGTTAGTTCCCTGTTTTGCTTGCGCATGAAAATGTGCTAGAGAAAAAAGAACGCGGGAGAAGGGCTTGTTCGTAGTCGGAGGAGCTGCATGTGCTGGCTCCTTGTGTGGTGGATGGGGTGATAAGTAAAAAGCCCACACCTCAAAAAACCTCACCAGTGCCTAATGAAGTTGGGCAGCACAAATATTTTGACCCGTATCAAAATTACCTGGCACCAGTATTGTTTATAAATAGATGATTCCCCAGTGAAAAGGAGAGAGCATCGGAGGGAGAGTGACAGTGACAGTGGCAGGGAAATGTTTACAGCGGGATGTTGCTGTGTGCGTGTTTTAACCCCTCTTATCCCTCCTCCATTCTTGCCATTAAAATGCCAAGAAGCCTGCTGTGGCCATCTTCAATCAAACAGCCTTTATTTTCATTCTTTACTGTGAGAAACCACTCCAATTTTAGTAAGGCAGTGGGTAGAAACAACCTAAGAAACTGCTTGGATGGAGGAAACATAGCATATCCCAATTAGCCAGAAGAGGCAAGAAGAAAAACACTGCGAGCAAACGCGAGCGAGCAGCCAGGAAAGCCGGCACTGTTTATTTTTGGCAGGAGCTGCTGAATGGAAGCTGCTTGTAGTTAATGCTGTCGGTGGCACGGCGCAGCCAGGTCAGGTTACAGCTCGGATTCAGTGACCAGTAAATGGTTTTCCTCATCCTCACTCCTTGTTTTCTCCCCTTCTCTTCCTTTTGCTTAGACCTTTGGAGGACTTCTCTGTTCCTCCCTGGCCCTGGGTGTCCCAGGAGGAAGATGCTGGCATGGTGAAATCATTTCCAGCAAGGGCAGCAGCTTTGCAGCTATTGCACGTCGGAGAGGGGTGCGCCCCTTGCACTGGTCCTGACCCCGAGACAGCTGCTGGTTTTTCAAAGCACTGCAGCAGCAAGCTTAACAGGGAGAGCCAAACTGGGCCAGTACAGTGAACTGGGCCAGTACAGCTTTGGCAGAGGGAGCAGGAGCTGCTGAAACGGCTTCTAGCAGAGGCTTTATGGTGTTGGATGGCTGCTGAGATCTGTAGTCCGTACGCAGATCCCAGCCGGGCAGTTAGGAGATCAGCACGTGTACCATGTACTAAATAGATCATGTCTTGTAATGCCAGAGTTTGCTCACAGCAATATGTAGAAGTGAAGGCTTCTGATAGGAGTGAAATACCCTGTTGGAAGATAAGTAGAGGAATTCCTTAGAAAGCAACTGGGAGGTGTGCTGGAAGATAGAAAATGCATTTGGAGGTGGGTGGAAAAAGAGCCCTTTCCTCTCCCTACGTGTGTCCTCCGCCGCTGGTGTCTCTCACCCCTCTGTTATCTGTGGCGGCTGGGTAGTCGTGGCTTTCCTTGGGGCAAAATTAAACCAGGAAAGATGAAAGAGCTTTCATCCCATGCCAGACCTGATGAGAGGGAGCTGGGAAGCTCAGACTTCCTTCCTCACATCAGAAAGTGAGGGTTGGGTACCTTTCCTGCACCGGGTATGATTTTTCCCCATTTCTGCAGCTGGCCTGAAGGCATTTTTTTTCGGGCTGGAGTATTAAGCTCTTTTCCACCCAAGTTTGCAGTTGTCTGTCCATTTTTAAAGCATGCTGGTGCCAAAAGAAAGGTATCCCGGGGTGCCTAGGGCAGCATTACACCAGGAAGGGCTCTCAGGAGCTGTTACTGTGGTTGTTACAATTGGGTGGCCTGTTAGGACAGCCAGCAGCACGTGCGTGTGTAAACCCTACAGCAGTGAAGCTGTTGCATCTCAGCGCCCTGGGAGAACAGCTATTCTCCTGTGCAGCCACCTGAAGACAGCTTTATTGTCGGTGGCAGAGTTCTGCTTTCCAGGCCGTTGAGTTTGGGGTTGCACGGGGGTCCCTTACCCCAGTTGCTTGGGGGGGGCACATGCAGCTGGCCTCTGGGACATGGGCTCTCAGATTGCCACAGGATGCAGCAATTTCAGAGTCACTTCTTGTTTGCTCCTCTCTGGAATCTTGAAAGGAGATAAAACTCAAACTGAAAAAACAACAACAAAAAGCAAGCAACCCCCCTCCCAAACCCAAGCAAACAAAAAACCCCAACCACCCACAAACAACAAGAAAACGCAAAACCATTTTAAAACTAAGTTTGTTATTGTCTCCCTCCCTCCACTTGCTCTGTCACTGAATTTCTTTCATGGAGGGGAAAAAACAAAGCATAATTTGTCTACATTTGCAGATTACAAGCAATTTACTCCTCTGAAAACAGAATATGGAGTAGAAGTTTAAATGTAGTTTTGCAAGGTAAATAGTTTCCCTTTAGTCTTGCAGTGCAATTGCTTTAAATACTTGTATTCCCCTTTTTTCAGTTCCTGGGTTGAAGCAGCCAAGAAAAATCCCCCACCAGCTTCCACTGAAATGTGAGCAGAGATCTATTATCTAGCCCACAGTCTGGTGTTTTTATTAATACCTTTTGCAACGGCGTTACAGTTCATTAACACCAAGTTGGGAAGTTTTAAATCCAAACAACAAATACTTGCTAATTAGAGTTAATGGATAGCTTGTTGCAGCTGTAATCTTCTGTTTTGCTTTAATAGCTTCAAAAAAAAAAACAACCCACATCATAAGAAGTCACTTTATGTGTGGCAGAACTGTTGGAAAATTGGTCATCTCCTGGCAGGGAATGTCTGCGTTATTTTTCTTTTTCCTCCCTACAAATCAATGATTATAACTATTTTTTTCCTTATGGTTCCCTTTTTGGCAACTGCGCAAGAGTTCAGATATGAAATACAGAATTTACATTTCTGTATGAAAGAGCAAAATTGAGATGGATTGGCTGTGGTGCTGGAGAGCCCTGCTGCATTTTTCATATTCCCATTTAGTGAGAAGCACGGATTAGCTGGAGCTCAGTCATCCTGCAACATTTCTGGAAGTAACTGAAAATCTATCTAATTGCTAAGCCAAAAACTAATAAAAAGCACATATGTGCAACTCTCACAAAGGAAAGCAGCTAAAGATGGAAGGCTATTGTAATCTTATCTCGGGGGGGGTGGGAATTAAGGATTTATTTGGCTCAAGTTATTCTCTTTGTCTGCTTAGCTGTGTCTGATGAGAATCGATGATGACCATCTTCGTACAAAACTGGGGTTTGATTAAATTCTCTCCTTTTTTTCCTCTTTGGGCACTCGCGTTGCTGTAGCTGGTGTGGGTGCGCTCCGTTACCCCGGCTGGCTGACAGAACCCGGTGTGCGGCACCGAAGCCGTAATTTGGGAGCCACCGTTCCTGGGGTTTTAGCAGGCTGGCTGAAGGTCTGCGGGAAGGGCGGCTGCATGCTCACCCCGCACGGTGCTGCTGGGAGCACGGCGTGGGTGCCTCAGCCCCTCACCAGCACGGCTGAGCAGCCGCTGCCCTGGGTTCCTCTCAACCCACCCTTTGTTACGGCTGCTGAAAGGCTTAAGCTTTCCATAAAGGGACTGAGTTTTCCTAAATGCTTATATAGTGCCCACTTCGGATTAGTGCTGGGATAATAATGTGCCTTTCTCCTAAGATTAGGAGCTCCGGCCTTTCGAGTGCTACCCTTTAAATACGGGAGGCTCTTGCGTTTTGAGATGAACCTGAATTGACTACAGCCCCATAGATGTTGATAACTTGTTTAGCACATACATTGCTGACTTAAACTGCTTTGATTGGAAACGAAGGGAAGGAAGGGTGGAGAGTTAAATATATTGCTGTGCTTCCCTCCGTACATGTACCTGAGCCAGGGATGAGCTGCAATAGCAGCAGCTCAGAAAATTGGTTCACTTCATTCAAATGTGTTGGCAGTGCCCCCCGTACGCGGTGGGACTAACCACTAAACTGAGAACTTAAATATTGAAACAATTGCTCTTTACTGCTGGAAAAAAACCTTGAATGATTTCCTTTTTAAAGGAAACATGTCAAAGCTCTGGATGGAAATGGTTGGTGTCTGTTTCTGGAAAAACCAGTGCACTGAGCAGTAACCAGCAGCCGCGTTGTTAGCTCCTTGCGAAGCTGGAAGAGCTGCCCGGGAAGAAGCGTGTCAGAGACGCTTGCGTGAGGGAATCCCGTGCTCGTAACCGCGCACACGAATATTCGTGTACTTAAGAACGGAGTTTAAAGTTTGATAGCAAGTGTAACTGTTGGGAAAGCAGATGTACTACTTCTAGTTCAGTCGTGCAGAGGCTGCTCGCTGTTTACAGTTAAGGAAGCGGGAAGTCCCATGGGAGGTTGGGGGAAGTACTTGGAAACACGCTGTGGCTCTCTGCTGGATCAAGGCTAATGCTGTATTCAGTTGGTTTATGTTTGGTTTTGGTTTTTTTTTCCCCCCCATTCTACTAATTTTCTGTTAGCCAAAATCCTTAAAATTGCATGAATATTGTACAGCAGTGCTTCTGGTTGATTTCTTACTCGCAAAGTCCCGGAGCGATTCCTAGCTTTTTCCGGCAAGCTGTTGAAATGACTCTCATTTCCCTGCTGCTAATATAAATCTTGCTAGTGAGACAAAAACAAAAATTTGCTTTGCCTGGGCTTGGATGGGCCAACATGGTGTCCCTGCAACACCTGAGCCGAACCCTCGTGGCATCACCCCATCGCCCCACATGCGTGTTGTACTGCATCGCATCTCTCGTCGTCTGCAGCTTCCATCTGAGCAGGGTCCAGGGTACCCCATCCATAGCACAGCCCACAGGAGGCACCAGCTTTAAACGTGGTTTGTCATGAAAAAGAAGTCAATTGGCCATATATTGCATTTATTGTATGAAGAGGAACAAACCATGCTGCAGTATTGTGTCCTACGAAGGAGCCTGTGTCATCTTTCCATTCCCTGTAGTGGACTTCACCGCTCTTCAGAGCAGACCTAGCAAGGCCTGGGAAGGGTTTGTGCTGGCCGCTGCTCAAAGGACTTCTGGGCCTTTTGAAAGCAGAATGAAGACTTTAAGAAATGGTGTCATTTGTTGGCAGAAAACACGATGACATACTGCATTTTCTGTGAGCATCTTACCTCATTTGTTTAGAAGAGGTTCCAGTGCTGGAGCAGTGAACACTAATGAGCTGGAGCTTTCCCTGGCTGGTTTTAGGGTTTCATGCAGTAGCTGTGGAGATGCAGATGTCCGACAGCTACTTCAGGAGCAAAACACTACCTTCATCAGCAGGCGTTAAATTCAAAGCGGAGTGTGTTGCACTGAAACATTGCTTGGTCTGGGCGCTGCTCGGAGTCAAAAGTAGATTGCAAGTGAGCTATCGGAGCTGAAATAAGGGGGAGCAGCAGTCATTTTTCGTTTGCAGCAGGTAAAATAAAGCTTCAACAACTCTTACTTAGTTTCTCGTGTTTTTTTGTAGTTTTGGTTTTTGTGTGGGTTTTCTTCTGGTGGCAGAGGCACACGTTCTGGAGAAGGAAGAGGGAGCATTAATAATTGAGGAAGTTCCCTAGCTTTGCTTTCAGCTAAGCTGTTTGTGAAAGGCATTGTGCTGCACACGGATGACACAACGCGTTTGGGAAAACAGAGGGTGTTGAACTAAGGCAGAAAAGTGCAGCCATTATTTGAGCCGCTCAAGGAGTGCCTTGCAGCTGTCACCAAGTCCAGGGCCTTGCTGTGCTCGCTTTGCTGTCCAAGACGGGGGACGACAACTCCACCAAGGAGCTTGCAGTCCGCGTGGGCGAGCTGCCGTTCCTGCCCTTGCTCCCAGAAGGGGAGCAGAGGCACGGGCTCGTCCGAGTAACCTGGCTGCTGTTGCAGGTTGAACTTGGTAGGGTGGTTCTCCTGCCCACCTACTCCATGGGAGACTTCCCTGCACACCTAGAGACGGCTCAGACTTTTGAATACACTTTCTACCAGTTGTGGCATTTTTGCAGCAAAATGTTGCGGCGGAGGCTTAGTGGACAAGGATTGCCATGTATGTGATCCTTCAGACTTGCTTTTGGACGTGTGTCTGAGGTGGAAGGCAGAGGAACGTGTCTCGCAGCAAGGATTATTTCCCTCCCGCCTGCCTTTGAACAGGTTGGGTTTGATGGCTGAGGAAATGACAGTCTGACTTGTCTGTAAGGTCACTGGGATCCAAGTGCTCTCTGTTAAATCTCTGTTTCTCATATTTTCTCAAGTTCTTGAATTCAGTCCAACGCTCATTTCCTAGTTTGTCAGGAAATTGTTTTGCTGCTTTATTGAATGAACTGCAAAATAATCCTGAGGAGGGGAAAATGTCTTAAGGAGAGTCTCAGCAATGCTTTAGCTGCTGGTGCCTGGTAAAACTGGGTAGATCAAAGGTATCCGTCTAGCCTTTTCATCCTTATTGCTTTCAGCCGTGATATGAAATTGATTCTCAGGCAACTGGAAAATGCGAGGTTGAAGTTAATCAATAGATGCACAGCAATATCTCTCCGTCTGTACCAGCAGGACCCTGGTTGATGGAGGAGCCGCTTTAGGTCCGTCAAACTCCGGGTGCAGCAGAGGAAAAACTGCTGTGAAGTTGTTCTTCCTCAGAGATTTGGTAGAAGGTTTATGAGCTAGGTTGATGATCTTTTTCTTAAGCCTCCTGTGCTGTTGTTTTGATATTGGTTTATGGCTGGTTTTGGTGTTGGCCTTTGGAGCACGCTGCTTTTTTTACATGAGTTTCTGGCCTTCCACCTCTGTGAACAAAGAATGAAAAACAGCCTATAAGGAATTCACATTTTACATCAGTGTAAATGACTTAATTTACACTATTATGGAAACAAGATCTCTTAGTTTTCCTCTCCTTTCATGGGTCATACTTGGTATTTACTTTATTATGTGTTCTCTGATAGTGTTCCACCCTCTTGCTGCATAACTTGTTTTCCTGGAGGCTGGACCTGCCTCTAGTTGAAAATTTTGCCAAGCAAAAACTAAATAGCTGGCTCAGATGAACTGCTAGAAAATGTTTCTACTAAATCTGTGTAGGAGGATAGAAAGGGAGAGGCTGTATCCTGGCTGCAGAATAATGCAGAAATCAGAAGATAAGTAACTTCCAGTAAGTAGTAAACTTTTTCACCAAGTTGATATTAAGAAATGTGAAAAAGTGACAAAATAATGGTCCACTTTCAGTGTTGACCTCCTTCTCTGCACTGGCCAGGCTTCTGCTGTGCCTGCCAAAGCCCAGGCTTCGTATAATAGATGCTTTCTTAAAATAAAGCTGTATTGAAAACCAGTGAGAGGCTTTAGTGATACTAAACCCCCACCCAGATATGAAATGCTCAAAGGGGTTTTTGTGTTGTTTTTTTTTTCCTGTTATGGTAAAACTGTTAATGTGATTGGGGAAATTAGGGAAGGGGTTGGAGCTGGGGTTTTTTTTGGTTTGTTTAGAAATGCCCAGATTTTTGGTGTTTTATTGCTGAGGTGAAAGTGGTACTTCTGAAGTGCTGCTGAGGAGCCGGGTCTGGGTCCGTCCCCTCCTGGGCTGCCTTGAGTCCAGAACAATACGCAAGGCTGGTGCCAGCAGCCTTTTAAGGGAAACCCTGGCCGAGGACAGCCCAGGCATCCCGCACCAAAGCCCTTCCAAAGGGCTAAGTAGTCTCCAGAGACGTTGTCCCCTTTGAGACAGGGATGTCTGATCCAAGCCACAAGCAGCTGTGTACAAACCCAGTGCGATTTACCCGATTCCTGCCGCAGGGAGGATTTCATGTTAGATGTATGACTCGGTGGACGCCTTCAGGAGGGTGTGAAATTCCCTCCTGATAGCAGTTTTGAAGCGCAAGAGAATGAACTTTGCATCAAGGCTCGTGGGCTGCACAACGAAGCAAAGCCACGTTGCTTCCCTGGAGGCAGAGACAGTGGAAACAATCCTGAAATAGAAGATCTAGGTGATCAGATGATATATTGTAAGAATTTTTCCCACAAATGTAGCTCATCTTGGGCTTGTTGGTGCTTAACATCCTCCTCTCTGTGCCTCCTGCTTTTCCCTCTTGACTTACAGCTCATTGCGGCCCCGGATGGGAGCTGGTACAGCGCGGCAGCTCGGAGCGTCATCAAAGCTGTGCTCTGGCACCGGTGCACTTCCACGGGTGAGATTTGGAAGGAACGCCTGTGTGACGGTGAAGTGCCCCTGGTTGCATCCTGCTGTCACCCTGAACGATGCAGGTCTCTGAGCAAATACACCAGGAGCGAGGTGGGGCTCAGCGGGAGAGCCCTGCTGTGTGTCCATACCAGGCAGTCCTGCTTACGTTAAATATTCCTGTTTCTAAAGCGGTACAGCAATCCCAAAGCTTGTGCGGTAGCTTTGCCTGTTGGTGTTGCTCTAGGTAAGAGTTCTTCTCAGCTTATCTCTATCCTCTCTAAGCAGGGACGTGTCAGACCTTAATTCCCTGCGGTCTGTGTCATTGAACCGCAGCATCTCATTTTATCCCGTTATACAGAGACTTAAGAAAGGTATAGCTGAGTGCTGCAGGAGTGCTGGGGATGGACACGAGGGCTGCTCCGGGAGGATCTGTCCGAGCCTCTGACGCAGATTTCTGGCGTTTCTGTTCAGTCATATGGGTTCCTACTCCGTCTGCTCCCAGGCTTCTCTCTGAGCTGAGCCCCAGTGCTCGTGCTCCATGAATAAAGAGCTGCTGTGTTGCTTCTGGGATCCTTAACGCAATACTAGGAGCAGTCTGGTTTGCTTTTTGCTCTTCAAATAATTCCTCAAACTTTAAGGAAGTCTGAGTGCAAATTTCATGATGAAGGAAGCTCATATGTTACCCAGAGCCCAGGCTGTTTTGCAGGAAGAGTTCATACTTTAGCTTCTGCGAGATGTGGCAAAGCAGAAGAAAGAGGGTGGTGTGTGTGTGTATGTATGTGTGTATGCACGTATAGATGTATATATTTTTATATCTAGCTGTGTGTCTGGTAGGATATGGATGCCCCGGTGCCTCCCGGGTGCTTTGGGTTGCGGCAGAATTCGCCGTGGTCTGGCACTGATGAAGATGCGGGAAGAGGTTTGTTGGTCTATGGCCTGAGCTGACGTGCAAAGTGTCTCAGATACGTGGGTCTGTGGGCCATGCTCAAGAGAAACGTTTTCTTCTCTCGCGGTTTTTTTTTTTTTTTTTTTTTTTTTTTTTTTTTTTTTTTTT
>Ga0065711_1048017_pt1 | contig 12033 bp, 16 predicted proteins | sample Hoacrofraction12_FD_59098 | JGI IMG/M metagenome (GOLD analysis project Ga0065711, IMG submission 59098) | Hoatzin crop microbial communities from Cojedes, Venezuela - Epithelial fraction 12 v2 (version 2) | ecosystem: Host-associated > Birds > Digestive system > Esophagus > Crop | place... | reverse complement strand
GCTCGCTTGGGGGGGGGAGGGGGTGCTGAGGAGCATCTCTGTGTGTCCGTGCTGTGCGTCCTCATGAGAGAGCGGCACGAGGGACACGTGTGTGGGGGGACCACGGCATGTGTCTGCAAGAGGGGAACACGGGGAGGTGGTTGCATGTTGGGGCACAGGGGTTTTGGGGCTGACCAGGGTGCTTCTTGGCAGGCCCTCGTGTGAGAGGCTCGTGGGGGTGGTGGTGGCAGGTCCATGAGGGGCATGGGGAGAAGTATCTGGGGGGAAACGCAGAGGCAGGAGGGCAGAGGGGCCATGGCAGGACTGTCGGGGCGTGTGTGAGAGAGCTGCTGCAGGGGACGTGTCCGTGGGTCACGGAGGAGAGAAAGCGCCTGAGTCTGTCCTTCACTTATTAAAGCGTCTTGACTTCGTCTGCCCCAGCTTCTGCGCTTGGCTGCTGGCCAGGGTCCAAACACTGACTTCCTCCGCCCTCCCAGTCCTCGACTTTCGCTCTCCGACTCACTCTGATTTCCCGGAATAGGAGGAGAGGAGACAGCTAAAAGCACAGATAAAAGGCAGGACAGGACCCAGGCTGCAGCAAACCCGTTGAAGCCCACCCCGGGTGACAAAGACGAGGGTGAGTCCCTTCCCCACATCCCTCCTCCCACCCCATGCAAGCGGCCCAGGACGATGGGGCTGTGGAATGGCTCCGTCTGACCCCGGCCAGCGACAGGGACCCAGCAAGTGACAGGGACCCCACTGGGTGGGAGGAGGAAGAGGTTCACAGCACCGCTCGGGCTGCGGGATGGAGCAAGGGGTGGAATGGGTGGCTGGGAGCCTGTCTTCAACCGCCCTAGGCTTTGCATGCGTGCTAGGACTCGCTTAAGCTTGGCCCCTGTGCCCCAACCTTTTCTCTCCTCCCTGTGGTGCCTGTGACACGAGGTGCCGCCTCTTGTCCCCCAGTGGCAACCCCCTTGATGGTCCTGGGAGAGGACAGGGCTTGTGAGGTCCTCAGAGAAGATTCAAAGCCCAGAAGTGGGCAGTGGCATTGGAGCTCGCCGTTGCGAGAGCAAGTCCCAGGGTATCCGGGAGGTTGCAGTGGGGCAGCTTCTGGGTCCGGGCATGGGGTGAGCCGTTGTGCTGCGTCCGCGTCTGTGTGGTTTACTGGAACTGGGGAGGGATGGATGACGGTTGGGTGTTGTCGTGGTTTAACCCCAGCCAGCGACTGAGCCCCAGCCGGCTGCTCGCTGCCTCCTCTGCGGTAGGATGGGGGAGAATCGGAAACGTGAGAGAACTCGTGGATTGAGATAAAACTGGTTCAATAGGTAAAGCAAAAGCCACATTGTAAGGAACGCACAGCAAGGAATTCCTTCACCCCTCGCCATCGGCAGGCGGGTGTGCCGCCATCGCCAGTAAACCAGGGCTCCGTCACATGTAGCGGTGGCTTGGGAAGACAGACGCCATCGCGCCGAACATCCCCCCTCTTCCTCCTCCTTCCCCCAGCTTTCATTGCTGAGCACGACGTCGCGCGGCGTGGAATATCCCTTCGGCGAGCTGGGCTCGGCTGTCGCGGCTGTGTCCTCTCCCTGCTTCTTGCCCATCCTGTGCTGTTTTGGCTGGGACAGTTCATTTTCTAGATAGAGGAAACAGCAGGGTGGGGCTGCGGTTTGGATTTGGGCTGAAAACAGCGTTGATAACAGGCGGGTGTTTTTGTTACTGCGGAGCAGTGCGGAAGGAAGGGCTGTTCTGCTCCTCGCCCCACCCCACCAGCGAGCAGCCTGGGGGTGGGCAAGAAGCAGGGAGGGGACGCAGCCAGGACAGCTGAGCCCATCTCGGCCAAGGGATGTTCCACGCCGTACGACGTCGTGCTCAGAAATACAGCTGGGGGTGGGGGAGGTTGGCGGGGGGGGTCACTGCTTGGGACTGTTGTGCTGGGCATCGGTCGGTTGGTGGTGAGCAGTGGTTTTCATTTGCATCCCTTGTCTTCCCTGGGTTTCGCTTCTCTCTTTGTTATCTTCCTTTTCATCACAATTTATCGTTACCATTATTTTATGTCAAACCCGTGAGTTTTCTCACGTTTACCCTTCCGAGCCTCTCCCCAGCCCGCTGCGGGGGGAGTCAGCGAGCGGCTGGGTCAGGCTCGGTCGCTGTCTGGGGTTAAACCACGACAAGTCCCAGGCTGCTCGCTGGAGTGGAGCAGAAAAGGCCTTGACTCTGTGTCAGTGCTGGCCGAAAAGCAGATTCTTTGCCCGGTGTGCAATAAGCCAACCCTCACACACTCAGGAGAGAGATTGCTTTATTCAGGCCCGGGTGCTTGGTGGGCTTTCCAGCTTCTTCGTGACGTCTGTGTATTGAATTCATGCGCTTTCTCTCTATCTATCGAATGCATATTCGTTCTGATCTACGTGAGTTGCATAACGATATGGCGTCCTTCTTCTTGGCTCCTTTTCAGACCCTTCTGCGCATCTCTTCCTTCTTTTGGGGGGTCTTTGGTGGTCCTCATGGTCCTCCCGGATGAAGTACGCTAACTCCTTTTATCCATAGGATAAAGCTTTTATCCATAGATGGTCGCGTGTCACCTCAGGACAACTTGAGGCTGCTTTCTTCTGCCAACGTTCCTTCGTTTCTTCCAGAAGGAGCATTTGTCTCTGATTAAACGGACGGTGCGGATGGCCAAGATACCCTATCTTTAGGCTTAGGTCAGACATAGCTCTTGTTGTGCACTGTTTGATCGAAGGGACGCTAATTAAACACGAACAATACCCCTTCTTTCCAAGGGAAGAACTGTTCCGTTACGTAAGCGCTGCTCAGCGATAGTGAAAACATCTCTGCATTATCAGTACGGTTTTCAGCCCAAATCCAAAACACAGCCCCATCCAGACTCCTGTGAAGACAATTATCTCTCTCCCAGCCGAAGCCAGCAGGTTCTCCACCCGTCATCGCACACTGTTTACATCACGCTCCGGTCCCATGCTCTCCAACACACCCTCATTAACCACTCCCCCCTCCCCATCCTTCGACACAATACGCAGGTGTCATTCCCTTTGTCTATCGACCACCCCTGCAAAAAATGTCCATAAGATGTCCATAAATGTCCACAAAATGCCCACGGAGTTGATACAGTCCATGACCTTGGGCCCCATCTGTTCTGGTGGCTGCTCAGGACAGGAGAGGTCGTGTGTTGTGGAGAGTTACTGGGGAACAAATGGAAATGGAGCTATTCTGTGGTGAGGCAAACGGGAAGGGGTCGTGCCCCTATTCTGAGTGCCATCGTTGCCTTCAGAGCATCGCTTGTGCGGGGCAAAAAGAGGAGGCATGGTGGAAGGAATTGAGTGCAAAGCATGATTCTCTTGGCAAAATGAAGCTGGATGACAATGACTGTCCCTGTTTGGACCATGGGGTGTCCCCACCTTGTTCACCAGCCTGTCTGGCCGTTTCGTCTACAGGCTGTCGCTGCCGCCAGCAATGGCTTCTGAAATCCACATGCCGGTGCCCATCTGCCTCGTTGAGAACACCCAGAAGACGGGGCTGGTGGTCCGGCAGGAAGCCCTGAAGGTGCTGTCAGAGGTCACCCAACCCGTGGTGGTGGTGGCCATCGCGGGGCCTTGCCGCAGTGGCAAGTCCTACCTGATGAACAGGCTGGCTCGTCAGAGAAAAGGTGAGGGAGGTCCCGGCCCTGGATGACCAAGGTACCTGGGTTTTGCTGCTCTGTATTTAACACCGATGAGGTCCTTGCATCCTCCCCACAGGTTTCTCCCTGGGCTGCAGCGTGCAGTCCCACACCAAAGGTGTCTGGATGTGGTGTGTACCTCACCCCTGCCAGCCTGGACACACTCTGGTGCTGCTGGACACCGAAGGGCTGGGCGATGTGGAGAAGGTATGGAAGAAGCAGATGCTGCCTTTGTGTTTTCCCAGCACTTTGTGGAAGCTCTTGAGGGCCCAGCCAGCTGTGGTGACCAGAGTCCAGGTGTTCCTGCTGCCTAGGGTGGCCTTCAGCCTGTGTGCTGGGAAGATCCAGAGGCCGTGGGGAAGGAGGTCGCGGTAGACAAGTTGCCACATTCCTCTGCTTTTCTGGAAAAGAGCAGCAGAAGAGGAATGAGGAGCTCAGGGAGCACTTTGATGGAGGTCTGTGGGACCTGGAGAGTTGAGAGTTGAGGATAAGCCCAGCTGCAGAAAGGCGTGGTGGTGGCATGGGAGTGGGTCTCTCCAAGAACTGGTCTCGGCATGGCCGGTTGGGTAGGGGCATGCAGGGTCTGGGGATCTGAGGCTTTGCTCACACTTAGGGGGTCTTGTTGGTAAGAGCCAAGGGTTGTTGTTGCAGGGCGACTCCAAGAACGACACATGGATCTTTGTGCTAACCGTATTGCTCTCCAGCACCCTGATCTACAACAGCAGAGGCATCATTGACCAGCAAGCCGTGGAGCAGCTGCAGTATCCTTGGTGGGAGAGTGGCAGCGGGGATGCCCTTCTTTCCCTGTGTGGTGGGCTAGGGGCTGACAAATCCCAGGTCCTCAGGCAGCTGCAGAACCTTCTGGTGGGGCCCAGTGACATGCTTTGAGTCCTGAGGAGTCCCATGTTGTGGGTCTCAGGGCTGAGGGTTTTTCTCCCTCCTCCTTCTGGTGGCTCCAGGCTGTTCTCTGTCCCCATGGAGTCTCCTCTCTTCCCCGTGAAGTGCTGGGTGGTTTCAGGGTGGTGATGCCCCTGCATTCACAACGGAGGTCCCCGTTTCCTTAGCCAGCTCCCTAGGTATGTGCTGAAGCTGACTGAGCATGTCAAATTGAAAGCAGCACCCAAGAGGAGTGAAGATGAACTGGAGGATTCAGAAAAATTTGCCAGCTTCTTCCCGACGTTTGTCTGGGCTGTCCGGGATTTCACACTGCAGCTGGCGTTGGATGGGAAGGAGATCTCTGAGGACCAATACTTGGAGAACACCCTGAAGTTAAAGGCTGGTAAGGGAATGGTGCTGTGCTGCTGGAGATGACCAGCCCCCGACACAGCAGCCTTGCGGTGTCGTCCACCAACAGCCCAAGGCCGGTGAACTTGCTCCGTGCCTTCTTACCCCACAGACAGCAGCCCGGCGACTGAGCGCTACAACCAGCTGCGGGAATGCATCCGCCAGTTCTTTCCAGAACGCAAGTGCTTTGTTTTTGACTGGCCAGCCAGTCAGAGTGACCTGGTCCGCTTGGAGGACCTTCAGGACAATGAGATGAATCCTAAATTCCGGCAGCAGGTGGAGAAATTCTGCGGCCACATCTGGGAAAAGTCTCCACCTAAGACCATCCCTGGTGGCCACATCCTAAGAGGGAACTGTGAGTACTGCTGTCCAGAGGGCTGGACAGCCAGCAACTCTTGGGACTGTGTCTCAGGGAAGGATCAAATGGGGAGTTAAACGATGCAGGTAGGGAAAGGGAGAGCTTTTCTGCTGGCCGCTGTCCCGGCCTCTGGGTTTGGAGGTTCTGGATGTTGGAGGCAGGGTGGAAAAGAGATAGGAAAAGAAGTTCAGGAAGACTCTGGCAGGGAGGCAGCAGGGATATGGCAGGAGCCAGGACCGAATGGGAGGCTGTGTTTTGTTCAGGCCGCAGATCTCTCATCCTTTCTGCTCCTTGGCAGCGCTGGGGAAGCTGGCAGTGACCTACGTGGAGACCATCCGGAGCGGGGCAGTGCCATGCCTGGAGAGCGCGGTGCTCGCCCTGGCGAAGGTTGAGAATGCAGCGGCAGTGAAAGAGGCGGTGAAGTTGTACCAGGATCTGATGGAGCAGCGGGTGAAGCTGCCAACAGAGACCCTTCAGGAGCTGCTGGAGCTGCACACCCAGTGCCAGCAGGAGAGTGTGGAGCGGTTCATGGCACGGGCATTCAAGGATGACATCTACTATTTCCAGGCCGATCTCATAGTAGGTGGTCCCCAGCCCAGCCAGGATTCCCCCAGGGACACCACTGTCCCCTGAGCTTTGGGGCAATAGCATGGTGCTGGGGGCAGGGGTCTCCGTGCCCCGTGCCAGAGGACACTGCTGTGCCCTCTCCAGAGGACACTCGGTCCCCACGCTGGCTCTCACACTCTGCAGGCTGGCAGTTGTCCCGGCTGCACCACCTCTGCTCCCTAGGTTCAAAAGCTGTGCTGCACGGGGGACGAGGCTCAGCCCTGCCCCCTCGCTTGCTGCAGCCCAGGTGTGTCTCTGCCCTGGCTGGAAGCCTGTAGCCTTCCACGCTTCCCCTGTCCTGCTCAGTAATTCTTGTCCCTGCCTTTCCTGAAGCCCCTCGTCCCTGGCACACTCTCTGCTCCTGTGTACCTTGCTCCAGAGATGTTGGTGGGTGCAGAAAGCCCACCCCATCCGTCACCTTCCAGCTGATTACCCCCCAGACTGGAGATCCCAATTGCCATGTCAAGCTGGCTTGATTTTTGCTAGCATGAGAGCGGTGGGTGCAGCTCAGCCTGGGCTGATGCCTTCCCTCTGCTTCTTTCCCGACAGCGCAAGGTAGAGGAATTCAAGGAGAAGCTCTGCAAGGACAATGAGCAGGTGTCCCGTGACAAGTGCGAGGCTGCTCTCCGGGACCTCTCCCAAGACATGGAGAGACGAATCGGTGATGGTGTCTACAACGTGCCAGGGGGTTACCAGCTATTCGAAGGAGACCAGGAGGCACTGGTGGAGAAATATCGGGAGCTGCCTGGCAAGGGGGTGAAGGTAGGAACAAGAGCAGCTCCCCTTCGAGGGGAGAGGCTCCCTGTCCCATCCCCTTCCCCCAAGAAACCATTTCTCCCCAGCTGCTCTTTCTCCCCTTGACACCTCTTCTGCCTGTGGTCCCCCAGGCTGATGCTGTCCTGCTGGATTTCCTCCAAAGCAGAAAGACTCTGGCCAAAAGCATCCTCGGGACAGACCACTCCCTGACGGAGAAGGACAAGGAGCTGAAAAGCAAGTTCTGGGCTGGAGAAAGACCACTGCCTGTGAAGGGCCAAGCATGATGGAGGGGGACAGAAGTACTCCCTGGGGGCTTGTGCGCTCAGCTCCTGTCCTTGCAACACCTCTGTTTCTCTATCACCAGGTGCGCAAGAGCAGTGTGAGAGAGCTGAGCAGGAGAGGCAGGTCCAGAGGAAGAAGGAGGCTGAAGAACGGCAGAAGTTGGACGACCAGTTACGCAGCTGGAAAGAGCATGCGGCTCAGCTGAGAAAGAAGCTGGAGGATTGCTGTGAGAAGGAGCTGGAGGAGCACAAGAAGCTGATCATGCATAAATCAAAGGTACCAAGCGGGAGAGCGCGGGTGCCAAGATGTGGCTAGCAGGCAGGAATGGCAAGGGGTCCTGGCTGGGTCCCTCCCGTTGCTTCTCAGCTCTGTGCCCCTCTCACTGCGCACACCAGGCCCTTGCGACAGCCTGACTGTCTTCACAGGAGGAGAGCGCGCTGCTCAGAGATGGCTTCCATGAAAGAGCCTTCCACCTACGGGCGGTGACCAGTAGACTGGAGGAGGAACATTGCATCACCAGGAGCAAGTCATTGTCCTGGATCGACATAGTGGTATCAATGCTGTTGAAATTGTTAGATCACATATTTCCCATTAGGAGATTGTTTTCTTTATAACCCCTGTAGGAACAAAGTGAGAGAGGTGTGCAGTGTCCCCACTTGCCATTATGTGAAAGTTTGAAAGCCCTTCCTGCAAGATGCTTGCCGTAGAGTATGGAAGTGACCTCCATATTCACTTGTACCACACTATCTAGCGCTTTAATGAGTGTCTCCTTCCAGGAGAAGATGTTCTGCTCTTCCCTCCCAGAGCACCTGGTGTCTCACTTCTTCTGAAGGCACGGGGAGCATCTAAATCCAGGGTGGCCTGGGGCACAGAAAAACCACAATGCCAGCAGGCAGCCCTGGGAGCGTTTTGCCATGCTCAGAACATGTCCCTGGGGGATCTTACCCACCTCGTCTAGAGACCTCCTCACCAGGGCTATGGGAAACACGCCCAGGAGACCTTTAAGCTCATGTCCTGGGGTCACACTTACTGCAGCAGCGTGAAGCATCATGGAGGTTGTGAGTAAACCAGGAATCCACGTGGTGAGCGCTACCTGGTTTGCTTGGCATCAGTGCTGGGCAGAGTGACCCAGAGGAGCGGGCCCGTGATCCAGGGAGCAGTGGATGAAAGCCATCCTCTGCCATGTAGCTCTTCCCACCCTGGTCCTTAGCAAGACTGTGTTCACTTCAAAGCTGCGAGGAAGTTCTCCCCACAGGGCTGTCGTACTCTCTGCCCGCTCATGCCATCTCCATGCTGCTCCCCCTTTCCTTTCCTCAGACCAAGAGATCCCCAAGTGCCCCTTCCCAGGGGTGTGTGGGGTGATACAGCAGGAGATGGCTGCAGAGGGTTCGTGGGAGGTCTGTGTCTCATTGCACGGGTTTTGGCTGGGGTAGAGTTAATTTCCTTCCTAGCAGCTGGTGTGGTTCTGTGTTTTGGATCTGTGACCACACCAGCACTGATAACACAGCCCTGGTTTAGTGGTTGCTGGACAGTGCCTGCACAGCATCAAGACCTTCTCTGTTTGTCACTCACCGGCGAGTAGGCTGAGGGTGGGCAGGAGGCTGGGAGGGGACACAACCGGGGCAGCTGACCCCAAATGCCCAAAGCGATATCCCAGACCGTGTGACCCCGTGCTCGAGCAATAAAAGCTGGGGGAAAGAGGGGGGAAGGGAGGATGTGATGAGTTAAGGCGTTTGTCTTCCGGAGTGACCCTTACGTGTGACGGAGCCCTGCTTTCCTGGAGATGGCTGAACATCTGCCAGCCGATGGGAAGCAGTGAACGAATTCCTTATTTTGCTTTGTTTGCGCATGCAGCTGTTGCTTTACCTATTAAACTGTCTTTGTCTTGACCCAGGAGTTGTCTCACTTTTACCCTTCCCATTCCTGTCCCCGTTCCCCAAGATGGTCCCCAAGTGGACCTTAGCTGCCTACCGGGGTCAACCCACGACACCCACGGACAAAGGGATTTCCCTCTTCTCTACTGCGAATTCAATCTTCAGCTGCACCATGAGAAGAAGCAGCGACACTAACCGTTCCAGTAACGTGGAGGTGTAGAGGTTTTTGAGTTCTTTATGGGCAGTGGGGCTGGTCCAAAGGCACTCGCCCCAGTGGCACCAGCCCCTGAAATGACTTCCTTGCTGTGCAGGCGCTCCATCCCTGCAGGGGAGGTCTGCATGGGACAGAGGAAGGTGTGTAGGGCACAGCCCCTGCTCACCCAGCAATGTCCCGGGGAACCTCCTAAGGATGAAGCCCAGGCTCTGTTCCTCCATGTGCTGTTGTGCCGGTGCTGTTTTCCCTCCTGAACCCCAACATCATAAGACCCTGTGTCCCTCCGTTGCAACACTCCAGTCCTGGGAGCCATCCCAACGAGATCCCAATGAGATCGCAGCCCTGCAACTGCACACAGGTCCTCATGTCTATTCCCCAGATCACGTGCACTGACGTACAGACACTTCAGAGAGGCACCCCAGCACGCTGAGTTCCTGGAGAAGATGGGGGATTTTTCCATCATGGTGCCATTGTGGCACTTTCTTGCTTACATGCAAGTGCTGGAGGGGACCTGCTTAAGGTCTGTTTTGTTGGTTTCATGATTCCTTCCTGTCACATCGCCACAGACCTCTGCGCATTGACCCTGTCTGTCACTCCCTCACAGGCTGCTGGATTCGCTCTCCCTCTCATCCGTGGTTTAAATCCCCTTTTACAAGGTCAGCCATTTAATCGGCAAAGATTCCTTCGCCCGTCTTGGTGAGGTGGATCCCATCTCTCCCAAGCAGACACTGGTCTGCATCCATGGTCCTGTGGTTTTAGAGCCCAACACCCTGTTACCATCACCAGTTCCTCAGCCAACTGTTGAACTGCATGAGCAGTGCTCTCCTCCTCACACCCTTGCCCCTCACTGGCAGGACTGAGAGAAGTCCCGGGAAAGGGATTTATTTCTCGCCATGCAGGAGGCTATTTTTTTCATTCAGCTTTCAAGAATTAGGCAGCCTCACCTGTCTCAGTTCTTGCTCCCAGCTAAAACTGGAAGGCAGCAGGAGGTGTGGCTGGGGCCAGCAGGCATTGCCTCCAAGCCGTGGACACCGGGCATGTGGTATGAGTTGAGTCACCTGCAGGCTCTGCCTTCTGAAATGAGAGGGCACCAAAATGTCTCCCTGAGGCAGAGAGGTCTGTTTTGGGGGGGAGCTGAAGTGAGCTGAGCTACTGATCTGTCCTCCCAGTTAGGATTCCTTGCTCCTGCAAAGGAGGTGCATGGGGTCCTGCTTTGCCCCACTGCAGGCAAATGAGCATGGTTCCTCTCCGCCCTGTTTGACTTCTTCCTGAGGACAAGCAGAGTCCTCTGTCTCTCCAACATGTGGAAAGGCAGCAGAGGTGGACCAGTGGGGCAGTGACATTTGTGCTGTGGTTGTTTGAGGCAGGTGAGATGAATCTCACCGAGGCAGCAAAGTCTGCTCCAAATCACAGGGAGAAGCATGAGAGCTCTGTGCATCTTTCTACATCCACGCTGCTCCAAATGCTCCCTCTTTGCACTTGCTACTCAGTACCTGAAGATGGCATTGAGCTCTGCCTTTTGCCTTCTGCAGGCTGAGCAAACCCACCTCTCTCAGCCTCTTCTTGTGCTTCATGAGCGTCAGTCCCCTGACCATCTTGCTGACCCTGTGTTGTGGATCAGATTTTGAATCCTATCCGTGATGCCACTGTGGGGTGGGTGGGTGATTTAGACCGCTTCAAGGACCATCACCAAAGGTACCAGCGAAAAGTGGTTTTATTGAGATATGAAAGCGCAATGGCACGGTTCACTCTTACTTACTGCACGAAGGATGCAACAGTGATTGGAAAGTACGGAATCCAAGTTACCAATACAAAATCTTAGTGCACTGTAAGACAAGGTCATGGACGATATTGGTCACTCACCAAAAATTTGCTGTTGCTAAGAGGTCTCTCTGCCTCAACGAGCAAGCTTGAGAAGTCTCTTAGTCAAGTTTTGAAACTGTCTCCCATAACATCCTCCTAGGGAAGCTCAGGAAGTGTGGGCTGGATGAGTGGTTGGTGAGGTGGATTGAGTGTTAGAGATTGATTATAAAGATTGATTATAGAATAGAATAAAATCATAGAACTAGAAAGCAGATTCAGCTGTGTAAACACAGCTGTGTTAAGAAACCATACAATGTGTATGTTGCAATTGGGATAGAAATTAATTGTACGGATTGCATCAAACAGAATTTACAAAAGAAGCCGAGATGACCCTGAAACCAAGCAAGGCCTTAAACCAGCGAGGGAGAATTCTACCAAGACAGAAGAACAGAAAAAACTTAATAAATAATGTACTCAAAGGAACAGAACGGTTGCTTAGAAACTTATGAAGATTCTAGACTTGATGTAATTGGTTTAAAAAATGTCTATAAACTGGTCTAGCAAGTTGAGCTTTGCCACTTGCTGAGGTGATGGCCCAACTCTGAGTTGTGAATAAAAGCAAAACCTAGTGTAACCCATTCGTGTGAGGACAAAATTTTTAACATTGAGAAGTGGCTGAATGGCAGAGCTCAGAGGATTGTCATCAGCGGCGCTGAGTCTAGTTGGAGGCCTGCAGCTAGTGGTGTCCCTCAGGGATCAGTACTCGGCCCAGTCTTGTTCAGCTTCTTCATCAATGACCTGGATGAAGAGTTAGAATGTACCCTCAGCAAGTTTGCTGATGACACCAAACTGGGAGGAGTGGTGGATACACCGGCAGGCTGTGCTGCCATTCTGCGAGACCCGGACAGGCTGGAGAGTTGGATGGAGAGGAACCTGATGAGGTTCAACAAGGGCAAGTGCAGGGTCCTGCACCTGGGAAGGAACAAGCCCATGCACCAGGACAGGCTGGGGGCAACCTGCTGGAGAGCAGCTCTGTGGAGAGGAACTGGGAGTGCTGGTGCATGACAAGTTGACCATGAACCAGAAGTGTGCCCTGGCTGCCCAGCAGGCCAATGGGATCCTGGGGTGCATCAAGAGGAGTGTGGCCAGCAGGTCAAGGGAGGTTCTCCTCCCCCTCTGCTCTGCCCTGGGGAGGCCCCATCTGCAG
>Ga0065711_1048016_pt1 | contig 12033 bp, 7 predicted proteins | sample Hoacrofraction12_FD_59098 | JGI IMG/M metagenome (GOLD analysis project Ga0065711, IMG submission 59098) | Hoatzin crop microbial communities from Cojedes, Venezuela - Epithelial fraction 12 v2 (version 2) | ecosystem: Host-associated > Birds > Digestive system > Esophagus > Crop | place... | reverse complement strand
ACCGCTCGGCGGGGCCGGCAGGCGAGGAAGGCTCCTCTACGTCGAAAGACGGGGGCTGACCCCGAAGAGGGCACGTCTGCAGCAGCAGGCTCTGAGATGGAAAAAGGTATTGGACTTTTGTTATCGGCTAAGCTGCTGGGTAAACAAATCATTGATTTTTTTTTCAAAAAGCTGTCATCACGCCGTAAGCCACAGTATCAGCTGACTAGGCTTATGTCATTAAAAATATCATTCGAGACTTAAGGACCCAGTAACTGAGTCAAATTGATTGCATTTTATGTTCAAAAGCAATCGCTGCATACATCTTTAGATTTACAAGGGGCAGTCTTGTCAAATACTAAGTATCAACAGAAACAGCCCTGGAAATATGCCTACGTATTTTCCAGCTAGGAAATCTCAGCTGATCTTACCTAAAATTAGGAAGTCTTCAGACTATAAAATTTGAAGGCAAAGCACACTCACCTCTTTACAAAACCAAAAGTGTAAAAACTATAAAGAGCTGCCAGAAACTGCACGCAAAAGTTCAACACGAAGAGGTCTATTATTCCTACTGCAAACGTTGAAGAAACGGCACCGATTCCATTTCAGCTTTTCTTTGCATAATTAAACTTATTACTTCAACAACAGAGCGGCTGCTTTACCTAGAGCTAACATCCCGATTAGATGGCTTTAAGGAATTTTTCAGTTTCAAAAGTCTAATTCTGTGGAAGACACCACAACACGTAACAGCAGGATCCATCTGTAGGAATATCCATGCCTTACGTACAAAATACAGGTGTACCTGCAGTATAGCAAATTCTAATACGTGTGTATTCTTCCTCCATGGAAAACAAGACACCTCAAACCGCTTCTAGAAAGCAGCAAGCAAGGAGGAAGAGAAAGGTACATTTCTTACTAAAGGCTACAAATAGAGATAAAAATCAAAGTTAGAATTCACCCATTAACAGTCTAAGATAAGGATTATGTCAATCACACCCTCAAATCTAGCATACAAAATAAAATATTGATTTCCTGTCAGATTGCATCATTTTGAGAAGTGGTCCATGTACCTTCCATAGTAGTAAAACCTGCTAGGGGCAAAAGCATTTAGAACAAAAGAATGAAGGAATGCTGAAAGGGTAACGCTGAGCAATAACAGCTTCTCTGAAGAACAGAGAAAGAAAAGGCTGCTGTATTTGCACACACACCCCCCACCACTTTTCTTCATATGACTGTAATGCATGAACTTCATTGTTTTACACTTTTTACAAGAAAAGAAAAAGAGAATTTCAGCACTTTCAGTACACTACATTTCTCCAAGACTTCCAAATTATCTTTAAAAAGTCAATTTTTATCAAAGTTACACAGTAACATTAACTGGATGCATTTCCCCTTCCTTGTCTCTCCATGTCTCCAGCTCCAAATGCAACCATAACATCAGGTCAGTGGCTTAAACTTAGCCATTACTGATTTCAGTTACAGATCAGACCTGTATTTCAGTTCAGAAAGTACTGACCAGAACTCTAGTTCCACAAGAGGGAGACAAGAAAATCAAACACGCTGATAGATTTATAGATTCGTTGCAACTGTCAAGACTGACCTCCTCCGTAACAAAGGCTACTCAATTCTCCTGAACTAACTTGGTTTTGCAGTATAACGTCTCTTCGAACAGCATGCTGAACCTGGTAAAAACTTTTTCACTTTACAGAATCAAACTAAAAAGCAACTAGATCCCTCACCTCTGTGAAACACATAGAAAACGGAGATACATTAAGCACATACAGGTATCTCCTTCGGGTTCCTCCCAATACTCCTCTTTTCCTATTTCCACTTCAAAATGTCATCTTTTCTTTCTTTGTTAACACTTCAAAACTTTCTCCCAATCATTCTCATCCACGTGCCCTCACACCCTACCTCTTCTATATTTCTCTCTTTCCAAAGATGACACAGGCAAATGAATCACCATTTAAATGCTGTTACGCTTCCAGTGAGGACAGCAATAATTAATGTGAGGCAATATGCAAAGACTGTCAACTTTCAAGGGTAAGAAGCAAAACCTTACTGTTTGTCGCTCATGACACGCTGCAGATTTCAGCTGCAAGGCTGTTTGCATTTATATACCAAATCTAAATACATATTTACACAAGTTTTATTTTAATCACTGAAATACAAAACTTCCCAATGCACAATATTTCAGTTCCTTTAAAAGTAAATAATACTGAAGTATAGCTGGTTTTGTTTCAACTATAATTTTAGCATATCTAACTATACACAACTGACAACTGTAGATGTATGAATTAAAGGTGTTCTATCCCATCTAGCTGAGAGGTCTGTAAAGCACGAAAAATTGTATGACTGCATTACTTGAACAACAACAGCACGAAGAAGAAGTCCCACCACCAAGTAACGTACCACTGACAGGCACCGATGAAAAAGGTCCACAACCTAACAAACCACCTCAGGTATCACAGAAGTTGTAATTGTGTGCATGGACAATTTACAGAAAGAATTATAAGCAGGCAATGCAAAGATGTCACTTGCATGAAGAAACTTTCCAAGTACAGGCAAACAGGGTACAAGTATTATTTTGTTTTGCAAGAAGCTAAAGATCACTGGAACAGCTACATGAATAATAACTGGAAGGCAGGAGAATGAACCAAACAAAAGACTGCCTTCCACTCTAAGATGAGATTGATAGAAGGGATCATAAGAAACGTGAAACTATAACAAAGTAGCTTTAATGACATTTTCTAGTTCTTGGTAGTTTTGATTAGCTCCATCTTTTCACAGCTTAATCCCAAAATTAATCCCAAGTAGACAAGTACAAAACTACCGTTCAATGGAAAGTGCATTCACTGCCAATTCTAAAAGTGGTATATTCCTCAGCTTATGCTGCAATTTATAAAGGCACATCAGAAGGTACTGAAAAGCAGAGGTTTGCACCTAACATGAGGTAAGCGTCAACTGAGTTTTCTCCCAATCTATGAATCTTTTTAGATATTACCAAAGGTGCATCTATGTGTTTAAAAAGGCATAAATCCTGCTATTTTTGCCTTTTCAGCTTATTATTTCAGTAATATTAACTGTCAAAATCATGGTAGACAAGATTGTGGTATTGAAAAAGTTGTGGTTTAGAAGGAAAATCATGAAGTATAAACATGCTTTTTACAACATTTTAACAGTACTATCCTTACATACACATGAAATAGCTAACTGCCTCACAGATTCCTTCACATCATCTGTAGCGGAAAGGCATGCTTCAGTTGTACATGCACCACAAAACAGCATATGTATAAAGGATATGAAGAAGGAAACTTCATTTTTTTCCCCATCAGGGAAAGCAAAATCAGTATAAGAAAGAAGATACATAACCTCAACTTTTCCCAGAATCTTCCTCCCCTATAAATGCAGCATTTGACCTTCACTAATGTGAAGGATATTTCAGAATTCATTTAGAATTTTAATTACATACCCCTAAATACCTGTTTATTTAAAGCTGAAAAGAAATGTGGTAGCAGATAGTTTTCAGAACAATTACACAAATTTAGAAAGTTTATTTCCTCATTCAACTGTTTTGTGGTTTTTTTGCATTAATCATATTGCTTCATTTAGTTCTGTCAGTCAATATTATTTTCTAAGATAATTTAGAAATTACCATGATTACTGAAATTGCCCACTTAAAAGATAAAACCTGAGCATGTGAAAATATATATGAATATGTAACTACAGTTTTACAATGCAGATTTGGTTTAATTTTATGTATATATGTATCCCATGTGTGGCTGCCACTTTCATACTACACATGGTGGCAGCACATGATAAATCATATTTATTATGCACCGTGGAACAACTCACTTGTACTCTGCCCCCTAAATCTATCTTTATCAGGGCTATTTCTTATACCTTAAATACTCTACAGCATCAAATCACCATCACTGACTTTTTAAAATAATTATTTTCCTCCCAAATTTGAAGCATCTAATGCTTAGAATAGATAACAAGCAATGCAATAATTGTCTTACATTGATAACTTGCAATCCAAAAGAATAGGAACTGTTTTTCCCCAGCACTGGTAAGAAGGGAGCTTCTCATTGCATTTTTGTCCACTGATAAGCTATTCAAGTGACTGTTAGTAGAAAAATTAAAATATTCTAAGTGCCATATTTTCAGAAGTCCAGGTAAATGGACACACTATAACTACAGATACCTGTTTTTACAGGTACAGGAATGGAAAAATACAGAAGTGTTTAGCACTAATTCTGATGTCGCCTTTCTCTACGCACATCAGAGAAAAAGAGAAACAACTAGAGCATACCAGACTGTGCCCTGTTGGATGTTGTACTTACAATGGTTTTGAAACAAACTCATGCAAACTCTGCATGAGTGAAAATGGCAAACAGAAGCAGTACAAGTTAACTTGGTGACCTCATATATGTGCATGCAGCACACACACACATGCAAAAATTGATGCATCAAACCAGACCTAACCTCTGTAGCCGAGTTAAAGATACTCATCCACGTCTTTTCCACATATTGTTGTCTTCACATCACCACAAGTCAATCTACAATTACTGTTTTAACATTCTAATCATTCAAGTTCAAGCTTTAAGAACCAGTTTCCAATTTCTGTAGGTCTCTTGCCAGCATATCTGTAACAACACACGATGCTGGATGAGACGAATACACAACTAATAGAAAAATAAAATATAGGAGGTAGCTTTTAAAAAAGTTATTACTGAGGTACAGCACTGAAGAAAGATGGGAGAAGAATGTGATTCTGTCTTCACCCTCACCCCCCTCCCCCCAAAAAAACCTGATGGGATTGGAGACCAAATCAGAGTAAAGATACTTATATTCCTCATAACTAGCCTCCCGCCAGCTCCCAGGCAGCAACTGCCTGACTATACCACCAAAACAGCCAAACAACTGCCAGCACATAAGCAGCCACCAGCTGAGCTGCTTTACTGGGTGTTAAGAGTTACTGTCCTAGAAGGCTCAACTGCAGTTTACGTAACGAACTACTGTTTCTCTCGGCAACACTGCACAGTCCTAGTCTATTCTTGCTTCAAATTTCAAAGCTTTCATACCTTTTAAGACAACTTTGGATTCTAGAATGAAAAAGATTAAATAAGATGATTTTTGTAAGTCAGAAATGCTTCTTAAACATTTACTTCACATACACTTATTTCCATACCTCCCTTTTTCAAGTTTCTCAGTGCAACAAGCTTAACCTAATCAGGCAAAGTATGAGCATGCTAAAAAAACTGCAAAGCAAAACTGCACGTGGCTAGCCACAGAATTTAACAAAAGGAAAACTGAAACATCAGAGTATGACCCATACTGGCATATGGCAAAAAGGCTTTTTATTTTAAAACTGAAATCTCAAGGCTGCATGAAGTTCAAATGTGCCTGGAACCTTCAAGTGCAATGCGCTTGTCTTCTTTGCAAAAGACTTACTCTGATCTCAGGGTGAAGCACAAACATCCTAGCAGATTCTTAACACAGTTTATACAATGCATAGCAATGATGGACCATTCAAAATATAGTGTTCCTGTCTCAAATGCAAAGGCTCACATAAAAGTAGCACAGATCAAGCATCAGTAGCCCAAAAGTTCATCTTCCTCACTGCACACAGAGTAACAAAAAGCCTTCTATTCTAGAGAGGTATTTGGTGCTGCAAGTAGCAGTTCAGACTGTAGCTTCAAAAAATACATTCAGTAGTATTCATTATAACCTGCTTACCATACAAAGAAATAGTGTCTCTTTCACCTTGCAGTCTAAATGCAAGCATCAGGTCTAAAACAAAACAGAAAGTGCACAGACATACAGAAACCTCACCTCACAAAAAAAGTTTGTCACATACATGTTCTTGATCACAAAAGATATTTATTTCATCCATGCAACAAAGACTTGCAAATCCAGAAGAACATAAAATCTACTAGGAATGGTACTTCAGAGCTGACTCTATTGCCTTTCAGAGCCTATGGCACTGTAGCTTCCAATCCACCATAAATGAAGTGTGAATCAAATTCTGGCAACATCTTTGACCATCTCCCAGAGGTGGATTCCACTTTGAATATTTCTTCTGAAGACGCACCATCGGTCTCAAAGTTTTCAAACACATAAACTGTATATTGAAGCCTTCTGAAGTTACTTTTAAGGATGGATTAGAGCATAAACTGTCAAGAGAAGATGCCTGCAATTCCACAAAGGAGCCCAAGGTTATCTTTCTGAACGGACATAACAGAAATTGAGCTACCTTTACGTGCCACACCAAAATAATCATGCTCTTAAGAAATCGTAACACAGAGATCACATTTCTGTTCTGTATCATTCTGAAAATAGTTTCCATTCCTAAAGGAATTTACCCAGAATGTTTTACATTGAATTTCACGCACCCTATACAGACACAATACATTTTTGTCTATTCTACACAAAAAAAATCTGCGAAAACAACTATATCACCCAAATGTACACATGTATCCACATGAAACCTTCCATACTGTCACTCCACAACACTGTGGCACAAAGGGGTTTCATCAGAAATCATAACAGATACCAGATCATCAGTAAGTGAAGTTACAGAAGCATGAAAGCCAAAGCCACGTATGATATTGGGAACTGGAAGATATGCACGTATTTCATGTGTCAATCTGAAAAATCATTGTGGAAGTGAATCAAAATGAAGATAATCTTTAAAGAGTTTTATACAGCTCAACACCTAGCCATCTTACATAAATCAGAAACTTTATATAAATAAATAAATATACTGTATATAAACTTTAAATATATCATTACCTGCTGTTACATTGCCAAAGAATTTTCTTCAATGCAATGCTTTTAATGTTTTCTGAGGAAAAAAAGGCTATGGAAACACACTATCTATCTGCCTCTTGTTCCTTCAAGTTCTGAAACTTCTGTTGCTCTGTGAAGTGTCACTGAAATCAGCTACAGCATGGGAAGTTAGATGTTTCATTAAAATAAGCAGCCAAAATTGACAGACCCACACTTACGCTGTCACTGAGGTAAGGGCAGCTGTAATCCACCTGAAGATGCAGATATCTTTTTAGTCCATAAATACAGACTAGCAGACAGAAGTGTAGCTCCACACTATATATACAGCAATAATTTCCTATTACAGAACCACAGGAAGACTTGCTCATTTACATTTTAACAGGAAAGCATATTCAAGATACTCAGTCGGTTAGGGAAATAGGCTAGCTTTATCACAAGCTATCTGAAAAGGGTGACGAAAATCCACCACTTCATTCTCAGGATTTATTTTCCAAGATCTCATTACTCACAGAAGCTAGTAACATCCATAACATTGTCATTAACCACTAATATGGCATAACAATTCATATACAATTTTAGACACTGTAAAAAATATGCATTCTAATATTCAAAGTGTAAAAGTTACAAGTATTTCATCTACACAGCCATTTATGCCCCTGTATACATTTGCCTAATGTCCCTTTTAAGGGCTTAGAAAAAGTACAGAGTAAACGCTCCATGTGAAACCAGAAGCTCGCTTTCAGGGCTCAATATAACCAGTATGTCTCAGGAAAAGAAAACAGACATGCTTCACCAGCCACATGCTTTCAAGGCACTGCTTCGTATGAGTCCCCAGCTACAGTACTGAGAAGGCATTGCTGGCCTGAGAACAAAATCGTGAGCTCTCAGCAGCATTTTCCTGTATCTCCTTTCAGTATTACAGTCCTACCCTTGCACGCAGAGCAAAGCACGTTGCTCCTTTTACACCTCTTTTGTATTTCAGAAGTAGACTTTCGGGCAATAGACACTGCATGGATTGATAGAGCGCTGTCCAGTTCGTGTTCCCCTTCACCACATTACACAAAAACACGTTCAGATAAGCCAGGCTGGCTTGCTATGTACCCAAGAGAACACTCCAGCTACTAGGTCAAACAGTGCGTTGAGATTTTACTATTCTTCTGAGTTACTGTATATTACTCAGAATACACATCAGGAGCAGGGAGAAATTCAACATTCCATAGTTAGTAGAACTCTAATTCTCTTCATCTAGAGCTGATAAACATACAAAAGTGGCAAGCCACAGGTCAGTGTAGGGGTGCAACAATTTCTTACACATAAAGAAGTACAGTTGACTGTGGTTGTTTCAAAAAAATAAAATACTATTGGTTTTCTGATTGTGTCTTAAGGTTCTTGAAAATAAACTGCTTTTTCATACTAAAGTACACATACCTTGCGAACAGTGCCAATAATATATGTAGGAGTAGCCAAGAGAAAAGGATGCACATTCAATGGACAGCACAGGTACTCACTGGGTTTTCATGCCACCTGCCGGACAAAATCCTACTTGCACCACCCCATTTCTGATACAGCCATGCAGAGGGCTTAGAAAGGTAATAAATCAGTCATGAAAATATCAGAAGCAACCTAGTTTTTAAGTAAGTTTTAAATAAGCAATCAACCTCCCTTTCAATGACAGAAGATATACGAGAACACTGGTTATTACAACACACATTTCAGCTTCAGCGATTTTGCCTTTTGCATCAAATACTGTGTTTCTTCTTGCAGCAAAAAGCATAGATAAATCACCAATCCAAGCAAGACAGCAAGCCCTCCGATTTTCCAAGTTTTCCATAATTATGCAATATCATAAAAAAATTGTTTTTTTCTGAAAGCACAGACACATCATGAGTACAGCCTGTTTCTCTCATGGATCTCTCTTCAACAGGAGCTGAGAAATTACAATACTAAAATGTTTTTAATTTTTTAAAAAGTTGTTGAACTATTTGCCTCAGTATTTCCCCAAAGAATGCCAAACAACAAACAAAGGAGTTATATGATTTTAGATCTCGAAGTTTGCAGTTCCACATGTCTAGCTATGTTTTGAGAGAACAAATAAAATAGTCCTCTGAGTTGAGGCATTTTCTAACAATCAGCTCAACAGAGTATTCTAGATTCTGTATACGGAAAGGGAAGGAAATTCTGAAAAAATTCTCATGGCAAAACAATAGCAATTACATTCTGAATAATCCCTCCTAGATACTTAGCAGTTTGGTTCTATATGCGAAAACAGTAATAGGCAAGCTGCATTCCAAACCACAATTATTAACCTTTGGAAGTGTTTCAATTCTTGTTTTATTTTTAAATCACTATGAACAATAATGCATCCAGTCCCCTTTATTTTGATGCCCCATCTTCCTTATTAGCAGCATTTAATCTCAACACTTGCAATATTTTCTCAATGAGATAACACATTAATGTACTTTCCCTTAAAGATGTATAATTCTGCTTCATGTGTTTTGGCTGTTCCTTCCACTATAAAATTCAACACTTCCCACTACACAGTCATTATTCTTCACAAGAGCACCCTCCTTCATTAGAAAGCAGCAGCTAAGCGTTTCAACATCGAAGTTAATTCAGAAAGTAGTTCACCTTGCTGAAGTCTTGACTCCCCATGGACCTAAGATCCATTACAAACCAGACAAACTACGGAAGTTTGGAATAAAAAGGAATGCTTTCCTACTGATCACTAGCTTTAATTTGTCCCATATTTGATAAGAAGAGCATGCATAACAAGCATACCAAAAAACATTTGTTGACAGTTACAGGTTTCTGGAAAAGCAGCATCATGCTAGGGAAGTTTGTTCAGGAAATGCTTTTACTGGCCACATAATTAATAAAATACACTGAGATCCAACTCCAGTTTGGATGTGGGTTAGTTTCCTTAGTTAAATTTAGCTCACTCTCTTTCATTGCTTATTTACAGCTGGCAATCTCATAATTCAGCTTTGTATCTTACTACGAACTTTCATTCTTTTTTGAACAGATAACCTAACACGGAGAATTAGGAATTCATGATCAGCCAAGTGTGTATTACTATCAAGTTATGCTGTGCATTAGAAAGCAAATCATAATTTCCAAATTTAAGTGGCTACATACTGAGTATCTTCCACTGCACCACGTAACTGCAAATATTCAGCAATTATCAAAAGGTTAAATGTATTCATGAGAGAGTATCAGTTAACCAATCTCCTGCTGATTATTACATCTTTTACTCAAGGGACACTATGTCAACTTGAGCACTTCTCTAGGTTTCTTAATCTCCACAATGTGATGGAAGAAAATTCTTAGTAGATGCTGTTATCTTACTGTACTGTTGCTTTATGAAAAATAAGGTGGAACTGGATATGCACCACAATAGGGCGTATTGTGAAAAAAGCAAGTAGAGTGTTTGCTAGCTTTACTGAGATGAAAACAGAATTGATGCTAAAAATCATAGTCCACTGTGACAGCGTACAGAAGAGTGGAACAAACATGGCAACTGCATCTCACTAGTGAAGTCAGAACAATTTACATCACTGTTATTATCAGACCAAGGGAGGGCTTGCAGGACTATTAACAGATAATGTAAGGTAAAAAACATTGAAGTCCACATTCCCACTTGCTTCTACAGGACAGAAGCACAATTTACAGTAAAACATCTGATTCCACATGAACGTACAAGGAAGTCTAACTAAAACCCATAGGTATAAACATCCAGCAGCATGTGCCAAGGCCAAACTGTGGCAGTCAACCCCCTTAAAGTTTTAAAGTCAGTAAAACTGCATCTGCTTTTAAACTTAGAAACATAAAAGATTGGAGGTAGCAGTGCATCATCCAACACAAAAGCAAGCTCTGCAGTATGTTTTCAAATTGAAAAACGCCTGCAGAAAAATCCTTGCCATACACCTTTGCTTGTTTGGAACTAAGAAAAATCAAAGAGGAGGAAATTCCATTCCCACCAGAGATCTGGGTATACTACATTTCCCCTCCCCACTCCAGTAAGTCAGCAGTGTCATTCAACTCAGTTTGAGTCTCTTTGTTTTGAAAGTTATAGCCATCACCAGAACCATGGGAGTACTTAGCTTGGGGGATGAGAGTTACTGTTCCCACGCTGTCTGCTTCCATCCTCTGCTACATTACAATCACTTTGCAAGCACCACAGGCATGAGAACATGTTGACATACAGAGAAGAAAAAAAAATGTTTCTTTATCAATTTAAAAACATGCCCTATCTAGTTGTGCCTTAGTAAAAGGATACTGCCCCATAGCAAAAAAATGAGCAGAAATGAATATACCTCATCATCTTCCAAGCAAAGTCCACCATTTTTGGCCAAACTTCACTAGCAAGTTCCAACAGTTTCAGTATTTGCATTTCTGTTAACTGAAACTGCCACAGCAGAAATCGAGTTTTCTACAGTGATAATTATTCTCAAGAAGCATCAGGAAAAAAATTTCTACCATGCTCAAGATTACGTTTCTTGACAATATGTAGTTTCACTATTAAAATTCAGATCAGTGGAGCAGTACCTTATCCTCTACAGCACTTTTTAAAAATTAATTATCTCATCCTAATTATGCATAGGTACCAAATTCCTAAGAATGCTAAGAACTGAGGTTGTAACTACCCCATAAGAACTCCAAATAATGCCCTAACCTACTGCTACCCACCTAGGCAACATAAGGAGCACTCTCTTTGAGGTTGTCAGCACCTCTTACTATGCCATCAGATCCTGCAGACAGAAGGGTATACAACGATTTTTCTACACTTATAATGTATTCCCCCATGCCTACTTTAGCTCATTTATTTTAAAGTCAAGGCAGTGAGTGTAATTAGTTTAAAATTTTATCACATACTTCCAAGAGCGGAAATGAGACCATCAACAGCAGATTGGTACATCAGCACACACTCCTCAAACAAAGGAGAACCTCCTTGCAACTTGTTATTAAATATTTTCTCATTAAATGTTAAAAACTATAGATGAATCAGTGTTTGAATTAACACGTTAACTGGTTAGGCAATGAAATCACACTGGCCAGTTTTCTTCTGCTTTTTGTAATGGGGACCAGGAGACAGCACTATAGCTAAATTTTCCTAAATCCATCTGATGCCATGAAAAGCCGGAATTGAAGACTCAATAGTCGGCAGACTATTAAGCAGGTATTCTTTATTGCGGCGCCGGGCACACGGGGGATCTCTCCTCCAAACGTGTGCACCGAAGAGACACAGTTACTAGGTATTTA
>Ga0065711_1008867_pt1 | contig 12033 bp, 7 predicted proteins | sample Hoacrofraction12_FD_59098 | JGI IMG/M metagenome (GOLD analysis project Ga0065711, IMG submission 59098) | Hoatzin crop microbial communities from Cojedes, Venezuela - Epithelial fraction 12 v2 (version 2) | ecosystem: Host-associated > Birds > Digestive system > Esophagus > Crop | place... | reverse complement strand
CGCCTGGACGCGGTGCTGTGCAGCCTGCTCTGGGTGACCCTGCTTGGGCAGGGGGTTGGGCTGGGGGACCCACAGAGGTCCCTTCCAACCCTGACCATTCTGTGGCTCGCTCCAGAGCCATCACAGCTGTTCGTCCACTTCCAGACCCCCGCACACCCCACGAACTGACCCGTCGCCCGTTTCTCTTATCCCCGCGCCAAGGGGTGAGCGTCTCGCGACCCACAGCTCTGTGATCCCCCCCGAGAGCAGCCACAGCCGTTACCTGTGCCGCCCGTGCGTCGTCGTACGGGTGAAGAGGACCAGAGCCATCGCCGCCGGTGAAATTCAGCTGGTGTCTGCGGCGCACGGCAACTGTTGGGTACACACACAGAAATTAAAGACAAGCCCTTGGCATAGATCTATTGTAAAAAAACCCAAATCTGCCGTTTCTAGCGCTGCTTGGGTTGGCCAAATGATAGGAGGGGTGTAGAGTTTGGAGGAGGTTACCAGCACCTGCCATGGCCATCTACGGACTGCGACAGACACGACGGTTCTTCGCCCTCCGCACTGTGAACGCTGAAGAGCTGCTTTCTTCTGAATTCCCCCAGACTTACCAAATCCATGCGGTAACACTTTCACCTGGAGCTTCCTGAGCAAAGGAAAGCCCCAGACCTGCCGCCCTTCCCTCTGAGGGTGACGGAGCCCTGGCCCAGGCTGACCAGGGAGGTTGTGGAGTTTCCTTCTCTGGAGATATTCAAGACCCGCCTGGACGCGGTGCTGTGCCCCCTGCTCTGGGTGACCCTGCTTCGGCAGGAGGGTTGGACTAGATGACCCACAGACGTCCCTTCCAACCCCTACTATTCTGTGATTCTGTGATTCCAGAAAGCCATTACCATTTCTTCAGCACTGTACACAGGCACAGCAGTTTGTCAGAACACAGATGCTGGTTTTTCTGCCAAGTCACGCTGCGTTCGGGTAGCAAAGCGTCCACAGCCTGGCTCTTACCTTCATCCATGCCACCTGCGCGGGAGGAAGGTCGCGTCTGCAGCTAGCAGAACTGAGACTGAACCAAGGCAATTCCTCCCGAAGCCTTCCTGGAGGAGGCGGCCGCTGCCAAGCCTGCCTCCCCCTCTGCTGCGTGCCTCGGGAACCGGGCAGGAGGCAACTCCAGAAACGTCTGGGGCAGAACGATTAAACAGGGAAACACTGACTACCTTTTAGAACTGGAATTAGTAAAGAGATTTGAGGCTGACCCGCTCCAAGTAATATCCAGGCAGTAAGAATGAGACGGATGTAAAACAGGACCTCCCTAGAGAGCGCTGTTACTTCAGGTTGTTCATGCTTGAACAGATTAATTTTTGTGTTGTTATGTCTGAGCTACGTTAATACTTTGACCTCTACTCTGTTATTTAGCATACCAAGTATGAAATCATGTTTCCATCTGTGTGCAGAGGCCAACCCGAGGCAGACAGGTCGCCGACTCAGGAACAGATTAACACGCTCCACAGCAGCGCTCTGCTGAAGCCCCCAGCAGCTCTGCCCGTGTCTGCTGCCTGTCTCCATCAGTTGTCTTCTCTCAGCTGAGATTTAATCAGAACTGGGGTAAACAACTACAAACCAGCTACTGCTACTGCAAGGTGACCAAGAAATAGCTAGCCTTCCCCCTGCAGAGGAAACGGGCACCCACTGACGCTACCCAGTACCACTTCTTTTAGAACAAGTAACTTGGGGTTGGACTAGATGACCCCAGAGGTCCCTTCCACCCCCTACCATTCTGTGTGATTCTGAGATTCTGTGAACTCTGCTGTGTAAAGCACCAATTCCTGTTAGGGAACAGCGTGTCAGAGGGTCCTGCCAAGGTCAGAAGCATCCTTTAGCTCAGACACTCAAGTTCACAAATACATCCACTGCCAATTACACAGAATAACCCAACCCAGGCTCCAGCTCAGGAAACTGGCAGACTAGAGGTTGGCTAAAGGCAGGCTGACAGCAAATCCTTCCACCTGCCTTGCCTCCATGTTAATAAAAACTAAGAAAACTGCCAAGAGATTGGTTTGGATTTAGAAGTGTTAGAAGAGTCACTGTCGCACTAAGGCACCTACAAGATGGACCACAAAAAAAAAACCTCCCACCTCTTTGCTTCCCCAGAGCGGAGAGAGGAAGCTGAACGAGCAGGCAGCAGTTCTAGTAAGCGCTACTCGGGGAGTGTGCGAGGCCCCAAGAGCAGCACCCCACTTCAGACAGCGCACGGGCCTGCTCCGGGATGAGCCCGGCGTGACACCCACCATGCTGACACTCAGGGCTGACAACTTCGGCTACTCTTAATCTACTACCGTCTGACAACCTCTTCATTCAGCACATTTCTTTCCTTATGAGTAGGCACAGTGGTGTAGCTCATAAGAAACTACTGTCAAGTAAATGTAATAGAAAAATCAAATACTTTAATGAAATTAGGGAGCATGAGAGTAACAGCTCAGATATACCACTAGAACTGATACTACTGGGCTGTGGGGGTTTTGCCTTTTTTTTTTTTTTTTTTAAATGCTCTGTTCTTCAACAAGCATGCAGGTTGACAAACTACTAATTCTTCAGAGTGTCAAAGATCCTGAGTAAAGAATTTCAAACCACTTAAAATGAATATATAGGAAATGTCTTATGAGCTGGTGGCCTGCCACACAGCATTGCACAGATAAAAATATACTACTCTCAATACACAGAGCTAAATACTTTCACATTTATCAGAATTTTCTACACAAGTCTTTCGATAGAATTCAAGTTTTCAATTTTCTGTATATATCTTCCACCTGTATTAAACAAATGCTTATTTACATTGTGGATAAAGTGTAAAGGCTAGTAAGGCCATATTCCCATACTGTACTGTAACACTGCAAAATATATATACACATATATAACCTAATATAGGCAACAGTTCTAAAAAAGTCACCTTACATCTGTACAACATAATTGAGTCAGTATGAAAAGACAGCTTTGTTAGCACCAAGCCACTCCAATGGTTTTTAGGAACTGCCTTGAGCCTTCTAGCTCCACAGGGAAGGACTGTTCAGCACAGTACTCCAACCACCGAGCAAGGGAGGCCCCGCTCGCAGAACTGGGAGTCCCAAGCAACACTCCACCGCACCACGGTACGGAACTACTACAGAGAGGGCGTAGGAGCATCCAGAGACAAGTTCTGCAGTGATTTTACGTGACACCCCAGCAGAACAGTCACCAAGACAGACATTTATCAGATTAAGTCTCTTGCATAATCCTGTCCCGTCAGAATCTTTCCTTTGGATTCATGATAGTAAGTACAGAATTGCCAGCGGAATGGACATTACTCAAGCTAGGTGGTTTACAAGCCAGGTTACCCCCTACTGCAAAAACAGGGAAGAGCTCCACTGCTTAAATTCCAAAAGAAAGAACTTTTTGCTTTATTCATCGCCTATGCCTACTGTGGCCAGGATGGTCTCGGTCATAGCGATGACTTGCTCGCTCGTAGGAGCGTGAACGCTCATGCCTGTGATTTCTGTAGTAGTGACTCTTCTTCTTGTACTTCCCTGAATGGTCAGAGCGCTCCCGGGATCGGCTCCTGGAACGTGACGAACTCCTGCTGCGCGATTTCCGTGGTTTGTGTGTCGAGTATTTGTAGTCTTTTGATTTCTTGTAGCTTCTCACCTTGGAACCTTTGTAGCTAGAACTGTGGTTGAACTGTCTCGGAGGAGAGTCACTGCGGCTCCTAGAACGGCTGTGGGATTTGGAACCGCTTGATGTGGAGTAACTTTCACTTTTCCTACGGAAAAAGAACAGGAGAGAAAATGCTTTAGCTACTCCAGTACAGTTCTGTAAAAATGTAACAGGCTGTAGTCACAACCACCTTCAAATAGAAAAAAAGCAAGACAACAAAAACTGCTGCTTGGTGGGCCTGGTCACCAATGAACAGGCCGACATTTGGAGACGTCCCCATATGCTCACACTCGCCTTCCAACCCATCTGGCACAGGTAGGACAAAGTCAGACACTGCAACTTCCTCCACCTGCGTGTCAAGACAGCGCAACTCTCCGCCGTAACGTTTCTGGAGCTTTAGCTAGCAGCATGTACTGCGTGTTCCTTCACAACCTCTCCTGCTGAGAAACTACCAAAGCTCGCTCTGTGGAAGTTTAGTCTGGGAGCTTCCCGCAGCGCGCTCTTCTTTTACAATAGTACGTACCTGTGCTTGGGGGATGGGGACCTGGATGGAGATCTTGAGTAACTTTGATCTCTACTTCCACTTCGACTTCTGCTTTCTCTTCCTTTCTGAACACTGCAAGAGACAACAAGCAGTAAGTTATTTTGCTTAAAGTAATAATGGGAAAAAATAAGCTTCTCCATCATGAAAGCCTTACCCGTTTACTGGGCTATTTGAACTCGTTCTTTTTGCTCCCTCCATTTTCCTTTTAGCATTTTTCATTGCCTGAACAGGTAGTGGTGAAGGTTTATTTCCTTTAACCTCTTTTGGAGACTCTAGAGAAACAAAGCCTTTGTTACCTTATTTTGAAAGTATCGGTAGGGACTGGAAGGACTTGAAGCCTCCCCTCAACTCGTTTCATCATCTTTGTCATCACCAGTACCGTACACACGCAGCACGTACGCGCACCATGCCTGTACACAACTACCCGCAGGAAGCGCATCTGAACAAGTTCACAGAGGCAGAAGTTAACTGGAAACATTTCTGCCAAAATATTGAAGTAACACCAGGGAGTTAACTGCAACAGTAACACACTGCTTTCAAAGCCATTTGAAGGCAGAACAGCAGCTTCCTTTTCTTGCTAATTATTCAGCACCTTTTTAACGGCAAACCGAGGAGAAAGACGGTAAAGGTCATCTTCCAGGCAAGCCATGCACTACACCAGAAACTTCAGACAAAGTACACAGGAAAACTTTCCCCAGCCATCATCCAAAAATACTTCTCCTGTCAGAGGTCCTAATCATACCTATGCTTTATTATTTCTTTAGCGTAACGTGTCAGTTGCAAGCATCTGTTTATTGCCAAAACCACATAAAAGCGAGTCCCTGTACTACATAACCTAGCTTTAGACTAATTTGATTTTAGCCTTTGTATGTTTGAAGAAATTACAAAGTTACAATGCTACTCAAATTCTGCCATTTGAATAGTTGCTAGAAGACAGCTTAAAAGAGGAAAAACAAAAACCAAGCCACTCTGTATATGCATCCCCAAAGGATAAATATACATTTAATACGAGAAAAAGTTATTAAAAACAAGTTATCCACTACTGACCATTTTTTGGTACGGGGGAAAATCCTGATGTGTTATCCAAACTTGGGGCTCCCTCGGGTACTAGCCCTTTAGCTTGTGCTTTTGCCTCTTCAATAGCTAATTTCTTCTTCTCTACTTTACTTTCCAGATCAGACAAATCAACCTGCGAACACAGAAGCACCGCTTATGACAAAACTTAGTAAGCTAGACTTCCTGCTTACTCACAGGGGAGAGGAAAAGTCCGAAGGGACCCAGACATTGTCACTACTGTCCTGTTCCACTTAACATACCAGGCTTGCAGCTAGTTTCAAATGAGCTAAGGTTTACCAACTCCTGATCTAAGCGACAGCCTTTCATAAAGGCTCACAATAAGAAAAAAAAGCAAACCTTTTTCCGAGTATAGAGCTGCAAAATTTTTAAGCAGATTTCTTGAATCTCTTCCTCTGTTGCTCCAAAGAGTAAAAACCAGTGTGGACGATTAGGAAGGGGAATCTGCAAGGGAGGGAAAGACATGCTCGGTTTTCTGCTTCTACTAAAAGACATAAATCTGAAATGAATGGAAGTGTGCGCTCACCTCCAGCGTCCTAGCTGCGAGGTAAATACACGCACAGGCAATGCTTTCTGGCTGGAATCTTACAAAGACATCTGTTCTCAGGCTATCATTCATGTAATTCCTGAAAGACAGGATATCAGCAGAGTTGCATGGCACTGCAAAGTTGTTTGATGTTTTTCGGTTTTTGTTTTGTTTTTACTTCTACAAGGACTATTGCTTTCTGCTTTCAGTTACTAGACTTTACTCCTGTAAATTTAAAGAAAAGCTGAATGATTTTACTAACAAGTAAATAAATAATCCCTCAAGGGGAGGGATGTGTGACAAATTAAGTTTGACTGACTGGCTGGCTGCTGAAAATTCAGCTGTGAAAAGAGAACCAATTTTAACCTCACTTTTCCCTCTGGATCTCTACTGGCCTGCTCTCATGCAATAGACGAGCTATTTTCAAGGCAACATACAATATAACCTGGAGTACTCAGTTACAGACTTTTAGGTTCACATGTTTCTCTGCAATAGGGCTGAACCCAGATGGTTTGCTGAGAGCTGCAGCTCCTGTAGTAGTTATCCCACGAAAATGCAGTCCGCTTCAGCACGCGTCAACTTCCACTGGAGATTTAAGGGCTCCCTTTTCCTTCGGAAGTATTATTTTCCATCCAGAACAGAATCCTTTTCTATGCCAAAGGAGTCATAGAAGAAATCAGGGTGTTTGGAAACATCAATTCAGAATACTCAGTATTCAGGCAGATCTCCTCTTTGGCACACGAAATACGGTTTCCAAATTGTCCCATTTCAGTAAGGTTCTTAAAATGAACATTCACAGAATGAGAAAACTGCAAAATATTGCATATATTCCAGTCAATACACTTAAGCATTATTCTTCTAAATCCCAGACACACAAAGTAACTTCCTCTGAATCTGTCAGCTGATGTGCTTGAAAAGATCTACCTTTCTGAGCATGTATTCACGCAAAGTATCAGATGGGGAAAAGCTAAAACCAGACAACAAGAAGTCATCAAAATAATAAGCTTACTGAAAGTAGTAATTAACCACGTGGGTACCCAGTATACAAGGATTCACTAACTCCCAAGACATCCAAACCAGAGACCACAGTCCAAGCACTTGTAACCAGTTTACAAAGGACAGACAACAGGGCCTTGAATCCCACGAGTACCTAACTCCCACCTGCCCCAGTCGTCTTACATTCCTGTTTATACGAAGAGCAACTGCCACCCCAGAGAAGCAATGCTAAACAGCGGCTCATCTTTCTGGGAGAAAGGAACTTCAAAACCTACTTTTCTAGTTCCACTACAAAGAGTGCACAAACCTTTTGGTAAAAGAAGTGATAAAGAAAAGTGGTACTTCAACCAGCTGGAAGTCGTACAGCCTTTTTTGTAATTTGCCAAATTGATAAACGTGCCTGCTTCCAGCTTTGGCCTCTGCACGCTTTCCCTGTGGGCTCAGAATCAGACACGTGAGGAAATGAATCCTTGTCACAACATTTTAAGAAAAAAGTAACGATGTAAAAAAGCACATTTCAAAATCAATTATACTGGATATCCACCACTTTTCAGGTACTGGAAGCAACAAGCATCAGTACACAAATGTGTTGTTTTAACATGCGAACCATTTCTCAATCAGGGCAACTTCCTCCCTCCTCCTCACCTACCTTTCCTTCCATAACAAGCAGGAAACTGGCAACGAGTAGTCCATAACTCACATTCAAGCACTTCATGCAATGGTACTGGGAAATCTGGCAGCGGGAAGTTTCTCCAAGTCTTCAATATTACATTTGACTACAACCTTCACACATCTACTCAACTGTTTTCTAATTAGTTTACAAATGGAAACCAGATTTCAGTTTTTGTTGTGTTAATTGATCCCTTAAAGACTTAAACCCCACCTTAATTAGCTTTATCATTTAAGAATACATCATTTTAACAATTATAGAAACATAGCACTGAAAATATTTCAGAAATTCAAAGATCAGGTTATAAAATACACAACATTGAAAATGCACAATAAAAATAAAAGTCAAAAAGTGTAAGCACAAGAAGCAGTTGGCCAGTTACTATACTATCATGTATATACCACCTGTCTAGAGTCAGCCTTCTCTTTGTAGAGCCTGCTTTGGTTTGGCTGAAGACGGCAGCTGTCCCTGCACCATAGCGCTTGGGCAGCAGAGGAGAAGTCTTAGTCACTTACCCTCAGAGGCTACCCTTTGATTAAAAGAGTACAGAAAAGAAAAGTCAAAATTGGTTCTCTACACACAGGTCACAGTACCAGACAGTTCAGTCAGCAGAAATATGATCTTTGGATTCACTAAAGGTTTTTAAACCACAGTACTGTTAAAAAGCATTATCATTTAAAGGCATTATCTATTCGTTAAGTTTAAGACCTGGGATTTTAACATAAGCTTCCCATCCCCAAGCAAATCTTTACTGTAATGAGAGCAACAAGGCAGAGGACGTTTCTTGGCAAACATGAAAACACTGAGTTTATCCAGTCTTAGAAGCTGACATCTTGCATTATCCATATAGATAAAAGAAATTTATCTGTGCTGAGGTTTTGATACACCTGTAATCAAGCTCAAGCCCTGGGAAAAGTCATTTCCCAGCACTGGCAACAGACTTTACTACACATAGTTTTCTCTGAAGAACAAAACAAGGAAACACTACAACCCACTCAAACATTTCCCCTTCAGCTGGAAAGTCAAAGCAGAGAGGAGGGAAGTGCGAAGTCAGGGTGGAAAGCTACCTTACCATTAAAACAGTGCCTCTAACTTACGAGGCTGATCAACATTTGGGTAGTAGTTTGGGGCACGCCAAGAAACACTGCAGCTGTCTGGCACGGCCCACAATCACTTCTGAGCAATGCTGCCCAGAGTGCCTCAAGTGACATATTTCTGCTACTGCCCCTGCTGGTCTCTTATAACAAAGAAAATCAACTTACCATGAAGTCTGGACCAGGTGTTGGTTACGTTCACATTCTAATACCTGAAGGTACATAACGATTATCTGGAAGATATGGGTTATTGAGTTATTAACAAGAATCTCCAGAGCCACCTACTTATTTCAGAGGGACATCCATGAGGCACCTGTTATTCTCTTTCAAGTTCTAAAACACTCCACCGGAGAGAGCGTTTGCAACATCCCCAGTGTTTATCCACACAGCTTCTGCTCTCCAATGCAAACGCTTGGACGAATTTACACTCGACCAGATCTGACCTTCCTAGCTCTCCGTCTTCTGAGCTCAGTCATCACGCTATTCATCTAGATGTCTTGTCTTCAACTGTTTTCAAGCTAGGTATGTTCTCCTACACAATTCACGATTCCTTTTTAGCTGTAACTTGGGAGAAAGTATTGCTAGCTGCAATAAGCGTAACAGAAGTATAACAGTATTTGCAGAGAACAGATCTAACATGTTGTGTGTCACTGGTTTATTCCGTTTCAGGTTTTCTTCTTCCGTTTGAAAGGAAAACAAAGATGCAGATAAAAATACTTGTCTAATGGCAAAAAATTTGTACCACTGAAACAAGTACAAATGTCCTCTAGTGTACTGATAACATGAGTGAATTCTGAAAGTCAGGTAAGCTTTAAAAGACCTTAAGACAGCAGTAGTTTTCAGACTAAGAAAGAGCAAGATCCCAAGCTCTGCTGGCACAGAAGCAGGCGGTTCTTTCAGCGCACTTAGCTACTTCAGGCCTAACGCTAATGGTACTAAAGCACAAGCTTCAACATTTGCAGTAGTTACATCCTCCAAGTTATCAACCTAGACTGACAAGTGATACTTCAGTAGTGAGAATCATCTCACTTCCAGTCAAGCCCTTCACACCTGAGTGTACTTTTTATAAGAAACACTGCTAACTAGCTCATACAGGTTTAATAACATCTGCATGTTTCCACAAGAAACAGTCCTGACACACGGTGTTTCTGGTAATAGGGTATCACAACCGTAGGTCTCCAAATCCCTTTATCCTTAAGAATCTATATTTAGTTGATGTTTTCTAACACCATAGCTACCTACTTATATAATTTGACTTCAAGGAATACTTAGCATCTGCATCCACCTCCAGTCGTCATTCAGCAGTGACACAAGACCAACTAAGAATCTCTTAAACGAGAAAGAAGACATCAGGATAAGAAGCTAGCTTTACTGCATTAACTAGTGTTATCACGTATAAACTACACAGCTTCCAGGCAGTTAACCAGTCTACTCAAAGCATTTGTAGCATACGAAACACTGACTACGAAGTTAACTTATACAGTACAAACCTTATGAGGGTGCTTTACATGAACACAAAATCCCAACTCCTTTAACACTCTTCTTTCTGCCTTAATAATTTGATTCTTCAAGTTCACGTATTCTTGATCCAGTATTAGAGGCACAGGTTTTCTGCAAGACAATTTCAAATTCTGAAGACAATCTCAACCTCAAAGACTGCTCATATGCAGGTTAAATTGTATTCGTGTAAAAATAAGAGACATCACTGTTTGTAACACCCAGAACATGTATTTCATAAAATGGGTCAACTCCCTTTTCTCCTTCATGAAATCCCTTCAAGATGTTCCCCAGTTTATGAAACAGGGAACAATACTATCATCGGCCCATGAAGTTTAGTATTTAAAATACAACATAAATACTTCAGAACATTCCAAAGTCTGAGCTTACTTTTTTTCCCGTATATGCCGAAGACGATGGAACACGTTAATGACATCCCTTATGCGCCTCGGTGCTTCTTCAATTTTGGATGCCAGGTGAACACAGGCCATTGACACATGCTGAAACAGAAGTATTGCAAGATACTGATGTTTTGCCCAAATCAGGAACCGATCGCCTCCCACAGCTTAAGGAGGGATAACAAGAGAAAGTGGTAGTAAAACAAGGAAATGCTAAAAATTTAACAAAATCAGCTCTGTGTAGCTTTTCAAGATCGTGTTGATCAATAAGCAAAATCTAAAGGCTAGTTACCAGCACTCTGCTCATATCTAAGGCGACAGCTTGCCAAAACAGACCAAAGATTAAACAACTTTTGTAGCCATATACATCATCTAATATTTTCTTACCTCCATGGAATGCTTCACAAAAGATTTGGTATAAAAAAAACGCTGAAATAGCACCTGTCCTGTAGCCATAGCCACCTAAAAAGGAAACAACCATGACACGTATTAACAAAATCACCACCAGTTCCAAACAGAAATTACCTAGAACGATGTCACCAGACTGAAGACCCAGGAGCCTAGCTAAGCCAGATTTCAGCATGGGAGCAAGTCCAGTGGTGTCTGAATAAAAATAACACCCCTTCCTCTGTAATGAATTAAGTTGCTCAAAATGTTACCAACACCACAAACAGTGTCTGTGCGTCAAAAGCATGAAAACATGATCCAAATGAAACATAAAATATAAAAAACAGAAGGAACCTGAACACTAGAACCCACTAAAACTGTAAGTTAAGACAACATGCCTAAAAAAATTTACTTTTTCGGCATGGAACCGGGCGGGGGGGGGGAATCAAATCGTATTTTGATTTGCATATTCTCAATTTCAGCAACTGAGGGTCGGTGGTTAGCAGACGCCTGGGAAGTTTTACACTCGGGGAGCAACCAGGCTGTTTGCGAGAGGAGTCAGCCATGAAACAAAACCCTTCCGAAGAGGGGTCCGAAAGTCCGTCTATCCGCAATCCCTCGCTTTAAAAGAGGGAAGAAAAGGGGCTGCGGGAGCGCCCGGCCCGGGGAGGCGGCGCGGGCAGGGGTTACATCACCCGCTCGCCGCCGGCTGGGGAAGGCCGCAGGCCCGGCGGGGAGGCCCCGCGGCTCTCACCTCGCAAAGCCCAGCCGGAACGGGCGGCTCTCCGGCCCCAGCGGCCCGGCGATGGAGCCGCGGCCTAGCGAACAAAGCTCTTCGCTGCCGGGGAGCGAAGGGGCCCGGCCCCGCGCCGCGGCCTACTCCCCGGCGAGAGGCCTGGCCGCGGCCCAGCCTCACCTGCGGGAGCCGCAGCAGGATGCCGGCCGCCTGGATCAGCTCGCAGCCGGTGACGCGCAGCTCGGTCTCGGTGTCCGGGTCGAGGCCGCTGCTCATGGACGGCGTGAAGCGGAGCGTGTGCTCGGGCAGCAGGCAGTTCTCCAGCGTGATCAGCACCCCCGAGTACAGCCGGTCCCCGATCAGCACCGCCCCGGGGCCCGGCACCGGCGCGCCGCTCCCCGCTGGGCCTGATCCCGCCGCCGCAGCGCCCGCGGCCTGAGGCCCCGCC
>Ga0065711_1048014_pt1 | contig 12034 bp, 5 predicted proteins | sample Hoacrofraction12_FD_59098 | JGI IMG/M metagenome (GOLD analysis project Ga0065711, IMG submission 59098) | Hoatzin crop microbial communities from Cojedes, Venezuela - Epithelial fraction 12 v2 (version 2) | ecosystem: Host-associated > Birds > Digestive system > Esophagus > Crop | place... | reverse complement strand
GTGGACGACAGGTTAACCATGAGCCAGCAGTGTGCCCTGGCTGCCAAGAAGGCCAATGGAATCCTGGGGTGCATCAAGAAGAGTGTGGCCAGCAGGATGAGGGAGGTTCTCCTTCCCCTCTGCTCTGCCCTAGTGAAGCCCCATCCGCAGTACTATGTCCAGTTCTGGGCTCCCCAGTTCAAGAAAGATGAGGAGCTACTGGGGACAGTGCAGCAGAGGGCTACAAGGATGATGAGGGGACTGGAACATCTGTCCTATGAGGAAAGGCTGAGGGAGCTGGGCTTGTTTAGCCTGAAGAAGAGAAGGCTGAGAGGGGACCTTACAAATGCCTACAAATATCTCAAGGGTGGGTGTCAAGAGGATGGGACCAGACTCTTTTCAGTGGTGCCCTGTGACAGGACAAGGGGCAACAGTCACAAACTCAAGCATAGGAAGTTCCACCTGAACACGAGGAAGAACTTCTTCCCTCTGAGGGTGACGGAGAACTGGAGCAGGCTGCCCAGAGTAATTGTGAAATCTCCTTCTCTGAAGATATTAAAAACTCACCTGGACAAGGTCCTGTGCAGCCTGCTCTAGGTGAACTTGCTTTAGCATGGGGGTTGGACTAGATGAGTTTCAGAGGCACCTTCCAATCCCTAACATTCTGTGATTCTGTGATTCCGAGATTAGTAGTGACAAAAAGCTCAGATTACGTATCAGTCATCTCAATGGTACACAAAAGCAACTAAGTCTTAATAGTAACATGTATTCATCTGACTTCTCAGAAATATGCTTTGTTTGAATCATTCCACTGATGCATGTATATGAGTGTGTGTGTGTATGTATATATGTACACCTTGACATTTCTGTCAAACTGAAAAAATACATATTTTACAGAGAAAAAGGAAATTAAAAATCTGCCAAAAGTCATGTTGCAAAATTCTATATATTGCTTATTATTTTCCCAGTCTTTGTAAATGAAAGTTGTTTCTGCGCAGCTAACAAACAGGAGATAATCTTGGAGCTAATTTGAGATTTAACATCCAATCATAACGATTATCATAGTGCAATCAACTTACTAATAATTTAGCAGCATCAGATAAGCTCATTAACCCATTAGAAATTCATATTTATTGGGTAAAGAAGTGGTCAGTAACTTCTCAACATTTGGAATGGGCAGAAGAAGCAAAATGTCACAGTGATGAAGATAAGAGCTGATGAAGACTGATGAAGAGCCATTATGATGCAAAAACAAAGAAGAGCTCAGTATTTTTCTCCACATGAAAAAACACATATAGCATACATATTTGAATGTAGAAAGACAACACAATCAACTGTGATCTATTTGTGGGCTTAATGATTTTATTCATTCACTGTAACTCCACAAGGAAAAGGGGAAAAAAGTGTGCAGGAGAAGGAAAAGTTCAAATTTAGCTCCTTTGAACTATTAGAAATGTCAGAAACACAGAGATTAGGTCTGATGAAAGCACAAAGACAGATCTGTGAAGACATTCGAATAAGCAACTGCTAAAGTATCTAATTTTTTTAAGGTCTATTCATCATCCTTTTCTTTTATTCTAGAACTTTTTTGTATAAAATGGTAAAATAAAGCATCATTATTAACTTATCTTCACAACTCATTCCTCCACAGAGCTCAGTTTGGTCACATCTTTGTGTGTGATCTTCAACCCCTTTGTTGATGGTGGGCTGTGAGGTTTTGCTGACCCAAGTTATTTTGTGGTCTTCTTTGTCATACTATCTTCTATCTGATTTTGTTTGTTTGCTCGTCTTATTTTTATATTCTACATCATTTAGCCTCCTCTACTTTTTTTTTTTTAACCGTTCAGTTTGAAAGGAGAATCAATCCCCCAAACATAGATGTTAAGTGCCAGTTTCAGAAATTTTGGAGTATCTAGTTCATAAGCATAGGCTTGGTTCAGACCTTTGAAAACCTTGCACTCTTCTAGACCATAAGATGAAAGCCAAGCAGGGTACTCCAAAGCATCTCAGGAGAGACTAGGCAGCTGAACATTGCTTTTTACTTTCTTCCTAAGACGTCTCACGCTTGTTTCTTTCACTCTTCAAAGTCCATTTCAGTTACTGCACCTACTTCCACTCCATAAAGTAATAGCATTAATATTCTGGTTTAACAGAATCATAGAATATGTCAAGTTGGAAGATACCCATATGGATCATTGAGTCCAACTCCCTGTTCCTTGCAGGGCTACCTAAAACTAAACTATATGACTAAGAGCATCGTCCATATGCTCCTTGAACTCTGACAGGCTTGGTGTCGTGACCACTTCCCTGGGGAGCCTGTTCCAGTGGCTGACCACCCTCTTGGTGAAGAGCCTTTTTCTCATGTCCAGTCTAAACTTTCTCTGACTCAGCTTCATTCTATTTCCCCATGCCTTATCACCGGTCACCAGAGAGAGATCAGCAGCCCTCTCTCCGCTGCCCCACTGTTGTTTGATGTCCTTATGTTGAGGCACCCAAAACTGCACACAGTACTCGAGGTCAGGCTGCAGCAGTGCAGAGCAGAGTGAGACAATCACCTCCCTCAAGCAGCTAGCTATGCTGTGTTTGATGCACCCCAGGACACACTTGGCCCTTTTGGCTGCCAAGGCACACTGTTGACTCATACTCAAATTGCCACCAACCCAAACCCCCAGATCTCTTTCTGTGAGGCTGCTCTCCAGCCTCTCGAACCCCAGTTTGTATGTATAACCTAGATTGCCCCATTTGAGACGGAGAATCTGGCATTTGCTCTTGTTAAATTTCATACAGTTGGAGACTGCCCAGCTCTTCAGTCTATCAAGATCTCTCTGTAAGGCCCCTCTACCCTCGAGAGAGTCCACAACTCCTCCTGACTTAGTATCTTCAGCAAACTTATTTAATGTACATTTGATTCCTGCATCCAGATGATTTATAAAAACATTAAAGAGCACTAGCCCTAAAATTGAGGCCTGGGGAACCCCGCTGGTGACTGTCCACCATCCAGATGTAACTCCATTTACTATAACTCTTTGAGCATATTTAAGAAAGGGTAAGAAATGCTGTGCAACAGCAGCTGTAAGAGAGGAATGAGAAAATACAAGAGAAACAGGTCTGCAGACACCAAGGCGAGAGAAGAAGGAGGAGGTACTCCAGGCATACCGGAGCAGAGATTCAGTCCATGCTGAAGTTGGTTGTCCCCCTATAGCCCTTAGAAGACCATGCTGGAGCAGATATCCACCCTGCAATCTCTGGAGGATCCCATGTGGCAGCAGGTTGATATGTCCTGAAGGAAGTTGCAGCACATGAAGAGCCAATGCTGGACAAGGCTCCTGAAAAGAGCTGTGGTCCACAGGGGGCCCATGCTGGAACAGTCCATTCCTGAAGGACTGCACGCGGTGGAAAGGACCCACACTGAAGCAGTTCATAAAGAACTACAGCCCGTGGGAAAGACCCATGCTGGAAAAGTGTCATGGTTAAGCCTGGAAGAATGCCAGGTCCCCTCCATCTTGGAGCCAGCTGCCATTGGCTCTATCAGACATGGGTCTTCTCACAGAAGCCACCTCTATAGCCCCCTCACTACCAAAACCTTGCCACGCAAACCCACAACAAGAAGTTAGTGAAGGACTGTCTCCTGTGGGAGAGATCCTGTGCTGGAGCAGGGAAAGAGTGTGAGGAGGAGGGAGCAGCAGAGATAATGTGTGATGAACTGACCACAACCCCCATGTCCCATCCCCACGTGCCGTTCAGAGGGAGCAGGTAGAAGAGTCAAGAGTTAAGCTGAGCCTGAAAAGAAGGGAGGGGTGGGGGGAAGGTGTTTTCAGTTTTGTTTTTCTTTCTGACAGTCCTACTCTGTTATTAACTGGCATTACATTAAGTTAATTTCCCTCCAGTCAAGCCTGTTTTGCCCGTGATTGTATAGGTGAGTCTTCTCCCTGTCCTTATATTGACCCTCGAACATTTCCATCTTCTTTTCTCCCTTTGTGCAGCTGAGGAGGGGGACTGACAGAGTGGCTTGGTGGGCATCTGGCATCCACCAAGGTCAACACATCACAATCAGACTCAGGTGGTTAGGTAACTTAAGCTACAGATCTCCATTGATTACAATGAGGTTAGACACATGGCCATAAGAAAACCAAAACTGGATAACCAACTTAAAATTCTCAGAAATTATCTTCAAAACTCAAGGTCCATATCTGCATGTGCAAAATCTTTAACAAGTACACACTCAATTGTGTGAACTTAAGATCTTTTATGTCTGAAAGGAAGTACAAATAAAACCAGAAGACTTCCTTGTCGAGACCACAGAAATTCCTTTGAAAATATTAATCCCATTCTCAGTGTCAGGAAATAGTTTTTATCTACTACTCCTTCTTAAAAAAAAACAAAAACACAAAACCAAAATAACACAATTTATATATCAAGTTTAATATTAAAAACTTATCTAAATTGCCTTGCTGCATTCCCTCTGAGAGCAGGAATATTTTTTGTTGTTCTTCTTCTGTCCCAACCACATTACTTAAATCATGTATTTTAAAACTCGTGGACAGTAGGTTGTGTTAAATACCATAGTTTAGATCCAATGTTTGAATCGAGAAGTTCCTCAAACCCTATCTACAGATATCCAGGAATGAACACAGGGCAGCTGTACTGTTTATATTGTATGCTTTTCACCAGCATATGTACTAAGCAATACAAGAAAACAAGTTGAGTCTTAACACTGTATATTGTGCATTCTGCTTCTTTCACCCCCTACCTTTAAACTGTCTTTCCTTCTCTGCCTGGCTCTTTATCCTTTCATCTCTCCTTTCATCTTAACTTTCTCCATTGATAGTGGCTTTTTTCTTAAACTTCACCTTTCCATAGCAGCACCAAAAATGCATTGAAAAAGATATCTCCTCTCCTTAGAGAACTGAAAATGTGGAACATAAATTACAGTTTGTTGAAAGAGTTTTATTAAATTTATCAGGATGTGTGGTGGGTTGACCCTGGCTGAAAGCCGAGTGCCCACCAAGCCACTCTATCAATCCCCCTCCTCAGCTGCACAGCGGAAGAAGAAGAAAACTAAAAGGCTCATGGATTGAGGTAAGTACAGGGAGGTCACTCACTAGTTACCATCACCAGCAAAACAGACTTGATTTGGGGAAATTACTTAAATTTATTGCCCATCAGATCAGAGTAGAATAATGAGAAATAAAAGCAAATCTTAAAAACACCTTCCTCCTCCCTCTCCTTCTTCCCAGGCTCAACTTCAGTCCCAGTTTTCTCTGCCTCCTCCCTCCAAACAGCACGGGGGGACAGGGAATGGGGGTTGTGGTCAGTTCATCATGCATTGTCTCTGTTGCTCACATAACACCATGGACTCTCCACGGGGTCACAGCCTCCTTTGGGCACATCCATCTGCTCTGGCATGGGGTCCTCTGTGGGCTGCAGGTGGATATCTGCTCCACTGTTAACCTCCATGGGCTGCAAGGGGACAGCCTGCCTCACCATGGTCTTCTCCACGGGCTGCAGTGAAATCTCTGCTCTGGCATCTAGTGCACCTCCTTCCCCTCCTTCTTCACTGACCTTGGTGTCTGCAGAGTTGTTTCTCTCACATAGCCTCACTATGCACACTGTTGTGCAGCAGCTTTTCCCCCCATTCTTGAATACGTTTGTTGCAGAGGTGCTACCACCATTGCTGATTGGCTCGGTCCTGGCCAGCGGGACTTCCATCTTGGTGCCAGTTGGCATTGGACCTATTGGACAGGGGGGAAGCTTCTTGCAGCTTCTCACAGAAACCACCCCTGTAGCCCCCCCGCTACCAAAATCTTGCCACGCAAACCCAATGCAGGATGATAGCAAATAAAAGTTGTGCTACTTTAGAGCTGAGCATCCTAAAAGGGCTTCAACTGAATTTCAGTATTTTTGATGAAAAATCTGTATTTTGTGTTGAAAAAAATTTTTCAGTTCTCATCCAAACACTTCACAGAATCACAGAACGGTAGGGGTTGGAAGGGACCTTTATGGATCATCTAGTTCAACCCCCCTGCCGAAGCAGGGTCATCTAGAGCAGGTTGAACAGGACCTTGTCCAGGTGGGTACTGAATATCTCCAGAGAAGGAGAATCCACAACCTCCCTGGGCAACCTGTTCCAGTGTTCTGTCACCCTCAGAGGGAAGAAGTTCTTCCTCATGTTCAGGTGGAACTTCCTATGCTTCAGTTTGTGCCCATTGCCCCTTGTCCTGTCGCTGTGCATCACTGAAAAGAGTCTGGTCTCGTCCTCTTGACCCCCACCCTTAAGGTCCCTTCTCAGCCTTCTTCAGGTTAAACAAGCCAAGCTCAGGCTAAACAAGCTTTCTTTTAGAAAGATTTGAGTAGCCATACCAAAGAATTTCTTTGTTTTATATGTAAGTGGTAATTTTCTACTCATTCTGTCCTACCTTTTCCACCACAGTAAGAATCCCCCCTGACACTTATCTTCAGCATCGGAAAGAACACAAATGCCTATGTTTGATATTAAGTGAAAACAGCCATTAAAGAACTCAGGTTTCTCATTATAAACTCAACTATACTTGTCAACATTAAAACAACAACAAAAGTATATATCTTGGTTTCTTTTCATTCACAGTCGGGTTCTCACCAAATCCAATGAAAGTCAGAATTGCAAATTGAGGATGCAACTCACCTCCTATATTTTTTGCATTTTCTGTTTGTACTGAATTTTCCAGTTTATTGCAATTCAGTCGCTGTCATATGAGAGCTTTTTGTATTTATTGAATAGTGCTACCTAAATTCTATGCTTATATCACTGTTCTTTTTTTTTAATTTTTTAACTCCAGCACTGAGTTCCTGTATTGCCTTGTGCACACTCCTAGTCAAAATCTAACTTATCACTTAAACCTTAATCTGAGTTAATGCCTATAACATTTACGCTGTTCTGGCTTGAAGTTTTATTGAACTCTCCAGAGCAAATCTTTAAGGTTTATCTATCATTTGCACTGACTTTGGCTGTTTTCTTTGCAGCATTTTTGATGTTTATTCATCACCTGTACAAAATAGTAATTTAAGTCCTGTATTTAAAGACAGTGCAATTCAAGTGATTTGCCTTCATTCAAAACAACCAAATCTTTTGTGGCAAATACCTATTTTTAATTTCATGTTGACCCACGGGATTATTGCTTGATTCAGAATTCTCTTTTAACTTGGAAATAAATGGTGCTTTGATCATGTCACTATAGTTCTGAATATTTACTTCCATGTTTTTGTGTTTCAGATGACATTTACTAACTGCTAGAGTAGTTAGATTTCTAGATACAACCACATTTGGCTGATTGTAACCTGGACAGAAGAAGGAAGTATCAATTACTGTGGGATGGCTTTGTTCATTTATTTGTTTTATAACAGCAGTGCCTTGAGATCTTTCTATTCCAGGCACTGTAAAATTACAATATGTTTCTTGTCTTAAAGAGATTATATTCAAAATGAGAGGTACAGAAAATGAGAAAAAAATATATATAGCATGCATCTCCAGATAGCATCTCCTCAGTACGCTTTTTAGTTGCTTGTTCATCATTACAACACTGTGTTGGTTTGTTCTTCCTTTTCCTGTTCCTTCATTTGGTAACCTGTTTAGTGGAACATTACATAACACAAACACAATGTTCAGGAGCCAACAAAAAGCTTAAATACATGATAACTTTAAATGTGTTTGAGTCACCCAAACAGTGAAAAGCAGCTATAATAAGATTGAGAGCTTGGCATGGTGCCTCCAAGTGGGGAATTAGAATTTGCATTTTCTTAAATTATTCTATTAAAAAGAAGATAAAATATGTGAAAACTATTAATTTTTAGGTAATCATTTTTGAGTAGTTTGTATTTATCAATTTGTAATATATTCAGTGTAAGCTATGGCTTATAATGTGTTTTAATTGGATTTTAAAATGAGGGCTTATTTTATCTAGGATAAGATTTTATAAACTTTTTACAGGGAATGTTCTACCAAACTACCAAATCTATCATGAAGTATCAAATTTAAAAACACCACAAACACTTATCATGCATTGCCTTTTGCAAGCAGGCTTTTTATATGTTCTCAGGAATACAAAATAAATACTATCTAGCTTACTAATTTAATTAGAAGATGCACGTTGCTGGATCTGCTCCTAAAGAATCTGGAAAAAAAGGGACCAGTGAAATCTGATGGCAAACTTGGCTGCAGTGACCATGACACAATGGAATGTAAGGCAACAGATCCTGAAAGAAGTTAGTAAAATGAAGAGCAAATTACAACCCTGGATGTCAAAAGTGACTCCTGATTGAAGTCAAATGCAAGAAGTGAGTACATGGAAGTTGAAAGCAGCAATAAATGACCTGGGAGAAGTACAGAGACATTACCCCAGCATGCAAAAATGGATGTAGGGAGGCCCAAAGTACGGGTGCAGTTAGCAAGGGATATGATGGGAAATAAGGTTTCTGTAATTACTTTGGGAGTAAAAGGAAGGCTATGGAAAATGTTTGTCCACTGCTCAATAAAGTTTTCTTTGGCTCAGTCTATTTTATTATTTTTTTTTCAGTATGGACTGCTTTAAGGCCTCCCAGGTCTCCGTGCCTATTGGCAGGATCTGTGGGGTATCACTCAAATAGAGGAAGATGTACTTACGCTGCAGTTAAGCAAATGCGACACACACGAGTCCTTGGGGCCAGAGAGGATATTTGCAAGGATCAATGGTTGAGTGAGCTCAACAATGTCACTGAAAGGCCACTCTCTCTTGTCTTTAAGAGATTATGAGAACTGCAGGAGGTTTTTGAAGACTGGAAAAGTCAATTTCCATGTCCATCCTCAAGCAGGAAGATGTGAGTAACTATAGACTGGTTTGCTTCACCAAGAAGATCATGGAGCAAATTTGCCTTGCAGCCAAATGCTGGATCACTAAACAGTGAGAATACTCAAAAACTGGAACAGGCTGCCAAGCAAGGAACCTCCACAAGTGGTGATATTTAAATACTAACTGGGTATGACCCTCAATGGCCTAATCTAAACTTGGACTTCACCCTGCTTTGATCAGGGGGAGTTGAATCAGATTCTAGAAGGTCTCTTCCAAATTAAGTTATATTTTAGGTTTGTAATGGCCACAGTAAACACAAACATCTTTATCTGTGCTTGTCCAGTCACATCTGTCTAAAACAACACAGAATAAACACTACTAAAAAAAACACCCAGAAAATTCAGATCAACCTTGATTTTTATCTTGTTGAACAAAATTCTAGTTTATTCAGAACATAATCTTTTCATTTCTACGTAATTCAACAGCTAGTATTGCCAGTTCTTTGAGATTTGTCCTTTTGACTGCAGATCACAGAGAAGTAGAAAATCAAATGTAAAGTTGTCTGGAGGTTTAGTAGAAAATCTAAACTAGATTTTGGCTAGTATTTCATGGTCACTCTTCTTATTAAGGTATTTTTCCAGCTTCAGGAGGATTTAGATATGCTGTGGAATTGATATGACAAATGTGAAATTAAATTTACTACTGAACTGTGGGTATACAAATATGAACTGTTGTCGTAAAAATATTGGGGAGAATGAACTAAGCTAATACAGAACCCTTACAGTGTCCTCTGTCTCCTCTACAAACTATGAAGTTTACCAAAATACTCAAAATAGGCAAAGAATATACTGGTATAAAAACGTATATTTTAGATCATCCATATTAAACAGGGCAAGTGATACCAGTTGTGGAATATTTCTATGTATCTAATAAGTATTTCATCTGTTAGTTTAAGAATGTAGAATTAGACATCTAATTTATTTTTTTTTACCTCATCTGTGTTGAAAAATGTGAAAAGTAAAAATAGGCCAAGTAACTGTTGAGAAGCAATAACAAAATTCTCATTATTTCTGAAAAATATTTTTATTTGATTTCAGTAATGTATAGGGATGAAAAATTGGACACAAATTAGAAGGCCTTAGGTTATCATCCCTGCAGGTTTTTTTGGTGGAAGGCACCTTAAGGCAAATCTTGCAACTGTGGAACAATGTAAATGCAGATGGACAGAAGGTCTGATGTTTAATATTATTGCCTCTGTACTTGATATACCCTTAAAGGAAAGATCCTAGCATTTTAGATAGAAATGGCAGCAGACCACAACTACCAGGGGTGCATAAAGTGCCAGATGCATAACACATTTAATGGTGGCAAAAAGCCTGGAAGACGGGAGTTGTGCCAGTTGCCAAGTCAGTGGGTAGAAATTACTGGGGACTTAGATGGCATCTGGGAATCTAAGTATATGAAGGCAAGGAAGGAACAGTAAGAATGGCAGCTCTTAGAATATAGGAGAGTAGAAACAAAGTCTTAAGAATAAAAAATGTTGAAAGAAGAAGGGAAAGATTTCTATGTTTATTGCAGCTGCTCGTCTGAAACCAGGTGGACTGTTTCATGTGTGCTGCAAACTGCCCAGATCAATCTGACTGTTACTGCTTGTTAAATTGAGTTATTTTCTCATTTATTACAATTATTGGGGAAATTTAAATATTTTAATGAAAGTTTCTGTCTGGTTTTACTTTTTAGTATTTGAACAATAGCTTTGGCTTTGCACTCTTGCATATTATACTTTTTCTTTAATTATTGCTATGGTAGTTGGAATATAGAATATCCAACTTTTCTGTAAAACAGAATAGTCTCTGCATCCATTTTCACTTGGGGCAGAAGGAACTTTGTAAGGTCCAAGTTGTCAAGATGATCTTACAGTATTCCTCTACACCAGCAAGTTAATTTATGAGTTCAGAAACACATTGGCTGTTTTTTGGCTTTCCTGCTGTGAAGCCATAGACCTGTTCTGAATTTAGCACCTCAGCAGAGAAACCAGGACACAAGCAGGGAACAGGTCACCCTTAGTTTGCAGCCTTATACAGAGTTCAGCTGCAAAAAGGCCTGCTAACCTGAAAACTCCAAAGTATTCTCTGCATCTTAATCTAAACTCTAGGTATGGATTTCCATTTGCATGCACTAAATCAAAGGCTATGACCAGCTAAGACCAAAATGATAATAAAAAATAACTATTTTAAGTTCTAAATACAATCCAAAACCAAGCATAGTTTCATATATACTGGCTGCTTTAATAACAGATAATTTTATAGAATTTTAAAAATTTTATTGTTATTAGAATTTTTATAATCGTTATTATCATTAAAAGTAATTAAGATATTTTTCAGTTCATTCAAAGGAACAGTTCACGGAAAGACAGTGTTCAGTATTATTCTACCATAACTGTCTGAGAGACTCTGTATGACAGACTTATCAGAGTATCAGCATCTTAAGCTAAAAACGGCGCTGTGTTCAGTGTAGCTGTATAGCATCATGTTCCAGAAATTTCCATTTTCCTCACATATGAACAGCATCACGGCAGGGAGAAATTTTGGCATGCTCATGATAAAAAGTTTGCTAGCTGAGTACTACTTGAACTTTTGAAATCTGTACAAAAAAACCCACCTTCCAAGGCCCAGTCTTCAAATACCATCTTTTGCAGCCACTTGCGTTTGTGGTGTTTAAAGCAAGAGCGAAGCAGGCATAAGCGGCCACAGTAAATACTGTTCTAAGAGATACGCATACCGAAAACATTTACTTTTGTAGTTTCAAAATCTTATGCTTATGTCCTACCTATGTGCAGGTATCTTGCGATTCCCAGCAATCAGGATAACATCACAGAGCTGCTGTTGCTTCAGGTAGCTCTCCATCTTCCTGAAGGTTTGCTCCGCATGGTGAACAGCCTGGTAGAATTCCTCAGAGCTACATGAATCCAGGTCGCAGTGGGGTGGCAATGGACGGCTGCCTGCTGACAGTCTGTAAACCACAAGAGAAACTCCACGTTGATAAGATATGACAAGTGTCTAGACTTCATCACAGGCTTCTAGAATCTGATGTAAGTAATCAATGCATCATTCCCATTTCTGATGACTAGAAGTATAAGATGAAAAATCTTATTGTATTGGATGGGACAACTAAAGTTGTAAGTCCTCTAACACTGAAATTATTTTCTTTAGCACAGACACAGAAGTAATAAGTTTCTTTTTTGATAAAGTTAT
>Ga0065711_1048013_pt1 | contig 12034 bp, 7 predicted proteins | sample Hoacrofraction12_FD_59098 | JGI IMG/M metagenome (GOLD analysis project Ga0065711, IMG submission 59098) | Hoatzin crop microbial communities from Cojedes, Venezuela - Epithelial fraction 12 v2 (version 2) | ecosystem: Host-associated > Birds > Digestive system > Esophagus > Crop | place... | reverse complement strand
GGGGGGGGGAGTAAAGATCTTGCTTGCCATGGATCTCTTTTTGCTATGAAATCCCAAAACACACAATTCTGTGATATTGCAGCTGCCAGAAAGTCTGTTCAGGTTGCAGAGCCAGACCGTTTCACAAGGTTATGAGAAGCATGGCAGAGGACACTGAAACAGCAAAGGACTTTAAAGGACTCCAGTCAATGGAGAGCCCAAAAATATATTGAAAATAATTTGTTTTCATCAACTAGTCAGACTTCTGCACCTAACTTCAGCCCACTACTCTAGTACATGTTCTAGTCACCAGACAACTCATTAGACAATCTATAAAACCCCTGCATTGTGTAGTCGCCCTTCCTGATCTCCTGGTCCACAGAAGTTACAAGTCCACCTCTACAACCCAGGTTTTCTATTCTTCCACCATTTGCATATCACTGTCTTCTTTCTGTGAACAAGACAAGAACCTAACACTGTGTGTATTTAATCACTCCACCAGTAAGCATCTTACTCAACTTCTTCATATTGTTCCAAGCTCTCCTGCACTGCTGTGCAAGAAAACATGATCTAACAAATGGATCGGACAAGGTCTCTGTTCACCGGGGCAACGAACAGATGTCCCCGCCTTGCTCTCCAAATACAGGAGGCTCGTTAGCCTTTGTGCGACTTCTCTGGGGAGGCCCTGCTCTCTCGGCAGGACCCATGAGATTAATGAAACACGGTTTGTATTCCACAGCTCCGTCCTTAGGCAAAAGCTGTAAAGGAAAGGACACTTTGCTGCTGGAATTTGAGTCAACAGGAATACAACTGCTTCACTAAAAGGGGAAAAACACACTGCCAGATATCTTCTCCTCAGTGCATTTATGACAGTGCTTTCATACATCTTTATTGGGTTTCCACCATGCACAGAAATGATTTGGCGTATTCTGGAAATCCTGTAAACAAAGTAGTTCTAACATTTTGGCTTTTATTGTGACAAAGCAAAGCCAGAAGACAGGCAGCTAAAAGAAGTTAAAGGTATTTACGAAAGAGGTATGTCTGGGATATTTCTGTTGTCAGCTTTCATTTAAATCCCTAGACACTGTTAAATAGCGGGCATTCCCGTATGTGAAAAATACACACAGGATATGAATGCTTTTCCTAAGCGTGTAAAGGGCTCACACTCTCTTTCTTAAAAAGAAAATTCTTGGTGTCTTTGATGTTGTAAATCTTATTATGTAAAACAGACTATCGTGTAAAATAAATGATGGTGCATGATCCTGCAAGAAGCTTAGTACCCGTAAGTTGTTTTAAAGCCAACAGGAGTAAAGGGCACTCAACAACAAACAAATTTCTACCGTGAACTTGTACTAGTCAGTTACTGAATGAAAAACCTTGTGAGAGAATAAAAATTAATGTAAACACAACTAGCCCAAATCACAAGCTGGCATGCTTGAGAAAAAGCCTGCATTCAGGAAAAATTGCACAGATCTTTCATTTGCTCATGAAACATCTGAGCTGCCAGGAAGACTGCTCCTCTTCAAACCTGACGTTTGAAGATCATCAGCGTTGCACTGTAATCCTTAGAGACCCAATGGGTCCCATCAACGTGTGCGGTACATTAAGTTACTGCCAAAAGGAGCTCGCAAGGTAAGCATCATTCAGCTCCATCAACAGCTGTTTGATGACTAAAATGAAAGATGTTGAATTCCAGATCCACGGATGCCAGTGGCAATGCTTCCACTGGTGTACGGAGGACCAAGGGCCATGAGAAGAGCCGTTAAAGAAAGTGCTATATTGCCTGTGAAAAGTGATAGACTGATTTCATTCTCAACTGATGCTGAGCTTGGAATACGAGCTGTTGCGCAGCAGTCTTGCACCCAATGCTCTCATGCTCTCCTCAGAGTCACTTCCAGTGGCAGAAGAACAGTTAATCTTCTATGTTCTGCCAAACATTTCTTCTCTAAAGAGTCTACAAAAAAAAGGCACAATTAGAGCAAGTTGCTCTATTAGGACCTGGAGTAGAGCCATCAATTCATTTTTACTGTCCCCACAGAGCCAGCACCAATAATGGCTGTCCCCCTTCTGCTGCCCGTGAGCTGGTGGCCCAACGTGGGAAGACTACTTGAACAACCTACCAAATCAGCCATCTTTTTCTCTTTCCTGTAACAGGACCCCAGACATTTGGTGAAAGGATAAATATTGTGAATCTTCACCTTTCAATCTGGGCCACAGCAGGAGACCATGACCCTGCCACAAGCAGCAAGCTTGTATTTACCCTGCTCCATGGAAACGACGTATGCCAAGCGGATACTTATTTTTAGCTGGTCACTTGGCATAAAAATGATCACACCATGTTTATTTGCATTTTTAGCTTAATTACCTCTAGCCTCCTGTTATACTTGAGAGAGTTCTAATAAGATGATAAGAAAGAAGCAGTTCGCTACATACATTGCCTCAGGTTAGTTCAATGCCCCATTAGCCCCTCTAATGGCTTCTCATCTGCAAGCTTGTGTGCGGGTGTCCTGAAGTCAACGTAAAGAAAAACATGGCAGCTGAGGGAATATAACTCGTCTTCCTGGACCTTACCTATTCAGTCATGCATGTTCTAGCTATCAACAACATTGTTGATCAGACTTACAAACTTACCCCAATTAAGATACAATAGAAACCACCTACACAGAAAGAGAGCTTCAAAAAATTGTCATTGTTTTTGGGGAAAAGACAGAAAACCAAAACACAACATGCTTCGCTTATCTTAGGAGAGTACCTTTTTCCATGGTGTTTTTACTAGGTGGTAGAAACTATCATATTTTGTTATTTGAATTCTTACGCAGCAGCTTCCTCTCATTGCTCTCAGATACAAGAATGGTAATGTTTTTTTCATTGCTTTTGGTGAGGGAATCTTTCTGGTTCTACTACGGTAACAGATCCCATTGTATGGTGCTTATGACCAAGAGTAAGCTGCTTATAACCGATATTTCCCACAGAGAACCACAGCAAGAGTTCACTTAGTTCCTCATCTCTTCCGATAGCTCTGTGAAATAACTTCTAATCCCTACCACCTTCTCACCTGTCACTGTACAGACCAAGTGGGAACAGCAGAAAACATTACACGTTTAATGTCCACTGTCCTACTGTTCAGTAATCAGTAACTGAACTTGTGAGCTCAGGTCTGGAATAAGCAGGTTCTGGACTGAGCAAGTTCTTTGCTCTGAAGCAGGCAGAGGACTAGAACATCCTTGCTATGACTCACCGCAATGCAAAAACACGGAGCTGAGCTCTAACTGTTGTCCTTCTGCAAGGTTTAAGATGTTATTGCACTGTCCCTCAGCTGGACACATGAGGAAATGGCACGATGGGACAGAAGCCCAGGTCTCAGTACTCTGCTTCGTGACTTGGCTTGTTACACAAATATGCGCTATCGCTGCCAGTCAAAGCCCACGCTCCATGGAGCAGCGAGGACCAGTCCTGCTGCCTTCTGCTTGCTCTGGGACATCACTGATGATCACCAAGAGAGCAGAAGGGACAACCATGCCTTCAGCTCCATCTCCACATTGAGGGAGGATATCTGTGCAATAGCCCACAAGCCTGAACAGCCTGAGCTGTGGTTTCTGCCCTCTGCAAACCTGGCCGTGAGAAACAGAGGTGTGTGGCAGTGAGCAGCAGGGAACAATCTTCTGGGGACATGATCCAGTGGTACTTCTATTCTTTGTATTCTGACAAGGATGGTAACACCTCTCTGCTTTCCAATTACAATATCAGTACATTCCCTTATTTACAAGCTCCTCTGATTTCAAACAATTTTTAAAATAACTATGATCAAGACTGTGAAAGTGCATTTCTGAACCTAATTAGATGCTTGCCCCGCTTTCAATGCATATGTCTTTCCAGAGAATTCAGTTTTTTTACTGTGGCATTACAAAGAACCAAAACGAGCAGGGACATGGCAGCCCCACTTTCTTTCATTCATTTGAAACAAAACCACTTCCAGAGTTGCATATTTAAGCATCACTTGTAGAACAACCCAGTTCATCCATATAAAACACTTATTAACTGCTGTTAAATCAACAGATTTATAGATTACCAGTTCATTATTTATTCCAGTAGGAGAAAAATAACAATCAAGATGCATTTAACAATCAAGATACATTTATTCAAAGCATAATTGCACACATAGGGTGTGACCTTCACAATAAGAGGCACCTCTAACTCCAAGTGGTTTGGGTGTGAGCAGGGAACAGAATAAATAACCCCAAACATCCCAATAAACCAAACCACCAGGAGCACGACTCCCCCCTAGCAAATAAGTATTTTTCCTGTTACAATCACTTATACAGAAAGAAATAAAGCATTCACTCAAATCATACTGAGGCTTGAAAATACATATTTAATCTATATCACTCCAAATCACCTCTGCATCCCCAGATACATCACTATAATGCTTTGTGTTCTCCCACAAATCTTGCATGTTACTTCCTCTCCAGTAATTTATGATAGAACCTAAAAAACATACAGAGTATTTTGCTTCATGCAAGCTACCTCACATACCCTGCATAATGTTTTCGTAAACTGCAACATGCACAACCCTCCTAAGCCAAAACCTAGTAATAGAAAAATATTCCTGTTCCTTCTTAATTCCCCATTTCTTCTGACTCCGAAGTAGAGGGAATGGTGTAGTAAGAGAAACACTTCTCAGACATTAATTCATAATGTCGTTTAATTTTTTTTTCAGTGTTTTTTAATAAAAAAACATATGTCAAAAATAGAGACTAGTCACATTATCCAATGCATTTACTGGAAAACAAGGCAAAAAGTAATTCCAACTACAATTAATGTTTCACTTGCTTTTCCTTTGAGTAAAAGATACACTTTGAATACCAAACACTTTTAAGTTTCTCTTTCTTGAACCAGCTCTGCTGGATATTTTTGTAGTAGCAGTAGCAATACAGTTTGACTTTAAGTGTGGCCAAAGAAAAATATCAGGGATTTTTTGTCAAGTAAAGGAAAAAGGGCTCTGTAGTAGATGTTACACAAATTGAGGTGAAGACAGTATAATACTATGGTTTTCTGCAATATGTAGCACAGAGTGGCTTTAAGTATAATACAAAAATCACCAGTTTAAACCGATGAATATAAAGCAGCAGACTTGTTGAGGTTGGCAGAAATACGCACAGATGAAGTAAGAGCCAAAATCCATCTGTTTAGTTCCTGGGAGCCGGTCAGATATTTACGCTAATATAGAACAACCTTGGGTGTCTGAATGTCACAGTGACACAGGATGTGTGTGGAGGGTTGAGGTTTTGGGTAACCGAGGTAATTTTCAGAGTAATTAACTAATGTCAGGGGACATGACCGTGTTCCAAATAACAGGGAAGGTTAGATAATCGAATGCTGCTGTCTTACCACTTATCTTACTGAATACTGTAAAGGTTTTTATTGAAAAGCTTTTACTGAAAAGGAGTTCAAGATCAAATGAGTGCAGAGACCATTAATTTCACATGCGAAAAGCACTGCTACAAGGTATTTCATGCCAAACCACATACTGCTCATCTGCCAGACAACAGAGAAGTGGTTTGTACCTTGAAAAGTGAATTCCTCCCTTTGAAGGTTTACCGTGCACCTTATCCCTTCAGCTGCAGGAGCTACAACAGCTCCCACCCAGCTCCCCAAGTCCCACAGCAAGGTCCGCGGGTAAGAGCCTACCAGCTCTCCTTTTCATCCCCAAACCCAAGCCTCCCCACATCACCTCAGCTTCAAGTGCTGCATCTGCTGGTCTCAGCCTCATACTGTCCTTCAGAAACACCCTACAGAAATTGGAATATGCTGGTCCAAGGCTGTAAAAGTTATTTTGAATAACAAAAGCCTTCCAGGAAGAAGCTGGGTGACACACCTTTGCCAATAGGCAGGTAGTAAAATGCTTCCTTCGTATCTGCTCTAACTCTGCACAAATTCAGCCCAGACCATGCGTGCTGTTGCAACTGCAAGCATGGCCTCGAGACCAAAACTCTCTCGGTAATCTTTCCAATCCAATGGTCTGTGTTGGAAGAAGTGTGAGTGCCTTCTGGGTCATGTTCTTACAGTGGAGAAGACATTCCATGTCTTTACACACGGGAAATGTTTTCTGTAGTTTTCAGTTCACTTACATGACCCACGGTGAATGCAGCTCTGTTGCAGTCTTCCACCTCTCTCCACTTCTGTGCAGCTACCTCTCTTGCTCTTGTTTCTGAAGCATTTGTAATAACAACAACATAACAGCACCAACACCATTGTGTCTATTTTATAAGGCAATAATCCACTTCCCTCCTTTAGATAAACTACTAGGGGGAACAAGATCTGGGTTATTGGCTTGTAAAACAGTGTGATGATAGTATTATTGTCTAAATTAATGTCATTTAACGCTTTATACCACAGTTCCAGAGGTCCCACCTCAAGCATTAATAATACATTTTGCTTTTTAACATGCCATATGGGAAAAGACTGACTTCTGACATCCAGGGATTGTATCACTAAAACATAACTAATTGGTGCAATCTGCAAGAACAAAATAGGAGACCTTGATTGTTCCTAAGATCAGTTCAGTTACTTCACTCTTCCACCCCATCCTAACCTCTCCCCTGCCCTCCAAAATACAATCTTTTTTGTTCTTTACGTCATTCATTTCAGAACAGTATGAGGAGCTAAAATGTAGCTTACTCACATACCTTTTTTGTGCTAAAAGGTATACGCATTCCCTCTTCTGAGCTACCTCGTTCTCATTCATATATTCTGTCCCATTTATCAATGTAAGAAATTGAAGCTTTACAAAGGAATCAACCCCCCCCCCCCCAAAAAAAAACCAACCCTAAAAAAAAGACAATAAAACAGGCCCTGCATTCCTCAGACACAGTAAACAAGCCCTTGGCTGATAAATTTGCTTATGACAATATTGGCAGTAATTTGATTCAAATCCCAGTAAAGTCAATTTTGGATTATAGCAGCCAGGGACAGAAAATAGCTGTTATTCTTAGCTGTTAACCCCATAAAGGCTCCTTTTTTGAACCATAACATAAGTCCAAGATATTTCCCCGGTGGAGCAGCTTAAACCAGTGATCAGTATAAGTGAAGCATGATAAATAGCTACTGCACTACACCCCCATCAGCTGAAGTCTGCACAGGTCTAGCTGTGGAAACAGAAAGGTCATTCATTACTCAGTGTGAACAAACAGACGGTGCATTTGTGATAAATAATAGCTATTACAGAGCTACAAAACACACAGAGGCTTTCTGCTCCGTAGCTGCACATGACTTCCCCTGTATTACTCTTTAAATATAATTATTTAGAATTGGCTTCCTTGAGAAAGACTCCCATACAGCTATGGATTAAACTCATAAACATAACTACGAATATATATATGTGTGTGTGTATATATATATATCTCTAGACACACAGTTTTTTAAAACCATTTGTTTGGTTACAGTAAGCAGGGCACAAAGTCATTTGTCTCATCTGTTACAAAATAAAACAGGATACAAGTGGCATATTTGCATTTATTTTTACTTCCCTCATCAGTCATGATGCGGATCTCAGAATCGTAATTGAAACAGTAATTAGTAAGCCAACCTCTGGTCACGCAACCCTTAAGATGTCAGTTCCTGGCGGTTGCTTTAAAAAACACATCAAGAAAGCAACCAACCTCCACACAGGGTTTTCTTTCCCTGCCATCACGACCAGAAGGGCAGGTTATGCCAGCACAGTTTTCACTTAATGGTCAGTCTTCTAAATAAAACACAATTTCTTAAAAGTACAAAAAGCTTTTATATTAGTTCAAACCTGGTAAGCACACCAGGTGCAGAGTCGTTCTGACACTGAGAGCGGACAGATCGTCCTAACTCCCACAATAATAGCAACTGCAAGAGCTATAGCCTAAGATGTCTCATCACACTGAGAGGCACTATACTTCCCAAGTGTTCCTAGTAAAATAAAGGTATGATGCGAGACCTTTTTGTGAAGTAAATCACTGCCACACAAAGTTGATTTACTAAAATACATTTTCTACTCACCCACCTTCGTCCAGGATGAAGTAAACAGAAGTGTCTGCAGTGCCTGCTGCCTGCTCTCCCCCGAGGTGGCACAACGAGAGAAAGTCCCCTTTAATTATATCAATTTATTTACAAATCTGCTAGCTGTACTGGCTCCCTGAACACCCCACCTTGCTGGGCCTCTGCTATCTGTGCCACAATTGAGCCTTTTGTGGCAATGCAGGAGTACAGGGTAGACGGACAACGAACTTTTTTCAAACCATACAAAAAATTAGGAAGCATTTTTAGAAGTGGTTAGGATCAAATTGTTTTCTCTCACCAACATACCTAGTCGCATGTGTTCAATCTCACAATATCGCTTGTACTTAAAGCAGCACCAAGTATAATTTTGCAGTCTCCACTGACTTCCAGCCCTGCGCTTCGGTCTGTTTTCGGTCGAGGACAATTTGCCCTGCTCATGAGAGCACCTCCAGCCATGTGCGTGCAAGGGAAATTAACTGCTCACCCCGTGAATGCAAGGACATGAACGCCTGAGTGCATGAATCTGATCACAGGAAGAGGGTCCAAGCAGCTCCGCGCTCCAGTGTTCTGCAGGAAATTAACTCGCCTGCATCTCCATGCCAGGTCTCTGCTGACTATGCAGGAATAGCAAATAACTTTTACAGAGGTGGGGAGGGAGGAGAAAAGAGTGAAAGTTCTGAACATTCACAAAACTTGTACCATTAATTACAATCTGTAAATTCAGATGAAGAGACCAGAGAAGCAAGTGATTCCCTGTAAATTTCAATTCTTCATTTACGTGGCAAAGAGAAAACACAGGTCATAACTCACAGCAGCTGGAGTGCAAACTATCCAATTAGCCCAACAGAGTATGTCATTGTGCAGCTTCACAAACAACCAACAGCCAGACGCGAAGCCTCCTGGAAGTCAGAGATATTCAACTGAGCATACTACACAGTGTGCTAGGATGAGTGTGGTGATTACTGGGAGTAATGACATGAATAGCAAAACGATACAAAGCATTTATTTCAACCATGGAAATCAAGGAAGCCTGCAGCAATTTAAATCTTAGGCTTTACAGCTAACAGCAAAGCAAGCTCTGTAAAAAAATTCCTAATGCAAAGAAAACTAGAGCTGCTTATTTTCTGTTAGATATATATTTTTCTAGTTCTCTGTGGAAATGGTACAAAAACTTGAATAACAATGGTCAGTTATGAAACTGACAGCTACATGTAACATTTTCTATCTATATGCAGTATACACACTTTAGACATACTATATGCATACAGCATTTAAAGAAACAGGGACATTTGCCCAAAATACAGAGACTTCCAGCTCCATATCCAGCCCCTAAAGCCTGACCTTGCTGCCGAAAAAGCAGCTGTCAAAACACCCAACTTTAGACCACCAGAACTTCAGGAGTTTGAGTATCCATTTCCAGTATGATTTGCCCTGCAAAAAGTGATGGCCGCACTGGCAACAGCTTCTGGTGCAGCTACCCAGGCTGGGCGACAGCTCAGATGCTCTCGACGCTTTCACAGATCACCACCTACGATGCCTGCAGCAGAGTCAAACGGCAAAGAACACCTAGTCACCGCAGCAGGCTGGTACCTCTTACCTGACACCTTACCCCCAATACGCTTCGTACTGACAAGCAAACAAACGTCTGGCACTTCCCCTAGAGCATCCAGTCAGATTAAAGACTGAAGGAATAGGCTGGATCCAGGCACAGCAGAAGCTGTTGTCAATGCAACCACCCCTTTTTGAGGGGCAGATCTCCTCGGCAAACGAGTAGAAACCAAGAGCGGCTCCACTGATCTGACATTCAGTGGGAGCAGTCACTGCAATAATCTCATTAGCTTCTACCCAAATCCTGCCCCCCACCCTGCAGGCACCGAAATATAATTGGTACATGGAAATTCTCCCATTGAAACTCTGATTCCTTCAACAAGAACTAAACTTCTGGAAGCTTTGTTTTTCCAGGCAATAAGACCCAACTGTTTCACTAGATCCAAGCAACAGCAGCAGGGTGTTGCTCACTCTAGTTCAGACCCACAACTGAGAAACCCAGCTGTGCATGTGCTGGGAAGTAAAGCCAAAACACGGCATTTTTTAGAACAAATGTATTACTGCAGTAAAAGCACAAATTCTTTGTTGTTCTAGAAATGCCTCTCCTCCCTGCCTCCTTTTCTTAAACCAAGCTGTAAAAATATCAGGGGAAAAGCAACAAGCGCAGGGGCTAAATTATTTTTCATGTGGCAGGTCAGCCAGAAAGTGTTTTACCTGTCAGCAGATTTGAGGACTCAAAAAAAAAAAACCAACCACAAAACCAAAAAGGCAAGCCATCAAAATCCCTTTGACACCTGAAAGCTGCAGGGAAGCTAAACAAAACCAAACCAAAAAACTTCCAATGTTTAGAAAACTACTTTTCCACACAGTTTAAGAGTAACGAATCCCTGGACCAGTAGCTCTAACGGCACTTGGACAACGTAGAACACTTTTCAGAATCTCTCACCTGGGCCATCTACGTCCTGTCTTGTAAACGCCCGATTTATATTTCCTGTCTCATCAGTCCATGAAAAGATTCCTTGGACACTACGAAGGATCCTCCTGTCCTTTGCTTAAAAAAATGATTTGCAGAAGAATGAGATGCCATTCTGAGAGGATTTTTTTGACAAACTCTTAGAGGTCCAGCTTCAGGGGTCAGAGCTGCAGCCCTGCTACACACTCTGCAACCACACTGACTGCAGGAAGCCTCAGGCAGTAAAACGCAGGGAGCCGCCTGGCAAAGCGCGGACCTTCGGGTACGGCTCTCATTTACATTAAGATCATTTTAAACCACTCCCAAAGGGCAAAGAGCAGCGTAAATGGCTTCTATGTGGGAGTAAATTACATGTGTACAAAGGATCAAAACAATGCCAACACTATGCATACAAAGCAACACACTTCTTAGTCAGAATATGAAATGACTTTAACCTGTACCTTGCTTAAAATTCCTCATAACAGGCCTCTTTTTTTCAAAGGAAGTGTAGACATAGTTCTGCACAAACCCTTATAAAACTACTGTATTCACTTGGTTTCCAAATCTTTGCTAAAAGAGGGGAGCTGAAACGTCCATATAAAGCTTCTAATGGTTTTCTGGAGCAAAACAATACTGTGCTAGAAAACTTCAGTTCAGTTGCCTTCAAGGATATTGCTGGGCAGCACAGCCCAGGCATGTTTTTAGACTCCAAAATACGAATTTCATACCCAATTTCTACATACCCCAAGTCTTGCAAAGTTTCCGAGCTTTCACACTTGTTTTACAAATCTGTATTTTCAAGAGCTTAAATGTCTCAGTCTCGCTCTGCTTTAAAATAAACTGCTAAACATAAATCTTAATTAAATTAATTTATTCAGTTATCCCAGTTTTTAGTTTGCAACATGAGCAAAGCTGAGAGGACTGATTCCTCCCGCCCCCAAGTCAGAGAAATCCTTCTAAATTTGTGCTTCGACTGCAAGCATATGAGCACCCCCGTAGTCTGAGGCATTTGCCATCACCACGAACCCTTGGGGCCTCACACAGCTGAGGATGGGTCCATTTACCCACTTCAAAAGTTGGGGCCGAGTGCCCAGGTGACACGCAGATAATGCACTGGAATTACGACCTGGGTTATTCCTCTTATCTTAACGACACAGTCACAGCAACACAAGCGTACAGTGGAGAAGTTAACAGAGAAACACAAAAAAAACCCTGGGCCATCCAAAACCAGAAAACAATTCTCTCCAATGAAGGTGCATGCCATGAAATTTAAGTGGGTTAGGTTTGCTTATTCCCAAATCCTTTCATTCAACAATCAAAATCTGAAGAAAGAAGCTTTTGTGTTTGCCATTAGTGGGGGTGGTTTGTTTTAGGAGTAAAATAAATCACACTGTGAAGAACAGTGCCTGACCACGAGCTGGCATAGCACCAGCTTTTAATGGTAGTCTGAATGGCTCACACACTTTCCTTTCAGTCCAAGTCTCTTGATACTCTTTTTGGAGTTTGTTCACAGATTTCTTTTTTTTTTTT
>Ga0065711_1011901_pt1 | contig 12034 bp, 20 predicted proteins | sample Hoacrofraction12_FD_59098 | JGI IMG/M metagenome (GOLD analysis project Ga0065711, IMG submission 59098) | Hoatzin crop microbial communities from Cojedes, Venezuela - Epithelial fraction 12 v2 (version 2) | ecosystem: Host-associated > Birds > Digestive system > Esophagus > Crop | place... | reverse complement strand
TTTCGAACGCAGCCGGCGGGGTGCGGGTTGGGGTGGGCGGGCAGGGGCCGGGTGACGCGGGTGGGCGCCGGGCACGGGGACACGGGCGCGGGGCTGCACCGGCCGCTCCTCTCCCCGTCGCACAGCACCAACTTCTCGGGCTCGCCCTGAGGTGCCGGGGACCTCCGGCGCTTGACTCGCCGGTGACCCCAGTGCCGGCGCTCGCCGCAGTCGCGCCCGCCGTCAGTCACCCCGCGCCGCGAGGAAAAAGCTCTGATTATCCAAATACAGTCATTAAAGGGGAAATGTGTTTTTAGGACTGTCAGAGTGATTAATGAGGGTTAGCAATCCTTGCAAATGCACTTGTTTAGTCTAACTGGCAGCCTCTATTTTCCTATTGATTTATTGCGGCAGTTGCCGGGGCCGCGGTGTGCGTGGAGAGGGCCGGGACGCGCCGGGAGCGAGCGCGGTTTGGACGGCGAGCGCAGGGCTGCGTGGTGCGCGGCGGCGGGGCCCGGCTGCGCGGCTCGGCGCGCTCCGCTGCGCCGGGCGCTCGGAGGCAGCCGAACAAAGGCGACGTTGTGCCTTGTGCCGGGGAAGGAAGGACTTGGCCGCACACGCCGCACAGCTCCGCCGTGCTGCGCGCCGGATAAATATCCCCGTTTGTAAAGCCGGAGCCCATCGACCGCAGGCGATCTGTCCACCTAATAAATACGTGAATGAGAGAGCAAGGCCGTGTTTTTGTTGCTGTTTTCCTTCCTCTCCTGCACGCGAGTCCCCGGTGTCTTTAGGTGACGCGGAGGTGTCTGCCCGCAGACGTACGAGGCGTTGCAGAGACCGGAGCGGAGCGCGAAGTCTTCGAGGGCTGGCGCGCGCCCGCCGGGAGGAGGTCAGGTCGGGATGCACGGGCGAGGGCCGGAGCAGCAGCCATGGCGGGCGGATGAGAAGCTTCTCCGCTGCACAAAGCGGCTTTGCTTTCGGCGTGAGCCCTGCTGGAAGCCCCGGAGAATACCGGCTCTGTTCGTCATCCCAGCTGGAGCGGTGCGGACGTCTCCCATCCCCGCGCTCAGCCCCCGGGTCGGGGCTCGGCGCTGGGGGACGCTTCCCGCTGCCCTGGGCTCTGCTTTGCCCCCAGCCGGTTTCAGCAGCGGGACAGACGACGGGAAGCCTTGGAGGAGGAGCGCGGAGAAAAGCAAAGACCTCGAGGTGCTCAGGGAGCCCCCCCAAGCCAGGAGACCATGGGCAGGCGCCCGGGGCTCTGTGGCGACCGGGAACGCCGTGCGTGAGAGAGGGCTTTCCTATGGCTTTGAAGCTGCTGGCCATAAACCGGTGTGTGGTGTGAACCCTCCCAGTGCCACCAGCATCGGCTCCCAGTGCGATGCGCCAACATCTGCCCCACCGTACCAGGACACCCGCCTTTGGCTGGGCACCGGTTATCCCGTGGGAAGTGCCCAGCGTGCCCCACAGCCGTGCCTCCCCCCTTCTTCCGCAGCATCTGATCCCGGGCGCCGGAGCCGGCCGACCCACGCGGCGTGGCGATCCGGTGCGGGGCCGCGGGCGGGCTGCAGAGCACCCCGGTCCCCGGGCTGAGCCCGGACCCGCGCTGGGCTGCAGCCGTTCCCGCGGAGCGCAGCCCCGCTCGCGCAGATTTCCACCGGTGCGCGTGTAAGCGATACCGTTCATTACCGTGATGCGTGGTTAATAGTTATCTCTCTGTTTGTTATCGTGATGAATAACTGACGAGTCGTGATTCTGTACACACAAACGTTGCAGCTGAACGCTCGCTGGAGAACGCCGGGAGACGCGCGGCTGACAGCGCGGTTTGCAGAGCCTGTCCCTGCAGCTCGGCTCGCGATAGCAAACACATTTCCGCAGACCGTGGTCTGCTCTGACACGGTGTTTATGGAAACCTCTGCCGTGACTTCATCCCACCCTGCAGCGCGGTGCACGAGGCGGGACGGGGGATGTGGCCTCTGCGAGGACGGACCCACGCGGGAGGAGACGGTGGGACAACGCCGATGACGACGCGCCGGCGGAGCTGACCCCGCCGGGCTGAGCAGAGCTGGGTGGCACGCTGGACGCCGTGCAGGGCACAACGAGACCTCCACCAACGCCTCGTGGACCCAAACTCCATGGATCGTCACTCCCGGCACGGAGAGCCAGAGCCCCCCCGGCCCGGCAAAACCTGGAGGCAGCCAAAGGCCATGCAGCGTCCCGGGCACCAGTGGCTCTGGGGGGCTTCATAACCCGCTGTGAACCCAGCCTGCAGACCCCCCGCCCGAGCGGAGAGCTGAAATGGCCTTTTTTTGTCCTGGACGGTGCCTCACTGCTCTCCACACTCCTCTCCCCAAGGATGGGGCTGCCCGTTGCCCCCTCGGCGGCGGAGCCGGGGGCCCCGCTCCGCTGGGCAGAGCTCCTCTGGAAGCGGCGAATTGTTTCTGCTGGAGCGGCGGGTGCCGTCGCGGGGTTTCGTTCCGGTTCCCGGCACGGGCTGGGTGACGTCTGCGGGGCTGGAGCGGGACGGTGGCCAGGTCCTCCCTCCGAGGTGGGAAGAGCCCTGTTCTGTGGAAAATGGCTCCGACATGAAGCAAAGCACGAGCCGGGGAGCCGCTGGTTTGTCGCAGCCACGGAGCAGCCTGGGCTTTGCAGGAAAATTATTGCTCAGCCTGCCCCGCAGAGCAGCCCCTTGCGTGGCAGGGCTGGGCAGGGGGATTTGCCGCCCCGGCTGCCGGGAAGGGGAGCCGAAAAGCCCTGCGTTCCGCCCGGGGGTTCTGCCCGTCTCTGGGTGAATCTCGTGTGAGGAGCAACTGCTCGGGACGGGCGCGCAGCTCGCCCGCTCCTCCGGCTGCGCAGACAGCGTGCTCGGCGCCGAGTGCTGCGTTGATAATTCCCAAGCGTTGGTAACTGGTGAGCGCCGGCACAGCACCGGCGGGGGTCCTGTGGCACGCGGTCCCCATGCCCATGGCCATGGCCCGCTGCTGGCTGGTGAACCTGCCCGGCTGCTCCGGCGGCGAAAAGCTGGGAGAAGCCGTGGGGCCGGGCTCGGTGGGGCTTCTCCCCACGGAGCACCATGGGGGGAGCGGCAGCCGCATCGCTTGCTGGTGCAGCGCGGTGCGAGGCAGAGCCCGCAGCCCTCCCCGCCGCTCTCGCAGCGCTGGGGTCTATCCCGTCATTTTTGGGGTCTGGCTCACGCTGCTCGAGTGCTGGGGGTTGTGTACAGCACCCGGGATGCTCGTGGAGGGGTTTGGGAGGCCAGAGCAGAGCCGGCGCGGGGCTGGCAGCGCCGGGGGCTTTGCAGGGATGCTCCGTGTGGGCTGGGGCACGGGGAGGGCTCAGCACCGAGCTGCGGCACTGCCAGAGGAGCCCCCCAGCTCCCGGCCTTTGGTTGCTCCAGGTTGCACCCCGCATCGCACGCTGACCCCCGTCCCTTGCCCCCCAGCATGGCGCAGCGATGGGCTTTGGGGAGAGGAGCCAGTTTTCCCCACGGTGGGAGCGCGGGGCGGAGCGGGGTACCAGGGATGCTGCCGGCATCCTGCATCCCACCGCCGCCCCGGGGAGCCCCTGCGCGTCCCTCTCTCCTGCGCCCTTGCCTCCCCCGCCGCGAACGGCCCTTTTATCTCCTGGGTGGGTACAAATGGAGCTGTCAGATGCGATCAGCCCCGCGATATGACAGGTTGCGGGAGCCGGGGCCCCTCGAACAGAGCAGCCTTGTCTGTCAGAGCCGCCTGACACTCCCCATAATGGCCAGATGGATGAGACTCTGAAAGTAGGGCCCGGCGCGTTTTCAACTCTATTTTGGGTGAAAACACTTCTTGAAAGATCTTGAAAGGAGCTGGCAGTTTAGTAGTTCAAATGATTAATGAGCCCTGGCTCTGCCGGGTGGATTTCTCGCACCGTGCCAGCAGCCGGGCTGCTCCAGCGGGCCAAGACACGCCGCTCTCCCCCGGCTCCCCCCGAGCCCCCCTGGCTTTCCCGGAAATGACACCAGCGCGACAGGCCCCGCATATGGAAAAAGTTAAATATAAATGACTGCTGAAAGAGGCCTCGCTGAGCGGAGTTAGTTAAAGATGTTTATGGATTCAGAAACACGGGCCTGCATATGTATTTAGGGATGACAAATGTGATTCAATAAGTCAGGAATTTCTCCGTGGGCTGAGGCGGGACCCGCGCGGCGCGGGCGCTGCTCTGGGCTCTCGGGCTCAGCCACGCCAGCGCCATAAATCCTGCAGACAGGCTCCTTTTTCCTTCCCGGGCAGCTCGGCGTTTATTTTCCTTTTTTTCCCAGATCGGACCAAGTCGCTGCGTCTCCTGCTCTTGGGACGCGAGAGCAGCGCGCCGTGCCCGAGCCCTCCGCCTGCGTCCCCCGGGGCGGCTTCGGGGGGCTCGGGAAGACCGGACGGGGGGGACTGCACCGTCCATGCCGCCACCGGTGCCAGGCACGTCCCTGTCCCCAGGCTCTGCCGTCCCCCCGGAGAGCCGCGCTCGGCGGAGCAGCCGGACCCTTCAGGGCTGTCAGCGGATGATTAATGACCAACAACCCCGAAACTGCCCCCGGTGCCAGTTTCAGGGTTGTCTGACCCAGTGCTTAACGAGTTCAGCCATGCTGCTGCGAGCTGCCGCACGCGGGCAGCTGGGCGGTGGCGTGGAGCCCTGCGCTCCGCGCTGCTGGGGTGCACGACGGCGGGGACCCCGACAAACTCATGCAGGGAACCCCTGCACCGAACTCCAGCTGCCGTGGTGTGGGCCGGGCAGGGACACCGGGTCCCAGAGAGGGGTGCTGGCTTTGGGGTGACAAACCCCAGTGAGCCCACAGAAATGGGAGCGCCGGAGCCAGCCCTTCGGCTCCCCCCATCCCTCCTCCTCCTCCGTGGGGCTCGCAGGGAAGCGCCTGTCGGGGGGTCAGCGCCCGGCCGGGCTTCTGACCAACAGCCACATTCCTTTGTCCTGATTTTATTCGTTAGCAGCGTTTGGCCTGGACACAGAGACAGCTAATGAGGGCCTGAGTTTATTGCAGTTTGATTTTTCTGTTAAAACAATACAATAAAATAAATGCACTTGGAAATCTGGTATGTGTTTGTACATAGTAGATTTATGGCTCTGGAGGCTTCCAGAGAGACGCAGCCTTTCATTCCCTTCCTTATTGGAACAGATCATATTGCAGAGTTTAAAGGGCTCTGGAGCTGTGATTTATTTGAAGGGAGAAACTAGGGAAATCCAACTATCTGTTCCCTGGCTCAGAGCGTGCAGCAGCTCCCTGGCCAAGGGGACGGATCTGCACCTCCTCCTCGGAATTTTTTCTTTTTTTCCTCCGGTCGCTTACATTATCCCGCTCTAAATATATCACCGAGACAGGGCTGACTCCTGACCTGGGCTTCAGCACCTCGCCGAGGCTTCCCCAGCCCTTCCTGGAATCCCACAAATAAATCACCCTCCTGGAGCCCTTTCTGAGCTCCTCTGCGCCGCTCACGGGACGGAACCCATGCGGGGCCAGCCGCTGCCTTGGTCCAGGGCAGAGATCTTGGTTTCATCTCGGGATCGGGTGATAAATCCTTGCCACCGGTCCCTGCTTCCTTTCGAGGGAGCTCTTTCCCCCCCACCTTGCTGCTCTCCCGGCGTTTGCACGGCCCCCGGGCAGGTGAGAGCCCAGCAGCTCGGATCCAGGTCAGGATTTGTGCCTGGAAGCCTTTTTTGTGCATTTCCTAACCCTCCCGTGCAGCCTTGCTCCTGCGGCGCGGCCGGACCCGCTGATGCGGCGATGGTGCTGCGGCTCCTGCACCCGTGCAGAGCTGGGCTCCGGGTCGGGGCTGCTGAGGCCGCTTCCCTCCTGCCCTCGCGGAGGAAAACCACGTTCTGCCCTCTCTGAGGTTCCCCCCCCCAGGGACGAAGCACCTCGATGGCTGTCGTGGGGACAACCGGAGCATCACCGTGATGGCTCGACGCTCAGTGCTGCCGTGGTGCACCCCAGCGCCATCCCAGTCATCCCAGTGGTTCCCATCAGCAGGAACAAGGTGAGATTGTTCTCCCCAGCCCCAAACCGGGCTTTTTCTAAAGCATTTGGCGTTTGCAGGCAGGAACTCTCTGGGGTTTGGTGCAAACCCCCTCCTGCTTCTCCCTGGTGCCGGGTACCTCTGGGACATTCAGGAACCACCAGTGTGGGTCCCACCGCAGCACCCATCGCTCCCCGTGCCGTGCGGGCAGCCCCACGGGAGGAGGTTTCCATTCTCCTTTGCCGTGACCGTCGTGGCTGCGAGGCAGACGACGAACGGGAAGGAGTGACCGAGGTCTGCAGCCCGGGGGGGCACGGGCTCTGGCAGCCGCTCTCCTCCTCCCAGCCCTGCTCCGTCGCAGCTTCCCCAGCCGCTGTTTTTCGCGGGGTGTTTTCTCCCCCTGCGCACAGACGGGCTCTGTTTGCCATTAGCTTCCCCTCCTCTGCCCTAGGAGCTGATCCGAGTGCTAATTCTCACGCATGTTTTGGGTAAATCTACTTTCTTTCCCAGGATGAATTGTGGTTTCCAAGCGCCATTAATCATTTCCCTTTAGAAAACAGCGTCGGGGGGCTGGAAACATTGCTCCTTTATTTACTGGGAGGATGACCTGGCACGCTGGCGCCCGGCCACGGGGCTGGCGTCTGCGGGACGACGCGGAGCGAAGCCGTGGGGCGAGCTCCCCTCCGCTGCGCCGGGACGGCAGCGTTGGCTCCCACCGGGACCGTTCCCCCCGAGGACAACCCCCCCGGCCCCGAGGTTAGGGGTGAGCAAGAGCCCGCGGAGCAAGAGGGTGGAGGATGGAGAGGAAACACAGCCAAATCGCCGCGTGTTTTAACCTTTTCCCGAGAGCCTCTCCCCGGAGGGGTCGTTCCCCAGGGAGCTGGTTTGCACCGTGGGACATGGCGTGGCGACAGCAGAAGCGCCAGCCCTGTTCTCCGCCTGCCCCGCGCCCCTCGGAATGCCCGGGACGTGAAGGCAGGACCCTCCGCTCATCGCCCGCCGGCGGGGCTCGCCTGGGCCGGAGGAAGCTTCTCCCACCCCGATCGCAGCGAGGGTAAAGAGGTGCAGCGAGCACATGTGGACGGTTTCCTCCTTCCCAGCCCAGGACTGTCAGAGGATGATTAATGGCCAGCGCCGCAGAACTGCCTTGATTGCCAAGTGCTGTATTGTTAGCACTGACATGTAACGAGCCCGGACATACTTTAACACAATTCTGCTCCGTAATCTGCAAATAACGTTCGATAGACTTAATTTGTTAAGTATTTCCCCCCGCGCGGTCCCTCTCCCCACCTTCTCTCCCTTTCAAAGCCACGTCAGAGAGGCCAGGGGCCCGGCCGAGCGCCCTGCAGCCCCCAGCCCCACCGCAGCCCCCCTGGGCTCGGCTGCTCCTTCAGGTTTCGGCTAGGGAGCAGCTTTCTCTCTTCTCCCCAGGCAAACAAAATAATCGACTTTTTCTACACTTTCAACCCTGTGCAGATTCTGTCCCCTGCTGCCGTGCGTCGGTAGGAGCTGCAATAGTCACTGGCAATTTTGGGGTTCCNCCAGATGACTTTGGGGCTCCCCAGGCCAATAAACACGTCACCAGGCCAGCCGGCACCCGAGTGAGGGGCCCCTGGCACCCGGGTGGGAGCCCCGGCGGAGCCGTGGTGGGCTACAGCAGCGCCGAGGGCTCGCGGGCGCCGTTCCTCCTCCAGGCACCTTACAGAGCTCACCATGAGCGGCTGTTCAGCATCCCGGGCAGCAGAGCACTCGGTTTGCCCCGTAGGGCATGCCGGAGGGTGCTGGGAGCACTGATGGGTGGGATGGGGATGGGATGGGGATGGGATGGGGATGGGACGGGAATGGGATGGGGATGGGGATGGGGATGGGGATGGGATGGGGATGGGATGGGGATGGGGATGGGATGGGGATGGGGATGGGATGGGATGGGGACGGGGATAGGGATGGGGATGGGATGGGGGGTTAGGAGCGGACCCAACCAGGCTCCCCCTCCAAGGCAGTGATTTGGGGGGAAGGGGGGCAAGGCAGGTACCTACCAGGGCCCCCTCCAAGGCGAAGACGGCGGCAGCCCCGGTGCGCTCCAGGGGCTCCATCCTGCGCCTCCACCGGCGGCGGCGGAAGGTGTCGGTCCGGCGGTACTTCAGGTGGAAGCGCCAGCCGAAGAGCGAGGCGTACTCCCAGCCTTCCCCGTCCAGATCCTCCTGTTTGTGCTGCCAGGCAGGGACACGTCGGGGCTCAGAGGGGGAGCTCGGTCCCAGCACCCCACAGCCCCTCTGCAGGTGGGGATGGTGGGACCCCAGCACAGCCAAGGGGCAAAGCCACTTTGGGGCTCTCCCAGGCCAGTGTTGTGCCCATCCAAACCTATGTCCAGCCTCTTTGAGTTGTTGCCCGCTACAGTTGTCCCACTCCGTGTCCTTCCTGCATCTCTCCAGCTTAGAATCACAGAATCAGTCAGGTTGGAGAAGACCCTTAAGGTCATTGAGTCCAACTGTTTAACCAAACGCTGCAAGTCCAGCACTGGGGATTCAGCCCTTCATCCAGCCCCTGGGGTGAACCCCACTTGAAGAAGGGTCTCACTCGACCCCACTTGAAGAAGGGTCTCACTCGACCCCACTTGAAGAAGGGTCTCGCTGGGCTGGGGGCTGCCCATGTTGAGCAAGGAAGGGGCTTCATCCTGCTCAGGTACGGGTAGCATCAGCACCTCCAGCTTCCCAGCCTGCCCTCCACTTTACCACCACCTCTGCTCCCTCCATGCCACCACGGGACGTCCTCCCGGGACATGAGTCACAAACCCATGAAGGCTTTTTCTCTCCAGGGCTTCGTCACCTCCCTTTGGCAAATGGGTGACCGGGGTTCCCCAGGCTTCCCACCCAAAATTATCTAGAAAAAGTGCTGGAGAGGGAGGAAAGTGTCTTGGAGAACTTGCGGGGGAGGGATGAGAGGCAGCGCTGTGGTGGCATTTGCTATCCAATTGCACCACCTAGAGGGAAGTGGGACTGGGGACAGACTGGGGACCTCTGCCAGCCCAGGTCCCCCGAGCTGCTCTGTGGCACTGGTGAAGGTCCCCGTCCCAGCCCGCAGCCCAACCAAGCACCCTGGAACGCTCTCCACCTCTGGGAGATGTTGACCCCCCATGGTTGAAACCACAGAGGCTGCTGCTGCTCCGGCACGGAGACCAGGGCCACCAGGCTCCAAAGCACAGCGGGTCTCTGCAGAAGGCCAAGCACCTCCGCTTTCACACAGAGAGACGTGGACATGTCCCCAGTCTGCTCTCACCCTCTTCTTCCCGGCCCCCATCCTACCTTCCTCATGGCCTCCATCTGCGTGAGGTCCCTCCGGCGGAGCCGCACCCAGCGCCGTCGCCGGTTGGTGTGGTACATCTTCTCAGCTGGCACCCAGGCCTTGGGCTTGCGGTCCGGCGGGATGGTGATGCCGTACTCCCAGCCTTGGAGAGAAGGGGACACCTGGGTGAAGGCAGGAGAAGAGCCCCCCACCTTGCCTTCCACGAGGGACCTCTCTTCACATATGTCCAGGTTGGAACAGCAAAGGTTTGTCCGAACACAACGCGCTTTCCCAGTTTGCTGGTCCACGCAGATCAGGATCTACTGATGCTGTCACCCAATGGAGTTGTCCCTCTGGGAATGGCCAGGTGATGGACTCATGGTGCCCTTCCAGCCCTTGGATCAAAGTCACAGCTTGGGGCCTCTCCTCTCTGTCCTTCCTTCCTCAGGCAACCCCAATGCCTGCGACCCTCTTGAATGCTCTCCAGCCTGATGCTTTCAATCTCTCTTTCACCAGAAGACCTTCCAGAAGACCAGAAGATCTTCCAGAAGAACAGCCTGGCCTTTCCCCAGCAGCAAGGAAAGCGCTGCCTTTGTGGCTTCCCACCCCACAGCCCCAGCCTTGGCCAGAGTAAGGGGGAGAAGGTCCACCCAGGGCCTGAGGCCCTTCTCCTGAAGTCAGTGGCGCAGCTCACACAGCCGTGAAGGGGATGTCATCATCACTAGCGTCGGATAGGACCGTGGCAGGAAACATCACAACGGGCAGCATAAAGGGGATGAAAACAGGACAGACACCTGGAACCACCTTCTGATACCTTTCTCATCCACAGCTCTGTTGAGGTCTGTGTCCCACTCCACGTCTTCCCATTTCCAGCCTGGAGGACACTCAATCTCATCCTTATGCAGGACCTTCTCCCCGTTCTGCAGGATGCAGGTGTGTTTTCAACCAAACAGTGCCCAGCAGATGCCTACATCTCCCGTGAGCCCCTGGGGGCTTCCTGCCACTGCAGCCTGCAGTGGTCGTCAGCCCCCAGCTGCCCACTTTGCCCTTACCACGTCGGTGTAGGCATCGGTCATGTGGATCCACTGGCCCCCGGGCAGCCGGACCTGGTTCTCAAACACCTCCTCCACGAAGCTCAGGTGCCCAGCGTCCACGTCGTGCAGCAACCTGCACCCCAGGGAGATGCACGGCGTCAGGGGCTCCTCCTTCTGCCCCCCCAGCCCTGCACAGGCAGCAGCACAGCCTCATGTCCTCCATCCTCTCACGGCCAGCCATGCCACCCCAGTGCACACTTTGCCTCCTGAACCTCTTCCACCCCAGAGGCCTGAAGCAAAGCTCCCCCGAGACCTCAGCAACCCAGCCCAGGTGAAGCCCAGAGGCTGTAAATCCAACGCAAGGAGATGGCAGAGCTGTGTCGAGCATCCACCATCCCCTCCCATCCCCTCAGTGCCCCGCTGGGATCCAACCTCCAAAGATCCTCAGCGTGGGGCTCGCACAGGCCATCGTGTCCATGAGCGCCTGTGCAGCACCCACCATCCTGGAGACATCACCCAGCACTGCATCTTCCATTAACACCGTTCCATACCATGGGTTGGGCAGGCAGGCGAGGAACCCCCACGGCACCCCAGACCTCCATCCAGCTTTCTGGGTGACCTTGCCACCAGCTTAGCATCTGCTCAGGTTTTCGGGGTGCCTGCGACAGCCTACCCAGGTTCTGCTCTTCACAGAAAACCATCACTCACGTCTTCTCCGGGCAGATGAACCAGTCCCCGGCCCAGGTCCAGCCCGTGGAGGGGCGGAAGCTGTCCTTGGGCAGCTTGATCTTGCCGGTGACATCTGAGTATTTGGGGTAGGTCAGGCCAGTTGTGCCCCAGTTCCCCACCAGGGCCAGCTTGGTCTGGTTCTCATACTGGTGGAGCAAATGCAGAGGTTTTTGCGTTGGAGGCACAAAATCCCATGAACAATCCCTCCCTTCCTGGAGAGCCCCACCCTGAGGACAGACCTCCTGGGCAGACCCTCATCCCCGCCACCAGCCCCTGCTCCAGGGTCACCCCCAGATTTCCCCCCCCAGCAGACGGGACAAGGTGTGAAGCCACAACGCGGCTTTACCGCTCGCTACCAACCTTCTCCCCAGCCTTTCAGGCTGGATGCTGGTGGAAATGGCTTTCTTCTCACAGCTGGTGGGACCTGATGTGACTCCACCTGGCAGTGCCCTCACCCCCATCCAGCCCACCCTCTCCCCTCCACGATGGAGCTGCTGCCCACTCCGGAGAGGAAAAGAAACCACCTTTAGGATGGTCCCTACGAGATGCTCACAGTTTCGGCGAAGACGGAGAGCTTCCCCTCGGCGTACTGGTTGAACTCCTTCTCATCGACCGCCAGTCCGAACCAGAGCTGGACCCGGATCTGGGCTGGGATCCTGGGACCCGTCGCCTCCTCCTGGGGGTACTGCCAAAGGCAGAGCCTCGTTAGTACCCCCGAGGAGGGTGTTAACGGGGGATGCTCGGGACGCGGGGCTGGGCTTGGTGGGTACAAAGCCCCCACAGCTCCAGCTGGGAAGGTGGGACACGGAGCATCCCTGGGAACTGGGACGACATCCACAGCGTGCAGAGCACTTTGGGGATCACAGAATCACAGAATCACAGAATAGTAGGGGGTGGAAGGACCTCTGTGGGTCATCTAGTCCAACCCTCCTGCCCAAGCAGGGTCACCCAGAGCAGGCTGCACAGGACCTTGTCCAGGCGGGGCTGGAATATCTCCAGAGAAGGAGACTCCACAACCTCCCT